>Ga0163162_10000230_pt1 | contig 51221 bp, 45 predicted proteins | sample S55metaG_FD_115310 | JGI IMG/M metagenome (GOLD analysis project Ga0163162, IMG submission 115310) | Switchgrass rhizosphere microbial communities from Kellogg Biological Station, Michigan, USA - S5-5 metaG | ecosystem: Host-associated > Plants > Roots > Rhizosphere > Soil | place: USA... | reverse complement strand
CTGCTCCTGAAATATCGGATCAGCAAAGGCGCTCCGATCGGCATTGCCAATCCGTGCGAGGTCGGCCGCGGTTACCGGGTCTGCCTTTTTGTCCGTCTTCGACTTTTCAAGCCTGCGATGCAGCGATCCAATGCTGTCCCGATCGAACAGATAGTCTGCGGAAGCAGGTGAGATAGGGTTCTCGGGCATGGATATCCTCGCTAGCATCCAATAGTTAATGCCCGCGTGCTGCGATTCCATGGTTCAGGGGCCAAACCTCTCCCATTTGACGACCCTAATTCCATTATTCGAGAGCCATAAAATTCCCATTTAACCGGAGGCGGATGCCCGGCGAATGATGCAGAAAATGGCGAAAATCAGAGGGTTTTGTCGCGCCAAAGCGGAGACTTCATGGATCGCGAATTTGCGTTTTCGTTGAATAGGGAATTTTCGCGCGGCAAAGGTTAAACCGTACTGCTGGCCATGGGCCCGGAGAAAGCCCGGCGATTCTCTGCCACATGCGCCGATTTGCCGCTCTCCGCGGTACGGAGGGCGGCTGGAAATGGCGCAGTTTCGCGGGGGTTTTGCGGAATTTCTCCAGTTATCTCAATAACTCGAGACTGGCTGGCGGAGCGGGAGGATTCCGCAGTCTTCACTTACTCAGCTGATTTCATTGGATAAAAATTTCTCGGCGATCTGAACCCCACATCTAACCCCACATACGTCCACGACCGTTACGGGACCTCTGCATACGACTGACTGCCGCTGCGTCAAAACAACGCACTTGGTATTGCCCGCAATGGACAGCGAGGAGAGCATGGCGCCGGCCAACTTCAGAGAGCGAGCGACTGCTGCTTCGCAGCGGAGTTGATCTCCTCGACCACGAAAGTGCGCGAAGGCGGCGTCACGAGCAGGTCGATTTCCGGGACCGACAGGTCCAGCCATTGCATCACCTCGCGGCGATGGATGATCGCACCGTGCCGCTCCTGATAGGGCGCGACCTCCCTGTTGGCAGCGACAGTGACAATCCGATAGGCGAGCGGCCAGTCCCCCATCGCCGGCTCCCAGACCGCCGCAAGATAGAAGAAGTTGCCGCCATCGAGGGTAACCCGGTAGTGCCGGTCCCCGACGGCCATGCGGAATTCGCTGGCAGCGATCAAACAGCGATGGTTGGGGAACGTCTTCCCCTCCGAGCGAACGAAGCGGTACGAGACACCGTCGCTGAACCGCGGGTTGGAACCCCAGGTCGCCTCAACCATCTCTACTTCTTGCACGTCATCGGGATTGCGCCTGATGATGGCGCGGCGAGCGCCCAGCGGCGCATCGGAATCGAAAGGCGTGGGACTCGAGTCCATAGTGAGGAACATAATGGGAACGAGTGCGATTCGCAAGGTGGCAAGGCTGAGCTAACGATGTGCAACGACTATCGCCTCGAAGTGGATATCGCGTCGATCGTTGAGGATTTCGACGACCTCAAGATCAAAATCAAAATGCCCGAAGGCGCGCCCAACGTCCCAGCACGCGAAGACATCAAGATGACCGACGTCGCGCCTATCGTCCGGAGCATTGAAGGCGAGCGGGCAGCCGGTGAACTGGTCAATCGGCGATGGAGCTGGCCGGGGCAGAACAAGAAGCCGGTTTACAACTTCCGCTCAGAGGGGCGCGAGTTCACATCGCACCGCTGCCTGATTCTCGCCGACGGGTTCTACGAGTTCACCGATCCGGAGATCCCAAAGCAGAAGCGGCTCGACAAATGGCTCTTCACCATGAGCGACCATCGTTGGTTTTGCATCGCGGGCATCTGGCGTGCGCATCCCGAGGTCGGCGAGGCCTTCACGATGCTGACGATGGACGCGGGCGAGGAGATCAAGCCGTACCACCATCGCCAGATCATCCCGCTGGCGCGCGATCAATGGGCGGATTGGCTCGACTCAGCCGTGCCAGCCAGCGACGTGCTCAAATATCTGCCCACGGGCAGTCTGCCGGTGACCCGTGTTTACCCGCCGGCGGACCCGCAGGGCGCGCTGCTCTAGTCTCACCCCAGCGAACCAAAGTCCTGCGGCTTGATCTTGATGCTCTCGGTTAGCTTCCCCAGGATGGCTTGCCCGGCGGAGCCAATTCTAAAGCTGCAAGACTTCAATCCTCGACTGGATCGAGCGCTTTCCTGATTTCTTCGATAGACAGCCCGTTTGTCTGCATGGTGCCCCATAGCGGACGCGAGTCCGGAAATTCGGTGGGTCCTCGCGGAACGATCGCGTCATAGAGCCGCGTCAAAGACTCCCGTCGAATTTGCCACCCGAGCGGCAAGGTGAGGTCTTCGGTATCAATGACGCTCTCGTAGACACCGAGCTGCGTTGCCCACTCCTGTTCAGATGAGCAGGTCGGCGCGCCGCACATCTGCGAAAGCAGTCCGTAGCGTGCGGTGTCTCCCCGCCGCGCACGGGCACTCATCATGGCAATCGCCGGATCGAAAAAGAAGTTCTGCCGTTTCGCGCTTCGATCGTTCGGAGGCTCCGCGCGAATAGCGATGACGCGCAAGTCGATCAGGACGTGGCAATGTTCGTCCCTGTCGTCCGCTGCATAGGATGGCTTTTCGCCAACAGAAGTGCGCGACAGGTTTTCGATCTCCAGTAGGTCACAATCTTTCGTGCGGGCATCGGGCCGCGCAGAGCCCGGCCGATGCCAGCCCTGAAACACCGTTGCACCGAGAAATTGCGGGTTTGGCGCCTGCAACTCGGCGAGGATGTCGCGCACGGTCTCGGTGCCGGAATTGTCGATATAGCCGCCGTCAACCAATGCGAGGCGATCGCCGTCGTTGCCGACGATCAAGCGACTAGGCGTCACCCAGGGAAAACTTGCACTCGCGACCGCCGCATCGAACAAAGAAATGTCGGACAAGTGCCGTTTGCCGCCTACGTCGGTCCAATTGAAGTCGGTGAGCGAGGTTTCGAACCGCTCCGACGGATCGCTAAACCTGAACGGAGCGAAGACATAGCGACGGCCCGAGACCGCGTTGGTGGCGACCTCGATCACGGCCGGGCCTTCGCCGAGCTGCAATCGGCCATCTTTGCTCAATGACCAGAAATGATCCCAATAATTGGAATTGGCGCGGGGATTGCCTACGGAATCGACAATCGACTCCACCAGAGCGTCAGCGCGATCCCGCCTACCAAGCAGACCGAAAAGGAGCTTGTTGGGCAAATCGTGGAACAACATCGTGGCCACGACCGGCGAGAGATTATCGGCGGCGGCGCGATCGACCAGTGGCGATCCCTTCGGCAAGCCAGCGCAACCCAAATAGCGATCATGGTTGACATTGGACGGCAGCGACGTGCGGAACATCGTATTGCCCACTGCCCCGCCAGAAACACCGACGAGAACGAAGACATGCTCAGCAAAATTCGGGCAATGCTGCTGAAGTTTGGCGAGGAATAAGTATGCGTGCGCAGCGGCATAGCCACCGCCGCCTTCGGAGGCGACCAGGAAAACCGGGTATGGATTGCCCCGACTACGATACTCCTCGAGGTCATTGCGACTGGCCAGCCAAATATTGAACGCCTGCTGCAGTGAGACTTCTTCCCTACCCGGTTCGCCCGTGGCGGTCCAAGGTTGCGGGGTAAGCTGTGGCTGATTGATGATATGGGGCCGTTCGTTGAACAAGAAAATTAGCGCGAGCACAAAAAGCGTGGGAACACCGAGCCAAGGCGCCCCGAGCATGACACGCAGAAGGACCACGCAGAGGCCGACAAAAAGGAACGTGATCGCAATGGTACCCATGGCCCGTGGGAACAGGATCGGATAGCTGCCGAGCGCTATGAAAGCGGCCAGCCAGATCGCCATGCATCCAACGCCCAAAACCGCGAGGCGGCGCCAGGTCGGCGCAGGAAGGCGGTAGGCAACGAGCAAAGCTGCCGCCCAAACAAACAATGCGATCGCGGCGAGCAATATCTCCGCCAAAGGTGAGCCGGTCAGCTTCCAAAGCAAAGCCACGAGCGGGATCGTCACCAAGGTGGCGTCAATCGCCCAGGTATACCAAAGCTTCCGGCTTGCCAGCGCGATCAGAGCAAGGCCAACCGTCATGACAATTAGGATCAATTCGATATTGCCCCAGGGGAAGGGGAGAATATCGAACAGCGTTTCGATCTGATCGCCTTGGCGACGCACAACGAACATCGCAAAAGAAGCAAAAAGGACTGCCGGCAGTCGCGCGGGTATCGCGCGAACAAATCCTTGAAAGGCGTGCAAAAGAATGTTTCGTGTTTCGACGATTCTCACAATTCTTGCCTTTCAGGATCCTCTACTGAAAATCGATTTTGTAAAATGGATAGTTCTGAGATCCGCTCGTTCGTCTTGGGAAGACGTGTCTCGTTCGACATCAAAATCAAGTCGCCAACCAGGAAGGGCAGCCGATTTGCGATCGACCGGGTTCCGTCATTGCGAGGTGCGGGTCGCCGAGATCATCGAGATGCCATCCTCGCACGATAGGTAGAATAGACGAGCCGGACCAACGACAATAGCTCCAGCGTGGCACCGGCGTCACGCCCGCCTTTCTGACCAAATTTGCCTTGGTCCGCAGGAACGGTCGAGAGGTGCCGACCACATTAGGCCGATATCGCTACCGAATCTAACGGAAGTCCCGCGGCTTGATCTTGATGCCCTCGGTCGGCTGCCCCGGAATGATCCCCGAGCCGAGCCTTAGATCGGGAATGAATATGTCGCGTGGGTTTCGGCCTAGCGGCTTTTCCGCAGGATCGCGGGGATCGGGCGTTACGGGGCTCTTGACCACGTCGGCACGGCTTACCCGGTAGATGTCGGACACATCGACGCGATGGCCGACGCTGGCGAGCAGCGGTGAGAGATCGTCGAGCCGCTGCGCGATGACATGGATCACCGCGCCCTCGCGCTGGACCTGGCCGCGCACCCCCATCATCGACGCCCCGAGCACCGTGCGGCGGTTTTTCTCGAATACATTGGTCCACACGACGAGGTTGGCGACGTTGGTCTCATCCTCGAGCGTGATGAACATGACGCCTTTGGCGCTGCCGGGTTTCTGGCGGACCAGGACGATCCCGGCCAGCTCTATCCAGCGGCCGTCCTTGACGCTCTGCAACTCCTCGCAGGTGATCATTTTTCGTGCCTTGAGTTCCTCGCGCAGGAACGCGAGCGGATGGGCGCGCAGCGAAAGCCCCGACGCGCGGTAGTCCTCGACCACTTCGGAGCCTTCACCCATCGGCGCCAGCACGACATCGGGTTCGGCCGCCTCGGCGCGCAGCTTACCCTCGCGCTCGTCCGCGGCAACAAACAACGGTAGTGCTTCATCAGCCAGGCCTTTGACATTCCAAAGGCCCGCGCGGCGGTTCAAATCGAGCGAGCCGAACCCGTCGGCATCGCCGATCCGGTCGAGCGGGCCGCGGCCGACATTGGCGCGGCGCTGGACCTCCTCCACGGATGAATAGGGCTCTCGCCCTCGCATGGTGACTATTGCGGCGGCATCGGCATTGGAGAGATCGCGCACCATCCGGAGACCCAATCGCACCGCCATGTAGCGGCCACCCGTATCCTCAAGCGTACAGTCCCATCGGCTGTGGTTGACGTCGATCGGGCGAACCTCGACGTCGTGTTGGCGAGCATCGCGCACGATCTGCGCCGGCGCGTAGAAGCCCATCGGCTGTGCGTTTAGGAGGGCCGCGCAGAACACGTCGGGATGATGGCATTTCATCCAGGACGAAGCGTAGGCAATCAGCGCGAAGCTGGCGGCATGGCTTTCGGGAAAGCCGTAGGAGCCGAAGCCTTCGATCTGCTTGAAGGTCTTTTCCGCGAATTCGTGCTCGTAGCCACGCGCGACCATGCCATCGATCAGCTTGTCGCGAAAATGCGAGACGCCGCCGGTCAGCTTGAACGTTGCCATCGCGCGGCGCAGCAGATCGGCTTCGCTGGGCGTGAAGCCCGCGCATTCGATCGCGACGCGCATCGCCTGTTCCTGAAACAGCGGCACGCCCAGCGTCTTCTCCAGAACGCGCCGCAGCTCGGGCGTCGGATAGGTCACCTCTTCCTCGCCGTTACGCCGCCGCCGATAGGGATGGACCATGTCACCCTGGATGGGCCCGGGCCGGACGATCGCGACCTGGATGACGAGATCGTAGAACGTGCGCGGCGCCATCAGCGGGATCGATGCCATCTGCGCGCGGCTTTCGATCTGGAAAACGCCGAGCGTGTCAGCTTTGCGGATCATCGCATAGGTAGCGGGATCCTCGGCCGGAATCGTCGCCAGGTCGAGCTTCACCCCCTTGTTCTCCTCGAGCAGCTCGAACGCACCGCGCATGCATGACAGCATGCCGAGACCGAGCACATCGACCTTCATGAACCCCAGAGCGTCGATATCGTCCTTGTCCCATTCGATGACCTGGCGATCCTCCATCGCCGCCGGTTCGATCGGCACGAGCTCGTCGAGCCGGTCGCGGGTCAGCACGAACCCGCCAGGGTGCTGCGACAAATGGCGTGGCGTGTTGATGAGCGTGCGCGCCAGTTCCAGGGTAAGCGCGAGGCGCTTGTCGCGGAGATCGAGATTGAGCTCCTCGGCATGCCTTTCATCGACACCTTCGCGGCTCCAGCCCCAGACCGATGATGACAGGCCGGCGGTCATATCTTCGGAGAGGCCCAGCGCCTTGCCGACCTCGCGCACCGCCCCGCGGGCACGGTAGCGGGTGACGACCGCGGTCAGCGCCGAATGCGTCCGCCCATAGGTCTCGTAGATCCACTGGATCACTTCCTCGCGCCGCTCGTGCTCGAAATCGACGTCTATGTCGGGCGGCTCGCGCCGTTCGGCCGAAACGAACCGCTCGAACAAGAGTTCGGTGCGGATCGGGTCGATCGAGGTGATGCCGAGCACGTAGCAGACCGCGCTGTTCGCCGCCGAGCCGCGCCCCTGGCAGAGGATGTCGCGCGACCGGGCGAAATTGACGATCGAATGGACGGTCAAGAAATAGGGAGCATATTCGAGATCGGCGATCAGTTTCAGCTCATGTTCGAGCTGCGCCTTCACCTTGCCGTCGATGCCGTCCGGATAGCGCAGCGGCGCCTTCTCCCAAGTCAGGCGTTCCAGTTCCTGCTGGGGCGTGCGCCCGGCGTCACCGACCTCGTTGGGATACTGGTATCTGAGCTGGTCGAGGCTGAATGTGCATCGTTCCGCCAACTCGACGCTACGCGCGACGGGTGCGGTATCGCCCAAGTAGCGGCGGAACAGCCGCTCCATCTCGGCAGCATGCTTGAGATGCCGGTCGGCATAGCGCTCGCGGCGCTTGCCAAGCTCGTCGATCGTGCATTTCTCGCGGATGCAGGTGACGACATCCTGCAGCAGCCGGCGCTCGGGAGCGTGGTAAAGGACATCGCCGGTAGCGACGATCGGGACGCCGGCAGATCGGGCCAGGGCTGCAAGATCGCGCAGCCGCACGGCATCGCGTGGCCGGCGCCTAAGTGACAGAGCCATATAGGCCCGGTCTCCGAAAATGCGCGCGGTCTGCGCCAGCGCCGCTTCTGCGTCCGCATCTGCGCGGTCGGGGACGAGCATGGCGATCAGGCCGGCATTCCACTCCCCGACATCGCTCCAGCCGAGATGGCACGCACCCTTGCCGGCGCGGCCTTTTCCGACGCTCAGCAGCCGGCACAGATTTGCATAGGCGTGACGATCGGTGGGATAGACCAGCAGCGCCGTGCCATCGGTCAGATCGAGACGGCAACCGACGATCGCGCGAACGCCCGTGGTCTTCTGCGCGTCCCAGGCGCGGACGATACCGGCGAGGCTGTTGCGGTCGACTGTGCCCAGCGCCGGCAAGCCCAGGAACGCCGCGGCCGCGAACAGCTCTTCCGGGCTGGAGGCACCGCGCAGAAAGCTGAAATGGGTCGTGACCTGCAGCTCGACATAGCGCGGCGCATCATCCGGCGCGGCCCCGCGCGTCATGCGAACGCGCCATGCATGAACCAGCGCATCGAACCGCTGGATGGGCGTTCACCATCGCCGAGCCGGAATAGCCAGTAACGGCCGCCGCCTTCGACCTCGACCTGGAAATAGTCGCGCACGGCCTGCGGGTAGGCGGCCTCATGGCCATCGTCGCGCCACCACTCGCCCTGAAGCCGTTCGGGGCCGTCGGCCTGCAGCACCCGGTAGCGCTTGCGCCGCCAGACGAACATCGCGGGCGGATGGTCGGGCAGCATCGCGGTCACGTCGACCGGCTCGGGCGGGATCAACATGCGGCTCGGCCGCGGCAGGTCATCGTCCCAGTCCTGGCCTACCGCCCTTCCTGGCATGGCGCCGAGCGCCGGCCCGACACCGATTGAGCGCTCGGGCATGACGCTCGCCTGCGGATGGGTTCGGTAGAGACGGCGGTGGCCGAACCGGTTGGCGAGCGCATCCACCAGCGCGGCGAGGTCGGGTGCGCGGCTGGTGCCGGTCTCTAGTCCCTCACTCTGGCGGGCACCGAGCGACTCGACCAGCGGCGCCACCAAGGTCATCGTCTCGATGCCGAGACCCGGATCGATCGTCTCCACCTTGGAAGCGAGCAGTTCGAAGAGATGATCGGCATCACGCGACGGCGCCGCGGTCCCGACCCGGATCGCCTGGATATGGCCGTCGATCCGGTAGAAATAGCAATCGAGCCGCCGCGCGCCCGCGGCATTCGCGACCAGCTGGAGGGCGAGATCGCCGACAAGGTCGCGGATGACCTGGGCGAACGCTTCGGCCGTCGAGATTGGTTCGAGCAAGGCGCGCCGGGCACGGGGCATCTGCGCAGGAAAGATCGCTTCGATTGGCTCGGGCGCAAATCCCAAAGCCTGGTCCAGCCGGCGGTACACTTCGCGCCCGAACCGCTTCGCGATGGGTGCGCGCGGCACGCCGATCAGTTGCTCGACGCGTTCGAACCCGAGCTTGCGCAGACCTTCGACAACCTGGCTTTCGAGACGAAGCGATGCGATCGGGAACAGCGAGATCGCCTTGCGCTGATCGCCGGGTTCGATCGTGACCGGACGCCCCGCTGGCACATACCGTGCGACAGCGTGTGCGCAGCCGGCCGTATCGGCGGCGGCGATCTGCACCGCCAGACCAGAGGCGGCAACGCGGCGGTGGAGATCCTTCAGTAGCGCCCGTTCGGTACCGAACAGCGACGCACAGCCCGTAATGTCGAGCCACAGACCGCTAGGCGGATCGGGTGCGACACAGGGCGAATAGCGGCGGCTCGCCCAGAGCGCGAGGCGGCGCAGGTTGGCCAGATCGGCTTCGGGCTCGGCATCGGCAATCTCGAGTTCCGGCGCCAGCGAGCGCGCCTTGGTCACGGTCATCCCGGGCGAAATACCCAACGAACGCGCAGCCGCATCGAGCGACGCGACGATCCGCCGGCCATGGCCGGGGATGGACGTGACCAGCGGCCGGTGTGCTTCGCCAGCTTGGTCAGGCTGCTTGGCAGTCTGCCTGCGGAGCCGGTCGGTCGACCAGGTCGGCAGGAAGAGCGAGACGACCCGTCGCATCGCAGCCCTCCAATATCCATTTTCTGGGCTCGGCGCCCCTCACGCGCTCGAGTGACACCTGCCAGCGCGGCCTGCCCAGGCCGGGAAGCCCAAGGTTTTCGCTCGGCACTGCCGTGATTCGCCAGCGCGTCACGGCTGCGGTTCCCTCGGTTCCGCCGTCGATCTTCGACCCGCGCCGAAACACGAAAGGCGTGACGCCCGAAGATTCCGCGGCGAGCTGGAGACGCTTGGAAGCGGTGGTCGAAAGTTTGCCGACTTCGCCGACGACCCCGGCAAGGCCGGGTTGACGCAGGCATTCCTCCATTGCCAGCAGCACATTGGTATCCGAGCCGGCCTCGACGTGGATCACCCGGTCGGGATGGAGACCGGCTAGACTAAGCGCCGGGGCGAACAGGTCGTGCCAGCGCAGGCACCAGAAGACCGGTCCATCGATCCGTGCGAGAATGCCTGCGAGGAATACGGTTGCCGCCGCGTCGTCGCAGAGTTCCGGGCTGCCAGCCACTTCATGGAGCGCGCCGCCCGCCAGGCCGCCGGCAGGGAGGTGGCGATCCAGGCTATCCAACCCAAACGGGATGCTGCTGTAGCGGACGCAGGCGCCTTCGATTCGCGCGATGCGCGCTCGCAAATCGTGAAGGAGGGCCGCTGTCGGCATGGCATCAATGAGACTCGGAACTGAATATGTTCCCTCTATGTTCTCTCAACTGACGTGCTCGTCAAGAGGCTGCATCCACGCCACATTTGGCCGACGTCAAAAAATGCCGATGAAGTTGATCGGACTCCTAGTCTCGCCGCCCGCAGCGTCGATCACAGGAACCGATCGCGCGATCGATGGTGGAATTTTACCGACCGTATGACCACCCTTGTAGATTCCCCGTGGCAAGGAGATGCCAAGCGCAACCTATGGATGGAGAGAAAGCGCGCCGGTAATGGCATCGATGCGACCATTTTCCGCTGGACCTATTCCAACACAGGTTAGTGTTCTCACGGCAAGCACCGTTCGCCCTGCATCGCGAATCAATTCGGTCGGCAGCCCGGCAGCTTCCGCGGATGCGGCTATGGTGCATAGCTCCACCTCACCGTCGCAGCGTAGAACCACTTTTGGCATTCCGACTGCGCGCCAAACACGCCCCTCTTCAAGTGAAGCCTTCAACAACGCACAAACCGAAGCATGAGCTACTTGGACAGCCAGCTTGCCCGGCGGGAGCGCAAGAGACGCATCGACGACGATCACCTGCTTCATGAAAGCGGTGGATATCCATTCACGTCGCGAACCGTTTCCATCGCGACGAAGGTGGACGTGCTGGCGACGTGCGGCAAGCTGGATATCTTCTCGCCCAGCACTATCCGATATTTTCGGATGTCGGATGTCCGGACCTTGAGCAGATAGTCGAAGCTACTCGCAATCATGTGGCATTCCTCGACCTCCCTGATCTTTCGGACCTCGCGGTTGAACGCCTCGAGCGCTTGCTCGCGCGTGTCGGAGAGCTTCACCTCGGCGAACGCGACATGATCCATGCCGAGCTTGATGGGATCCACGACCGCTCGAAACCCAAGGATATAGCCTTCGCTGAGCAGGCGCTTGAGCCGAACCTGGCACGGCGTTTTGGAAAGGCCGACACGTTTGGCCAGCTCGGTCACCGGCATGCGGCCATCTTCGAGAAGGGCATGGATGATCTTTACATCGAACTGGTCAAGATGACCGTATGAGAGGTCTATCTCAGTCATATAGATGGGTTCCAGGTACAAACTAAGTCGAGACGACTGCTAAGGTCTCAAAGATAAGTCAGATTGCCATAGCGGCTTGAGATAGAAAAGAGGCTCCCCAACTGGTGAGCTAGCAAAGAGTGACAGCTAAGAATCCTCCGTCCGCGCCGTTTGCGAATTTCGCCCCTCCCATTCGCATGCCGACGCCGCACCGCGTCGCGATCACCGCGGCCTATCGCCGTTCGGAGCCTGCCTCAGTCGGCGCACTGATCGAAGCCGCCACGCTGCCTCCAGATCTCCGCGACGCTGCGCGCGAAACGGCACGGTCGCTCGTCACGGCGCTGCGCGCCAAACACCGAGGGACCGGCGTCGAAGGATTGATCCAGGAATATTCGCTCTCAAGCCAGGAGGGTGTCGCGCTGATGTGCCTGGCCGAGGCACTCTTGCGCATCCCGGACAGCCGTACCCGCGACGCGCTGATCCGCGATAAGGTCGCCCAGGGTGACTGGAAGTCCCATCTCGGCGATGGGCGTTCGCTGTTTGTCAATGCCGCGACCTGGGGCCTGGTGGTAACCGGCAAGCTCTCTGCAAGCGTCAACGATCGCGGCCTTGCCGCTGCGCTCAGTCGCCTGATCGGGCGGGCCGGCGAACCGGTCGTGCGCCGCGGGGTCGATCTGGCGATGAGGATGATGGGCGAGCAATTCGTCACCGGGCAGACGATCGGCGAAGCGCTCAGGAAATCGCGCGCGCTCGAGGCTAGGGGCTTCGGCTATTCCTACGACATGCTCGGCGAGGCCGCGACTACGGCCGCCGATGCTGCGCGCTACTATGTCGACTACGAGACCGCGATCCACGCGATCGGCAAGGCATCGAACGGCCGCGGCATCTATGATGGTCCGGGCATCTCAATCAAGCTCTCTGCGCTCCATCCACGCTACGCCCGCGCGCAGGCCGATCGTATCGTCGCGGAGCTGCTACCGCGCCTGATGGCGCTGGCTGCGCTCGCCAAGTGCTACGACATCGGCCTCAATATCGACGCCGAGGAAGCCGACCGGCTCGAGCTCTCGCTCGACTTGTTCGAAAGCCTGGCCGGAGACCCCGACCTAGAGGGGTGGAACGGGCTTGGCTTCGTGGTTCAGGCTTATGGAAAGCGCTGTCCGTTCGTAATCGACTGGCTCATAGATCTCGCTCAGCGCACGCGACGCCGGATCATGGTCCGGCTAGTCAAGGGGGCCTACTGGGACGCCGAGATTAAGCGCGCCCAAGAGAGCGGCCTCGCCGATTTTCCAGTCTACACGCGCAAGGTTCACACTGATCTCGCTTATGTCGCTTGCGCCCGCAAGCTACTCGCGGCGACCGATGTCCTGTTTCCCCAGTTCGCCACCCACAACGCGCAGACACTGGCCGCGATCTATCATCTCGCCGGGCCCGAATTTGCCGTCGGCCAATATGAATTCCAGTGCCTGCACGGCATGGGCGAGCCTCTATTCGAGGAGGTCGTCGGCCAGCATAAGCTGGGACGTCCGTGCCGGATCTACGCGCCGGTCGGCACACATGAGACGCTGCTTGCCTACCTTGTCCGGCGCCTCCTGGAAAACGGCGCCAACTCTTCGTTCGTCAACCGCATTGCCGACCCCCAGGTGTCGATCGAGGCGCTGATCGCGGATCCTGTAGAGATCGTGCGCGCCATGCCCAAAACGGGGAACAGGCATGACCGGATCGCGCTCCCAGAAGACCTGTTCGGAAGGCGCAACAACTCGGCCGGTATCGATCTAACCGACGAGAACGCGCTCGCGCTCCTGTCGACTAAGCTAGAGGAAAGCACCATCATCGCCTGGGCCGCCGAGCCCATGCTCGCCGGCAATCAGCAGAAACGGCGGCAACGGCAGGTGCGCAATCCGGCAGACCATGACGATCTAGTTGGCACGGTCGCCGAAGCCCTCGAACGCGACGCCGCCTTTGCTGCCAAATGCGCACGTAGCGCGGCTTCGGACTGGGCCGCAACGTCCGTCGCGGCGCGCGCCGCGATGCTCGAACGCGCCGCCGACCTGCTGCAGGACCGGATGCCGATCCTGCTCGGTTTAATCGTGCGCGAAGCGGGCAAGACGATGCCCGGCGCCATCGCCGAGGTGCGCGAGGCTATCGATTTTCTGCGCTATTACGGGGGCCAGGCGCGCGACACATTCGGGCCTGCGCAAATACCGCTCGGCCCGGTGGTCTGCATCAGTCCTTGGAATTTTCCGCTGGCGATCTTCACCGGCCAGATCGCTGCGGCGCTGGTCGCCGGCAATCCCGTGCTCGCCAAGCCCGCCGAGGAAACCCCGATGATCGCCGCCGAAGCCGTCCGCATTCTGCACGAGGCCGGCATTCCCACGAACGTGCTCCAGTTCCTGCCCGGGGACGGTGCGATCGGCGCGGCCTTGGTCGCCGCGCGGGAAACCGCGGCGGTGATGTTCACCGGCTCGACCGAGGTCGCGCGGCTGATTCAGGCTGAGCTTGCCACGCGGCTATCGCCGACCGGCCAGCCGATCCCGTTGATCGCCGAGACCGGCGGGCAGAACGCGATGATCGTCGATTCGTCGGCGCTTGCCGAGCAAGTCGTCGCCGATGTGACCGCGTCCGCGTTCGACAGCGCGGGGCAGCGCTGTTCGGCGCTGCGGATCCTCTGCCTCCAGGAAGAGATCGCCGACCGCACGCTGGCGATGCTGAAGGGCGCATTGAACGAGCTCGCTGTCGGCCGCACCGACCGGCTCTGCATCGATATCGGTCCGGTCATCACAGCTCAGGCCAAGACCAATATCGAGAAGCATATCGAGGCGATGCGCGGATTGGGGCGCACAGTCATCCAGCTTGATCTGCCCAATGCGACCAGTCGCGGCACCTTCGTGGCGCCGACAATCATCGAACTGGACAGCGTAGGGGACTTGACGCGCGAGGTGTTCGGCCCCGTGCTCCATGTCATCCGCTACCGGCGCGAGGGCCTCGATCAACTGATCGATGATATCAATGCGACCGGCTACGGCCTGACATTCGGGCTTCACACCCGGCTCGACGAGACGATCGCGCATGTCTCGTCGCGCATCCGCGCGGGCAATCTCTACATCAACCGTAACGTGATCGGCGCGGTCGTGGGCGCGCAACCCTTCGGCGGCCGTGGTCTCTCGGGGACAGGTCCGAAGGCTGGCGGGCCGCTCTATCTGGGCCGGCTTGTCGCTCAGCCACCTGCTGCGACACCTGCCGCCGTTACAGATTCCGTCCTGCTCGATTTCGCTGGCTGGCTCGACCGTCGCGGCGAAACCGGGTGCGCCGAGATTGCGCGGGCCTACGGCGAAGCTTCGGCCCTAGGGTACGAGGTCGAGCTTCCGGGTCCGGTCGGTGAGCGCAATCTCTATAAGCTGCATTCCCGGGGACCCGTGCTGCTGCGCGCTTCAACGCCGAAGGGCTTGTACCAGCAACTCGCTGCAGTGCTCGCCGCCGGTGGCTCTGCGGTCCTTGAGCAAGGTGCGCCGGCTGATCTGCCGTCGAGCGTTGCCAAACGGATCGTGCATGAAGATTCAGCCGCGACAGCAGCGTTGATCGAGGGCGACAGGCAAGCGATTATTGCGGCGCTCAAGGCTCTCGCCAATCGTCCGGGTCCGATCCTACTGGCCCAGGCCGCCTCGCCTGAGGCATGTGCAAGCGGCTGTGCCTATCAACTCAACTGGTTGCTCGACGAAGTTTCGACTTCGATCAACACGTCAGCAGCCGGAGGAAACGCCAGCCTTATGACGCTGACTTGACCCGTTACGAAGAAGGTGGGGGCCGACGTACGACTACGTCGGTTTCATTTGCCAAAGAATATTGATTATCTTCCAATCTGGACCAACCTTGACCATGTGCATATAGTCGATCCAATCCGCGCCAATTGCACGAACACTTGCAATTCCGTCGCAGCGATCAAGAATTCGAATCTCAGCAGGGCCAGTCTTCACACTCGCATTGCGGGTATTTTGGACCAGCGTTAAGGCCGACATGTGAGAAAGTTTGGGCTCCGAATTTGGACTTGGCAGATACGCGCGTTTGGCAAGATCAGCGTGGAGAGACCGCTCTACGCGGGCGGGATCCGCCGTATACCAGCCTTCCATGTAATCTAGTGCAGTGGCCTGAATTTTCTCCTCGTCCGAGAGTAGCGGGGTTTTGGCAGTTGCCGTCTTGATCGTTCCCATTGTCTGTGACTCTCAATCTTATTCTGTTCCAACAGTAGCGTTGTCACGGCGCACCAACTGCTTCCCAAGCTTCAGTCCAATCATAATGCAGGGTGCGTTCATGTTCGCACTGAGGGGCTGGGGTACAATGGACGCATCAGCTATCCAGAGATTTTCAGTTCCATAAACTCGCATCTCGGGGTCGACAACGTAACCCTCGCCTACACCCATTCGACATGTACCGATGGGATGGAACGAAATACTCGCGCGCGCCCTGACAAAGTCCTCAAGCTCACTAGCGCTTCTGATATCTGCTCCTGGTGTGATTTCCTCCTCAATCAAACCGTTCATAGGCTCTGTCGCCATGATCTTACGTAAAGTCTCTATCCCATTTACCAGCGTGTCCACATCAGCCCGATTTTCAAGAAGGTTACTTTCGATCAACGGAGGGTCGTTTGGATCATTACTGCTGAGCCGAATGCGGCCATTGCTTTTTGGATATGATTCTATGATGTGCACTGACACGGAGGGATAGGGTGCCAGTTTGAACCGACCGTCCGGCTTCTTCACGAAACCTTTGCTCATGAAGACGATCTGCAAATCTGGATTAGCCTGTGCAGGCGTTGATCTTGCGAAAACTGCGCACTCGAAAAGGTCCGCGATTGGACCGTCGCCATGCCAAAGAAATTTTGCCGCGAAGCCCAACTTTTGAAAGAGTCCCTCAGTTAGATTATTCGTTGGAACTTTCGTGCGAAAGCCAAGGGTTACGAGAGGGTGCTCTTTGAGATGACGGCCTACTGCGGGAAGATTTCGAACAACACCAATTTTAAGACGCGATAATTCCTCTTCGTCGCCAATACCTGACAGCATCAGGAGCTTTGGGGAATTGATTGCACCGGCGCAGAGTACGATATCACGCGCTAATTCCTGACGCCTCCTACCCTGCTGCATCAGGGTGACGGATGTTGCGCGTCCATTTTCGAAGTTAATCTTCTCAACTAGAGTATCGAGCAAGAGCTTGAGATTCTTCCGACCCAAAAGCGGCCTTAGAAATGCATCCGCCGCGCTGCATCTGAAACCACGGCGCTGAGAGAGCTGGGCGAATGCCACACCCTCCTGGCTTTCACCGTTGTAGTCGGGGTTATACGGAAAGCCTGCGCCGTGGGCCGCGGCAGCGAACGCCTGCACGATACCATGAGGGTGTCGGATAGTACGTACATGCAGCGGGCCGCCTTGTCCTCTCACGGGTCCAAGCTGATCACTGCATTCCATTTCGCGAAAAATGGGCATAACAGCCTTGGCCGACCATCCTGGCAGGTCCCAGCGATCGTAGTCCTCCTTTGTGCCTCGCACATACATCATCCCGTTGATGCTGCTGCTTCCGCCTAAAACGCGCCCTCTTGTCCAGTTCTCGGTAACACCATTGCGGCTTGGGTCGGGTTGGGAGCGATAACCCCAGTCAAATTTGGCACCGGCGCGGCGCGTGCCGGCAGGAAATTTTATGAAAGGTGACCGATCAGAGCCGCCTGCCTCGATAATCAACACGGAGCGACCGGCACGGACAAGCTCATACGCAAGTGCGCATCCGGACGATCCAGCTCCAATGATGATATAGTCCCAGGTCATCCGACGTCACCGACGAGTTCGTCGGTCGCACCAGCAAGCGGTGCGTCATCTAGAAAACGCCTTAGAACATTTTCGGTGATCGTTGAGACATCATTTTTGTAGTTATCGTAGCTTAATGACCCCGCCCAACACATTGACGCTGCGCTGAAGACTGCACCTCCATTGGCAGTCTCGAAATAAACGATGTCGCCGAAGGGTCGCGGGTCGTGGAGGGCATATTCCTCGGTGAACATACTGACATAGTCTGGGAAATTATCGGCACGTGCGAGATGTAGTGCATGGCGTGGCGTGCCTTGCTCGGCGCTGACACAGTCAAACTCCTGCCCGGCCGCCCCATCACCCATCACACCATAATCGCCAAAAACTTCGTTCTGCACTCCTGCGAAAATGAACTCAGCGCGGCTATTGTAGGAATCGGGAAGACGGCGATATGCTGCGCTTGCCTCCCACGCGAAGCCAGTGTTTGCCGTGCTAACTCCCACCAGCAGGTGAGGGGCACGACCGTTATCGGCCCAAGGGCCTCCATGGATGCCGTCAAACGCGTGGAACATTTCGTAGGGCTTCCACTTACCGCTGTATGAGGTCTTACGGACCTCAATGGCACCTGGCATCTGAGGATGAAAGCTGGTTACCCACACGAAACCATTCCCCCCAAGGTACATCAGTCGCCCGCCTCGGTCTTCATATTGCTTGACCGCGTCCAGCATCGCCTTGGTATAATATTCCGGATGATTTCCCGTGATCACCACGCGATATCGGCTCAACAACTCGACACCTTCATCGTGCAAAAGCTCATCGGTAATGATGTCGTGCGAGATGTTCTTGTTCACCAGCCAGTCCACTATGAGGGTGTCGGCGACCAAGGTCCATTGGATACCCTTTGGTTTAACAATCATGTTGGGGTGTCGCTGTGATGCAACCGCGAACAGTGTGCCATCCGTGTGATTGGCGTATAGGCCTCGCCCCAGAGTACGGATATTGCGCGCGAGGTAGGCGCCGTGTGCCGCATCCTGGAGAATACCCGGCGTTATGTCCTGCTCGACGACCTCGATTTTCCCGTCTGAATCTATCACCTTCTTTTGACGCCTAAAATTCCACGTAAAGTCTTCGATATTGGAATAGGCTGTGTAGGTCGCCGTGGGTATGAGCAACGCCACGCGCGCTGTTGTCGCGCCCTTCGGTGGCGCCACGAAAAACGGAATATGGTCTTCGGAATCGCCATGCCGCAAACGCGCTGCATAGATTCCAGTCGGAAGGTCTTCGGGAACGGTAAAGCTGAAATCGCTCTGCCACTCGGCATCATACAGATCGTCGTCGTGAAAGTGGATCGCACTGTAGTGATCGGGCTGTCGCCGCCAGTCTGTAACCGTATGGTCCCAATCGACCCCCGCTACCGCTCGCATTGGCATGTTGATCGCAACACCATGCAAATTATGCTTTGAGAGATCGTGGACGTCGATCGAAGCGATACCCTTGCCGAAATCCCAAAAGCCAATGACAGATGCTGCCAATTCCGGCGAAATCGCGCTGCCGCGCAGCGAGAAGGCCTGCTCCTCGCTCAGGACGCCTGCACTCAGTCGTACGCGATCCAATCGCCCACTGAAACATAGGGCAGGTGCGAGGCGTTTTCCGTTGCCGGCACCTGCCGAGCAAGCGGCAAAGCGTAGCGGAGACAGGTGAGGAAGCCCTCTGCCTCCGTGCACCGCTTTGACCCGAGTCTCGGGCCAGGCGACGCTGGTATCGACGAAGTTCGAGACTTGACGCGCGTAGAGCGATACCAGGCCGCTGGTGGCATCGTAGCTTGCCATAACGAAAAACCACTGGTCCTGTGTGAGTGGCGTATTCAGGGTCGTTCGATGCTTGGACTGGCCATCCCCACTCAGAAACGCGAGGCATCCCTCTGCATCGATAATCAGGGCCCAACCGTGCTGTTCTTGGGTGTCCCAACGCGACACTAAATGCTGATCCTGAAATACCGGCACCTGACGTGAGAGTGGACGGCCGCCACCCCGCGGGCGCACACCGGCCGGGAGCAACGTCGGCATTACCATTGTCTGGATCGTGAAACTTGTAAGCTGATCCAGTTCAGGTTTGGAAGCGATCTCCACATAGGAACCGAGATAGGTTTCTTGACGGCGTGCCCCATAAGATCCGTCGAACGAGGAAGAAACCTTCTGCTCTTTGTACAGATCGGGATTGTAAAGATTGTCTGCGCATATCAAGCGGACCAGATCGGCTTGATACTCTCCACCATTCCCGTCAGTGCTGACCATAAAGTCGAGCTTTTCACCAGGCCGGACCGTCCACGGCCAACAATACCCCACGATCGTTCGACTTACGGCGCTCCGGTTTACTAATTTGCTCATCTCATAATCCGCCAGAATTCGCCTTGTGAGGTGCTTTTTATTACATGCCGGCAAGGGCAACCTATCAAAATAGCGCAGTGAATCACGTGCTTGGCCGCTTCACAAAACGTCCATTGGCCATGATGTACGAGAGATGCCGCCCATTAGCGGCAAGTAGGCCGATATTTTCTAGTGGGTTTCCATCAACAACGAGCAAGTCCGCGTAAGCACCGGGCTTCACAACGCCAAGCTTGCCTTCCATTTGCAGAATTTCTGCATTAACCGCCGTCGCCGAGTGGAGGATGTCGAATGCTGTCAACACACGGTTTCGAAGCGTGAATTCAGTACCCTGCCGCGTGTGCTGATCACCGAGAAGATCCGTGCCGAACCCCATTCTGACTCCCGCACGCTTCATTGTCTCCAATCCATTCAGACTGGCTTCTTGCAGTCGCTCGAGCTTACGTTGCGACTCCATGCGAAGACCCATTGCGGGTCCATCGTCGGCGAGAGCGAAAATAACCGCGACAGTCGGTACAATATAAGCTGACCGCGCGGCGACAACGGCTGCGGTTTCGTCATCGATCAGGGTGCCGTGCTCAATTGAACGCACTCCGTAGTCAACACATCGACGAATAGCGGCCGTTGGATGACAATGTGCCGCCACATAGGCGCCATTACGGGAGCACTCTTCGACTATCGCACGGATTTCTGCCTCGGAGTATTGACTACGTTCGAGTGGGTCGCTTGTAGACAGAACTCCGCCTGACCCCATTATTTTGATGTGACTAGCGCCCTTGCGGAGCTCTTCGCGCGCCGCTTTGATACATTCGTCTACTCCGTCAGCTCGGATGGCCAGTGCGTTCCGCTGACCACACGTGCAGTAATCCGTCGGTTCACTACTTAAGCGATAGTCGCCGTGACCTCCGGTCTGCGTGAGGCATAGCCCTCCGTAGAAGAAGCGTGGGCCATCGAGAAAACCGTCCCGGAGCGCCATCGCCATCCCATGATCGCCGCCGGCCACATCTCGCACCGCAGTGAATCCACAAGATAGAATGTGGCGCAAAAACATGTGAGCGTATTGCGCCCTATACGTAATTGGTGGTTCCGGTGGATTAACCGACAGAGAATCAACGTAAATATGGACGTGATTGTCGATCAGCCCCGGCATGAGGGTTTTGCCAGTGCAATCAATGCGTATTGCTTCGCCGCTCTGGATTGGCCGCGATGCCACCTCTTTTATTATTGCGTCCTCAACCAGAACGTGTGTTCCGTTCTGGACGTCAGGATTCATGCCGTCAAAAAGGGTGGCATTTTCAAATATGGTGAGCGTCATAGGGGTTGTCCGGAAAGACTTGTCCGAATCAACGAGGTCCAGAGCGCCACCCCCAGGCCAACCGCATCGTCGTTGAAATCGTAATTTGGCGAATGCAGGTTGGCGTGGTCAAACAACCTTCCCGCACCGAGCCAAAAATAACAACCTGGGACTTCCTTGAGCATAAACGAGAAATCTTCTGCTCCCATGCTCGGCGGAAGCTCCATCACGTTAAAGTTGAGGGCTGGCGAGCCGGCGATACTGCGTACAAAGGCTGCAGCTTCGGGATGATTGATCGTCGGCGGATAGTTGCGGTGATAGACCACTTCCGCCTGTGTTCCGCTTGCTATCGCCACTCCCTCGGCAACCTGCGACAACGCTGACTCGATTGCTTCTTGCACTTCGGTTTTGAAAGTCCTCACTGTGCCACTGACCGTTACCTGGTCGGGCAGGACGTTGTGCGAATGACCTCCGTTAATCTGGGTTATCGAGAGTACAGCTGCCTCTACAGGAGCAATCCGCCGCCCCACCACTGTGTTGAGCTGGCCGACTAGTGCGCTGGCCGCTAGTAAAACATCGGAGGTATGATGGGGCATTGCGGCATGGCCGCCACGCCCTTTCAGGACAATATCAAATCTGTCGGACCCCGCCATTATCGGTCCCGCGTGCGCTGCCAATGCTCCGATAGGAAGGTCGGGCCAGTTGTGGAGCGCATAGACGGCATCACAAGGAAAAAGCCGGAACAGCCCATCCTCGATCATCTGTCGCGCGCCTGCCTTACCCTCTTCCGCAGGTTGAAAAATAAAATGCACGGTCCCGTCGAGTTCGCGCAAAGACGTCGAGGCGCGCGCCGCGGCAAGCGCTATGGCAACGTGCCCATCATGACCGCACGCATGCATAATGCCTGGCGTGCAAGAGCTGTGGGGAACTCCGCTTTGCTCAGTGACTTCGAGGGCGTCCATATCGGCCCGGATCGCGATGGTTCGCCGGCTGGTGCCCCGCGCTAACGTGCCAACCACACCGGTTCCGCCTAGCCCACGGTGGACAGAGAGTCCGAATTCACTGAGCCTCGCCGCGATAAAATCAGCCGTCAGGTTCTCCCGATAGGCTAGCTCTGGGTGGCGATGAAGGTGATGACGCCAGGATATGGCGTCCGAAATGATATCCGGCGCTATGTCGCCAAACGTATTGTTCTCAATCATCTCTGCGCCGCTCTAACTTTATAGACTATGAAGCCGGCAATCGCGTCGATGACCTTCTGTGGTTCGTCGCCACCGAGAGCGTGAGCACTCTCTTCGAAAATGCGCAGGTCGGAGCCCTTTATCAGCTGATGCATCTCCTCCGAAAACTCTGGGGCACAGATCCAGTCGTGGCGTCCTGCCAAAATCAGCGTCGGAGCGGTAATGGCCGGCAATTCTGGACGAAGATCAAGCTTCTGAAGAAACCCATTCGGTCCTTGCGCACGGTTCAGCGGCTCCGGTTCGAGGATATCTCCGCTGCGTCCGAGAACTGAAGTTGGATCGTACCTGCGCGAGTAGAGCGAGGCCATCACCTCGAAATAATGGCCCATCTTTTCGGCCGTATCGAGCCGACCAGCAAAGAGGTCGTCGCTTGATGCGATCTGCTCTGCTGAACCTCTGTCACGTACGAGCTCGCGAGCTCTCGCGATCGAACCGCCATGCGCTGCTGTTGCTATCAGAACGAGGTGCGAGACCGCTTGTGGATACCGCGCCGCATGGGCCATGGCCACGCGCCCTCCGTAGCTCCCGCCAATGCTTACGATTGGCCCGAGGCCCAAATAATTTCGAAGCGCCTCCATGTCCTCGACATTCTCATCGAGTGTGTATTTTTCGGGGTCGCCGCGTGCCGAACGCCCACTACCCCGGTGATCGAAGTACACGAGCTGCATCCTGTCCTTGAGCGGCCCGTAGCGTGTTTTCCAGCCGGAATGATCCGTTCCGGGGCCGCCAGCAACAAGGAACGCGGTCGGCCGTTCGATCATGCAGCCTCGCTCGAGAACGTGGCTCGCTCCATCGACGTCGAAAAAGATTTCAGTGTCTCGAATTGCCGCCTTCATTCGATAAATGCCTTCGCTGAAGCAGTTAAATGAAATTGATCAGGTCGTGTCACACCGATCTCGTTGAGAGTGTCGACGCAGAACTAGCGTGCGGCATCGAACGCGCAGCTGCGTACAAATATAAAATCATCAATGGGCTCAGTAAAAGAACCGCGACCATAGCGTAGCGCAAAGCTCCTATACCGAATTCCGGGTATAATACGTCACTAAGAAGCCCGACGAAAAACGGACCAAGACCGAATCCAACGACCGATGTGAAGAATATTGATATTGCACCGGCAGTCGCCCTCATTCGAGGATCCGTTACACTATATAGGCTCGCTATGACCGGTCCGTTCGACATGGCCCAAACGAACGACGCTAGGGAAAATAATAGAATCGAACCCACGGGAGACGAGATGAATAGAGATCCGATGGATGCTGGAACCCCGACGCAACTTGCGAGCGCATTAAAGGTGAGTGGCGCCCTCACGTCACGCTCGGAAAGCCTATTTGCTATCCAGCCGCCCACAAGCACACCCATTCCCGCGCTTATGCCTGTGGCCGTTCCAAGAAACACGCCAATATAAGACAAACTGAGGCCAAATACTCGAGTATAAAACGACGGCAGCCACTGGCCGACACCTGACTGCACAAACGAGCCGATAGCCATAAAGATCAGGAGGTACCTATAGATCTTGGAGCCCCAGAGTTGACGAAAGACCGCCAAAAAGGGAGCACCGGTCGTTGGACCAGGTCCATTTTCAAATCGACCGCGTGGTGGTTCCTTCAATGTAGTCCATAACACTGCGGCAATAGCGACTCCGGGAATCCCCAGCAAAAGAAAGGTTAGTCGCCAGCCGAGGGTCTCCCCCAGCCAGCCAGCTAGTATCATGCCGACCATCGACCCGAACATCGCACCAAAGTTATGTATGGCGAAAAAGCCAGGACGGCGCTCCAATGGCACATAGTCGCAAATCAAAGACTGAGCGGTTGGCACACAGCTGGCTTCGCCTGCTCCTACGCCGATGCGTGCGAGAAAGAGATGCAGGAACGAATGCGCAGCGCCGCAGAGGGCGGTCATACCGCTCCAAACCAACAGGCCTAGCGTGATGATATTTTTCCGATTTCCGCGGTCGGCCCATCGAGCGATCGGAACCACGCAGACCGCATAAAACAGGGCAAAGGCGAGTCCCACAAGCAGCCCTAGCTGCCAATCGGCCAAATCAAGGTCTTTTTTGATATCGGGTAAAAGTATAGATAGAGCCACCCTATCTATATAGTTCATAGAGTTTGTAATGGTGAGAATGAAAAGCACGTACCACACGTACGACTTTGAAGACCATGCCGGATCTTCATCGAGACTACCTGGCGATACTTCCTGTTTGGCCGAAACCGCGACCTTTGGAGTAGCAAGACCGAGATCGAGGTGACCAGTACCTGTGTTTCTTGTCATTCTAAATCATCCTGACCGCGGCCGCTTCTAGTGTCGGGAGGCCGACCGAAGCGAGATTGGCTGCCCACCCAGATAATAGGATTCTCTTATTGCGCCCCCCTTTCCGGATTGTGGATGGCCTACCGGCTCAACAAAGATCCCCTTGGGCGCCCTCAGATCGTCTGCAACGGTCGCAACTGCTTGGGATAAGGAACCAGCAGCCGTCGCCATCCGGAGAATACCATCCTGCCCAGCCCTCATGGTATCGCCAGCAGCGGCGTGCAAAAGCCAACGTCGGTGCAAGGGACCGCGCACCGGGTGCGACGCAGCTGTTTCCCTTGCTTGATACCGCCGTTGCATTAACCTGGCTCACATCAGAAACTGTACCCGACTTGCAGGCCCACCGTTCTTGGTCGTATGCGACTGAAGTAGACGGGGTTAGGCACTACGAACGCAACAGGCGAACCCTTCTCGTCGTTGAGATTGTCTGCAAAGGCTGTGATCGTCCAGCGATCGGGTGACTTCACTGAAAAGCTGACTTGCGACGTGGTGATCTTATCACCCTGAGCGACTCCGCTCACACCATTGATGAGTCCGCGGAACTCCCGCTGTGAGACGTAGTTGACGGAGCCTGATAGACGACCTTCATATCCGTTACCCAGCGAGAAGGCGTAGTCAGCGGTAGCGCCAGCAGTGTATTTCGGGGAGTTCACAAGGCGGTCCCCCTTCTTGAACAACAGCGAGGTTCCTGAGACCACATCGCTGTCAAGTGTCAGTCCGCTCCAGCTGAAATTCACGCCGAAATTCAAACCACGCGCAGGTCTGAATCCCAGCGCAAATTCGGCGCCAAAGCCGCTTGCTGCCGCCCCATTGACCGTCGCGTTGAAGTTTACGATAACGCCGCCGGACGTCGTCTGCGTTAAAATCTGCTGCTGGATCCCCGTCCAGTCAATGTAGTACACGGCCGCATCGAAATTGACGTGGCCGTCGAGAAACTCCCCCTTCGTCCCTAGTTCATAATTTTTCAAATTGTCTGGGCCGACGGACGGAAAACCAGGCACATTGAGATATGGGCCCTGTGGGAAGCCGCTACGGAACCCCTCCGAATAGGACGCATAGGCCATTACCTTATCAGTCGCATGCCAAGTTAGGACGACTCGCGGAGAGAATTTGTCAAACGAAGGGGTTTCACGGATAAGAAACGGGGGATTTGGGGTTGATGTTCGGGAAATCTCTTGGGTCACCACGTTGTCTTTGAAGTAGCGGAGCCCGCCAGTCACTTCAATCTTGTCGTCGAACAGAAGTCGCGTTATTTCACCAAATATGGCATAAGATTTTGAGCTGTCGGTGAACCTATTTCCGTTGGGGTTGATGTACTGGCGCCGGAACTGGTGAAAGTTATCCTTCCCATCACGGTAGATTCCGCCGAGCGACCATCTCCACGGCCCTTTGCTTGTGGAAGTGAGATTGAGTTCTTGTGTGAAAACTTTAGAGCCTAGTTCCGTCAGAAGCAGCGTATCGGCGATGCCGAATTGAGCCGCATAGTCTGCGTTTGCCTTCGTGAAATAGTCCAGATAGCTTGTCGAGCTTTTCAAGTTTACGCCAGGAAACTCGTAATTTATCGTCAGTCCGTACAAATTATATTTGGTAGACTGCGGCTCATCTACCAGAGATGGATGCGTGCGTTGCTCGGTGCCTGTCCACCGGGCGTCTGACTTATTTCGTGAGATCCAGGTGAGAGCGTCAATTGTTAGGCGTTCGTCCGGTTGCGCCCTGATTTTTACGCGAAGCGTACGCGTTTCATCATTGTTCGCATCCTTGTGGTTCGGCCGATCTATCCAACCATCCCAATCTTCGATGCTTCCCACAACCCGGACGGCGAGTTTTCCGTCGACGATCGGAAGATTGAACGCCGCGTCCCCTCGATAGTTTTCGCCACCATCGGTTGTATGTGACGCGGCGGCGCGTAGCTTAACTTCGATATCGCTGAGGTTTGGATCCTTTGTGAGCACGCGAACCACGCCGTTCGCGCTGCTCGCCCCGTAAAGCGTTCCCTGGGGCCCCCGCAACACTTCGACCCGCTCCAGATCGAATGCGTTGGCATCGGGAGCGATAGCACTTCGCACGAGCCCGAAGGGGCTTGAGTCGAGGTAATAACCGATAGGGCTGGAGCCTGCTATGAAGGCACTGGCAGCCGTTACACCTCGAACGGTGAATTGGGTGTTCCCGCCCGACTCAAATGTGAATGTCGACACTCCGGGGACGCGGCTCAGCGCTTCCTCCACGCCCTGAGTCGACCGATCCAGATCCTCGCCCTTCAACACGGAAATCGAGATCGGGACGTCTTGAAGGCGCTGCTCGCGCCTTTGGGCGGTGACAACGATCTCCCCCGATCGCTCGTCAGAAGCGTCAGCTGACGCCTGAGCCGACTGGGCCTGCGCAATTGCCGGCGAAATGGCCACTGTTGAGGCCGATGCTGCAAGAACTGAAGCGAACGATTTTATGGTCCCCATTGAAGCCTCCCTGAGTGCCGATCCTCGGCAGTGAATTTGGCATATGATAGATTTTATCCAATTTCAATGCAAAATTATGACCGCGATTGATGCAGAATCGCCTTCCCCGGGGGAATCGGCTCTGATTGCTGAGCCCTGTTCGTATCATAAAGCCACTTGGCCGCAGCAATATCAGCGAGACCCGTTCCGACTGCCTTGAAAATGGTTATTTCGTCCTCGCTCCGCCTTGCCGTTGGTCCCCCAAGGACGAGGTCGTGTAGCGTGGGAGTTGAATTTGGATCGATCGTACCTTCACGACATGGTTCGATCAAATCACCGCACTCAATGAAACTGCAGAACGTATCAACGGTAAGGCGGCCCCTGGCGAAAAGGTTGCTGTCCGTTTCGCGCATATTTGGAGCAAAGCTACCAACCAGATCAACATGGGTGCCAGGCCTGACCAGAGCTCCTTCAATGATTGGCTCCCCGCTAGATGTCGCGCAGCTTATCACATCCGCCTTCGTAACCGCGTCACTTAGGTCGCCGATCGCCATTGCGTCGTGTCCCATCTCACGAATGCGATCCGCAATCCCTTCAGCTTTGGAAATGTCCCGGCCCCAAATCAGCACGCGCTCTATGGGTCGGACTGCTTGGTGAGCTTGAATCAAATATGGTGCTAGTGCCCCAGTCCCCACCATGAGCAATGTCTTGGAAGCATGCCGTGCGAGATAGCTCGCTGCGAGCCCGGAAACGGCCGCTGTGCGAAGCGCAGTGAGCGCGGACGCGCTGAGCACTGCAAGCGGCATTCCCGTAATTCCATCAAGCAACACGTACAGACCACTGATGGTGGGACGACCCAATCGCGCATTGCTGGGCATTACAGTTGCGACTTTGACACCAATCGAGTCACGCCCCATCCACGCGGGCATGACCAAGAGTTTGGACTGGCCCTCTCCTGGCAAGTCGTAGTGAAGCCGCGCCGGCAAGCTTTCGGTTTCCCTAAATGCCCGTCGTATCGCGTCTATGAGGTCGGCCGGCTTTGCGGCTTCAAAAATGGATTCATCATCTAGAAAGACCATAGCCGCGCCTCGTTCAGACGGTTTAGAAAAACGGTTCGATGGGGAGATGCGACGTCCATCGTTTGAGCGAGCGCTGATCGAAGCGCGCGCCGTCGCCGCGGACCTCGATGAAACCGGCTGGATCACCCTTGGGAGACACTGCCGAATGGCCGTTGGCATCGATCGTGGACACGAAGATCGGCGGCGAGCGACTGATGAACTGTTTCATCACTTCGTTCAGGCGGGGAAGCACTTTTGCGCTCACCCCCTCCATCGGTGGGCCCAGTACAAGCTATCCAAAGGTGCTGTTCGCTACAAAGGTCGCCGCCACAACCATCCGTTAGAGCTCCAGCATGGCTAGAAGGTTCGCACTTGCTCGTTGAATATGGTCCCGCGTCAGTGCTACCGCCTGATTAATCGCGCCCTTGCGGCAATATTCGAGCAGCCCCGAGTGATCATCTTTGGCGTCGCCTGGCCCGTCGTCCAATGTCAGTACGAGCCGCGTGTAGCGATCAGTGTTGACCAATAGACCGCGCACGATTTCCAGTGTCTTGCGGCGGCCGGATGGCTCATATAACGCCATATGATACCTGACATTGAGTTCGCCCCAATGTCGAATATCTGCAGCATCCAAACCCACTGCATATTTCGCTAGAATGGTTTCCGCGTTCTCCAAATCATCCTCGGTCATCTTAGGGATCGCGACTTTGATCAATTCCGGCTCGAGCAAGCTGCGCAGCTCAAAAAGCTCTCGGATCTCTGAGCTGGAAAGCGCCGTGACGACATAACCCCGGTGCGGGAAGCTCGCGACTAGCCCCTCGCTTTCCAACCGCGACAGTGCTTCGCGTATGGGAATCCTGCTAACGCCTAACTCGGCCGCTAACGCATCTTGGCGAAGCGGTATGCCATCGGCCAATTCTCCGGAGATAATTCTGTGCCGCAACTCGCGGGTGGCGGCGTCCGCTACAGTCACGGTTACAAGCTTGCGATCCGCAGGTTTTGGTTGGACGCTGGTGACGGGAGGTTCGCCCGGGCGGGAGGATGTCGTGGTGTTCATGCGCCCTTGATAATCGCAGAGCCATCCTCTTGCAATTGGATAAAATCAGCGATATCCAAAATGCAATCTGGCCAGAAAAGAGTCCCCGGCAGCGAAATTTGGCCGCTTCGAGGAGGATTTTCTGAGGAAACGGGTCGACCAAGAGGTGTCTGAGTGAAGCGATCCGGGGAAATCCTCAACTGGCGTGCCCCCGCAGACTCTGAGGTAATAGGCACGGTCGATATGCACACCGGCGGCGAGCCGCTGCGGGTGATAGTCAGCGGTCTGCCCCCAATCGAAGGGGATACAGTCCTAGAGAAGCGTCGATATTTCCGAGAACATTTCGACCACCTGCGAACAGGATTAATGTTCGAACCGCGGGGCCATGCCGACATGTACGGCGCGGTGATTAGCTTGTCGAATGATGCCGATTTCGATGTCTTTTTCCTTCATAATGAAGGCTATAGCACCATGTGTGGACACGCGATTATCGCGCTGACAAAGCTGGTCATAGAGACAGGCACAGTGGAAAGGCGAGACGTTTCATTCAACGTGCCTGCGGGCCGCATTGAAGCCACTGCTACGATCGTCGATGACCGCGTCATTAAGACGGCTTTTCGCAATGTCCCTTCCTATTTGTATCTTCGAGACCAAGTTGTCGAAGTGGAAGACGTGGGTCCTGTTCCGTTCGATGTTGCGTATGGCGGCGCATTCTATGCTGTGATTGACGCAAGTCACTTAGGCCTGAGTCTGGAGACATCGAACTACTCAGAGATAATTCGTACCGGACGAGCTATCAAGCAGGCAATAGTGAAGACCACCTCAATCGAACATCCAATCGAACCTGATCTAAGCTTCTTGTATGGCACGATCTTCACGGCTCCTCCGCATTCCTCGCAACATCACAGCCGCAACGTGTGCGTTTTTGCGGATGGTGAAATCGACAGATCACCTACAGGTTCAGGAGTAAGCGCTCGCGCCGCGCTGCATTATGCAAGGGGCGAACTCGGCCTAAATGAATGCATCACTATTGAAAGTATCTTGGGAAGCACAATGAGTGTGGAGGTGATGCGGGAGACAATGTTCGGTGGCTTTAAAGCAGCCATTCCTGAAGTGACCGGCACTGCCCATTTCACCGGACGAGCGGAGTTTTCATTCGATCGAGAGGACCCGTTGCGACACGGTTTCATCCTTCGCTGAACCGCCGGACCTCCAGGCACGCCCCATTAGTGCGGCGGTCCTTGGGAGGCAGAGTAACAGACTGATGTCGGAGGGGCGTACCGAGAAACCAGGGGGCCAGTTGCCGGCGGATGTGAGCGTCCGGCAGGAGGTCAAACTTCATGCCGGGACGGATCTTTCGGCAAGAAATGAAGGCGAGCTTCGGGCTCGCTGAGGCATTCGTCGATCGCGCATGGCGCGTCGCTACCGCGGTCGAACTGCGGTCGCTGATGGACGACATCTGTAATGAACTGGGCTTTCGCCACTATGCGCTGCTCCATCATGTCGATCCGCTCCAACCACGGCCCGGCCAGATCTTCATCGAGAATTATCCGCAAGCCTGGGCAGAGCAGTTCGTCGTCAAGCGTCTCTTCCGCGAAGACCCAGTGGTCCAGGCCTGTCTTCGCACCAATGCAGGCTTCCTGTGGTCGCGCATTGGTGAACTGCTCCAACTCAATGCTGGCCACCGCGTCGTGCTCGAATCCGCGGCGCGCGCGGGACTTGCCGAAGGGCTAACCATCCCCGCTTGCGTCACCGGCGAATGGACCGGCTCATGTTCGCTGGCATGCCCGCGCGGCGGACGCATACGGCAGCGCCATCTACTCGTCGCCCAGGTCATCGGCGTGTTCGGGTTCCAGGCAGCGCGCCGGATTGCCAGTAGCGGGGCGCTTATCATCCCGCAAAGGCCCGTCCTCAATCCGCGCCAGCGCGAATGCACGGTGCTCGCCGGCCAAGGCAAGACCGACTGGGAGATCGCCGGCATCCTCGGCCTTAGTCGTGTTACCGTTCGCCATTATCTCGCCGACGCGCGGGCGCGATACGATGTCACCACGCGCCAGCAACTGATCATCTGCGCGCTGCTCGATGGGCAGATCAGCCTGTGCGAGCTAGCGCCCCGTCAATACGTACACCTGTCCGGATAGTCTGAAACCTCAGCGCCTGCTCCCCTTGGATCATCGAAGCCCAAGGGAGAGCAAACGTGATCCATATCATCGGAACACAGCATCGTAACGAATACGCCGACGCGTTCGACACGATGTTCGCGGACCGCAAGGCGTTGTTCGTCGACCTGCTCGGTTGGGATGTGCCGGTTGTCGATGGCCGGTATGAGATCGACCGGTTCGACGATGTACACGCCGTCTATGTGGTCGCGCTCGATACCGCCGGAGATCATCATGGATCGCTGCGCCTGCTGCCAAGCCACCGTCCCCACATACTCGACACGCTGTTCGCTCCGCTCTGCGCCTCGGGCGTCCCTCAGGGAACCAGCGTCTGGGAAATCACCAGGCTGTGCCTGCCCAGCCGGCTCGGCGCCGCACGGCGGCTCGCGGTACGCAATCAGCTGATCTCCGCAATGGTCGATCACGCGCTCGAGGCGGGCATCGGCCTGCTGACCGGCGTGGTCGAAGCCGGTTTCCGCAAGGAGATCCTAGCGATGGGCTGGCTCGCCGAGCCGCTCGGGCCGGCAATGCGGATCGACGGCGCCAATCTCGGCGCCTTCGCGATCCATGTCGCAGCCGACACACCCGATCGCCTGCGATGGACCGGCATCTATCAGGACGGAGTCTGCTCCGGCGAAGCCGGGAGGGCGGCGGCATGAGCGCGGCATGTGCCAGCGAGGAGACGTGGAAGCTCGCCGTCGCGGCGCTCGACCGCGAAGGCTACTGCGTGCTGCCCCGCGTGCTTGATCCCGGCACGGTTGAGGCGCTCGGCCGCGATCTCGATCCCTGTTTCGCCGCGACACCGTTTTGCGAAGGTGGATTCTATGGCGCGCGGACCAAGCGATTCGGGAGCCTGTTGCGTCGCTCGGACCAGGCACAAACCTTGGTCCGCCACCCGGCGATCCTCGCGATTGTCGAGCGGGCGCTCGGCCCGTCGTGCGATCGCATCGCGCTCAACCTGACCCAGGCGGTCGAAATCCATCCCGGCGCCTTGCCGCAACTGCCCCACCGCGACCAGGATATGTGGGGCGGGCCCAAAGGCGATCTCGAGTATCTCGTCAACGTGATGTGGCCACTTGGCCCGTTCACCGCCGCCAATGGCGCAACCCGGCTCTGGCCGGCGAGTCACAAGTGGGCGGGATCGGAATTGCAGCCTGAGAGCGAAGCGGTCGTGCCCGAATTGATGCCCGGCGATGCATTGCTGTTCCTCGGCTCGACCCTCCACAGCGGCGGCGCCAATCGGACCGCTTCGCCGCGGCGCGGGATCATCGTCAGCTACTGCCTGGGGTGGCTCAAGCCGTTCGAGCTTCAATGGCTGGTCTATCCACCGCATGTGGCACGGCATTTCGATCCCGAGCTGGCCGCGCTGGTCGGCTATGCCCAGCACCGCCCCAATCTCGGCAATGTCGAAGGGCAATGTCCGTCGATCCTGCTTCGCGACGATGTACCCGATCACCTCGCCGCCATCGACGCGCTTCGGCCCGACCAGGCGAAAGCGCTCGCCGATTTCGTCGCGGATCAGCGCCGCGATGGGAGCGATTGAGATGCTTCGCTCGCCGCAGCCCGGGAGCTGGCGCGATCCGCGCGGCTATGCCGCGATCGGCCGCGCCGGCAGGGCGGGGTTGGCGTGGGAGGTGCTTCGCCGCGACCCGGCCTATCGCGGGGTAGCGCTTTGCCGAAGGGGCGGGCGGGAGACCGCTGGCAGCCCGGTCCTGCTTGATGCCGCTGCCAGCGCGGATGTCGCGCGCTGGGGGCTGCACTTTCGTCGAGGATGCGAATTGCCCCGCCGAGCGAGCGCATATCCTCTGGTCAGCCGATGTCGATCCCGAGGTGCTTACTGTACGCGCCGAGCCCAGTGACGGATTAGATACGGACCTGTTCGATCTGGCCGTCTTCGGGCCGCGCGCAGCGGTCGCATCGGGCGCAGATGTCGAGCATGTTGTGATCGCCGATCGGGGTTGGCGCCTGCGCCTCGACGTGATTGCCGGAACGGTGCGCGACGGGCCGGTGCAGTTCCACCATCAGCTTGTCGGGGCGGTCACGCTCGAGCCCAAGATCGCCGCGCTTTGGCAGTTGGTCGCCTTTTACCGAACCGGGCATGCCGCGCCTTGGCGCGCCCGTCCGGATCCGCGCCTGCCGCGGCTGATCGAGGCGCTGCGCGTGATCGACGCGCTCGCCGATGGCGCAAGGCTCCAGGAAATTGCCCTGGGATTGTTCGGGGATCGTGCTGCCGGCGATTGGCCCGGGCCAGGGGAGTCGGCCAAGTCGCGGGTGCGTCGGCTCGTATTCCTGGCCCGCGCACTGCAGGCTGCGGGACCACGCGCGATACTGATGCGTGCGATCTAGTCGGCCGGAGACACTTCCGGGTCGTCGCTGCCTTCGACGAAGAATTCGATCGGCCGCACCCCGAACGCCTGGGCAAGATCGTTCAGTGTGAACAACTCGACGTTGCTGTGGCCGTTCTCGATCTGGCTGATCATCGATTGCGTCAATCCCGACAGCTCGGCGAGGCGCTCCTGCTTGAGATCCTGCTCCTTCCGCAGGCGGGTGACGTTGCCGCCGACGAGTTTGCGAATATCCATCCGCCCTCAGTCGGCCAATTGGCAAAGCCAGTTTATTCGTTATAACGAATATATAGGCCTTCGCAGTCCAGTGCGCCCAATCGCGCATGACCGTGGTGCTGCATTGTCGCCAGACCTTGCGCCGTGCGGCCGGATCAAGTTTGGAAGAACCTGTGACCCAGCAAAACTACTACGCTTCAGGAGCTATGCCTTCCGTCGCTCCGGATATTGCCCCGCGCGCTCCTGCAGGAGAGGGCGTAACCGACTATGACCGCGGCCATTTTCTGACCTATGCCCGGCTGATCGACGCCGACACTGGCGGCTTCGACTGGCGCGAGAGCGCGGCGGCGATCCTGGGTCTGGAAGTCGTCCGCGATGAACTCGCGGCGCGGGCCTGTTGGGACTCGCATCTGGCGCGGGCGCACTGGATCGCTACCACGGGTTATCGACTGCTGTTGATCGAGGCGGGTTTGTCCGAAGGCGATTAAGCCGGACTCTGGTGGTCGTCGCGATGACGCTGGTGCCGCGGCTTTCTTGCGCCTCGCGCATCGTGCCGGCGATCAGCTGAACGCGGATCAATTGAGCGCACACTGGCGCTTCCTGGCGGAACCGCCAGAGGTCGCGCGCCTTTTGCAGCCGCGTTGCACACTTGGCTTTGGCCGGGGGGCGCGGCGGCGGCTGGCCCCCAGGCCCGCGCGCACGCCGCCGCGCCGGCCGGCGTCGCCAAGGGTGCGTTTTCTTGGCCGCTCCTCGGACGGAGCGGCGGGATCGCCGAGGCACGCTTCGCGCGACCGCGCTCTACTGCGCTAGGCTCATTGCATTCGCCAAGCTCCGCCGCGCCACCGTTCCGGCGTCCCGGCCTTCGGTCACGATCGACTGGCGTATGGGCCGGAGCCTTACGGCTCCGGCCTGCCGGAGGCTGCTGCGCAGCCGAGTCTTTTTGTGACCTCTCCCGGTGACGCGGGAGTGGGCGGCGCTCCCTGCTAGGCCCGCCGCGGTCGGCGGCAACCCCTGCGCTGCGCTCCGGGGTGCTCCACTTCCGTTGCGCCCTTCGGTGCCGCCGCCCGCTCGAACGGGCCTTTCCGGTCGCTGGTTAGCCGCCCACCCCCCGCGTCCGGGGAGGCCATGCGCTTTTTGGGGCGGTTTGAGGAGGAAGCCATGCGCCACACCACCAGCCGCCGCGCGCGCGGACAGGGCAGGACCGAGCCGAGCCGCAGCGCCGCGCCTGTCGCCACCGAACCCCGCGCCAGCCTCTATGACGAGGTGACGCGCCGCATCGTTTCGGAGCTTGAGGCGGGCCGCGTTCCATGGGTCCAGCCTTGGGGCCGCAGCAGCGGAACCGGCCCCGGCTTGCCGCGCAACGGGCTGACCGGTCGCAACTACAGCGGCGTCAATATCCTGATCCTGTGGGGCGCGGTGATCGAGCAGGGCTGGCCATCGCAAAGCTGGCTGACTTTCAAACAGGCGCTGGAGGGGGGCGGCTGCGTCCGCAAGGGCGAGCATGGCACTACCGTGGTCTATGCCGACAGGTTCACGCCAGAGGGGGAGAAGGAGAAGGCGCGGACGACAGGGGAAGAGGCCAAGGCCATCCCCTTCCTCAAGCGCTTCACCGTGTTCAACGTCGCGCAATGCGAGGGCTTGCGCGAAGGGCTGGCGTCCGATCCCGCGCCGCTTCCAGACCGCGAAATCGTGCCCGTTGCCGAGGCTGTCATTGCCGCGAGCGGTGTGGATTTCCGTATCGGCGGCGACCGGGCTTTCTATGTCCCTTCGCGCGATTTCGTCCAGGTGCCGCCCCAGCCCGCTTTCTTCGAGCAGATCAATTACTATCGAACCTGCCTGCACGAGCTGACCCACGCCACCGGCCACGCCTCGCGGCTGGGCCGCGACCTGACCAACAGCTTCGGCAGCAAGGACTATGCCCGCGAGGAACTGATCGCCGAAATGGGTTCGGCGTTTCTGTGCGCGAGCTTGGGCATCGTCCCCACCGTCCGCCATGCCGACTATCTTGCGTCGTGGCTGGAGGTGCTGCGCGAGGATAATCGCGCGATCTTCCGCGCCGCCAGCGCCGCGAGCAAGGCCGCCGAATGGCTGTTGTCGCGCCATGCCGAAGCCACCGCCGACGACAGCCAAGCCCCGCAGGGCGGGAGGCTCGCGGCATGATCCTGCTCACCCCCGACCTTCGCTTCGCGTTGCGCGCGAACGATATCGCCCGCCGCGCCGCCGACCGCGACGACAAAGCCGCCCCCGACCCCGTGCCGATCATCAAACTCTTCAACCCGCTCGGCGCGGCGACATGGATCGCCACCGAGCTTTACGACGATGACGACACGCTGTTCGGACTTGCCGATCTTGGCTTCGGATGCCCCGAGCTAGGGACGTTCAGCCTGTCCGAAATAGCCGAGGTCCGACTGCCCTTCGGCCTCGGCATCGAGCGCGATCTGTCGTTCGCCACCATACACCGGCTTTCGACATGGGCCGAATGGGCGCGCCGCGCCGGGTCCATTCTGTGGGCCGAAACCCTGCTGCGCCGTGCCGCCCAAGGTGGTGACGGCTCCAAGCTTCCGACCGTTTCCAATGATGGGGGTGGCGGATGACGCGCGGCGCGTAACGCCGCATTCGTAAGCCGGTCCGCCTACCCGCAAAGATCGACGGACCGGCACTCACAAGGAGTGACGACCATGAAACTCGACTTCATCGATCTTGGCAAGTTGTCGATCAGCAAGGCCAATATGCGCTACGGCAAAAAGGCCCCGGACGTGTCCGATATCCTGCCGACCGTGCGCAAGCGCGGGATTATCCAGACGCTGATCGTCCGCCCGAACTGCGCCGATGGCGCGTTCGAGATCATCGCGGGCGCACGGCGCTTCCATGCCGCCAAGATCGTCGCGGAAGAAACGGGCAACCCCGAACCTCTCCCTTGCGCCATTCTCGACGAGGGCGACGACGCCGCCGCCATCGAGGCGTCGATGATCGAAAATCTCGCCCGGCTCGACCCAGACGAGGTGACGCAGTGGGAGAATTTCGTGCGGCTGGTCAAGGAAGGCCAGACCCCCGAGGATATCGCCGCGACCTTCGGATTGCCCGACCTCACCGTCAAACGCGTTCTCGCGCTCGGCAATCTGCTGCCGCGCATCCGCGACCTCTACCGCCACGAAAAGATCGACGCCGCCACCGTCCGCCATCTGACCTTGGCGAGCAAGGCGCAGCAGAAAGCATGGCTGACGCTCCATGACGATCCCGATGCCTATGTCCCGACCGGCCATCAATTGAAGGCCTGGCTATTCGGCGGGCAGTCGATCCCGGCCAGCCACGCCCTGTTCGACGTCGAGACAAGCGGTGCGGCGACCGTCGCCGACCTCTTCGGAGAGGATCGCTACTTCGCCGACGCGGATGCGTTCTGGACCGTGCAGAATGAAGCGATCGAGGCGCGCCGCGCGGCCTATCTCGACGAAGGGTGGAGCGACGTCGTGATCGTGCCGCCGTCCGATCATTTCCATTCGTGGGAATATGAGAAGGCGGGCAAGCGCAAGGGCGGGCGCGTCTACATCGACGTGCGGAGCAACGGCGAGGTCACCTTCCATGAAGGCTATATCAGCCGCAAGGAGGCCCGCCGCGCCGAGAAGAGCGAAGGGCCGAGCGGCGAGAAGCCGTCGCGCCCCGAGGTCACCAGCACGATGCAGACCTATATCGATCTGCACCGCCACGCCGCCGTCCGCGCGGCATTGATCGGCCATCCGCAGGTCGCGCTGCGCTTGATGGTCGCCCATGCCATCGGCGGCTCGCACCTGTTCCGAGTGACGCCGGAGCCGCAGAGCACCCGCAACGACGAGGTTCGCGAGTCGGTCGAAACCTGCAAAGGCGAGTCCGATTTCGATGAGAAGCGCCGAGCCATCCTCGCCGTGCTCGGCTTCTCGCCGGAGGAACCGACCGTCACCGGCGGCAACGGCGACGACTATGGCGTGGCGGGTATTTTCCTGCGCTTGCTCGACCTGCCCGACCCTGTGGTCATGGAGATCGTCACCATCGTCATGGGCGAGGCGTTGGCGAGCGGCAGCGCCGCCGTCGATGCGGTGGGGCTGCATCTGAACGTCGACATGGCGAGCTATTGGCAGGCCGACAGCGCTTTCTTCGAGCTGATCCGCGACAAGGAAGTGCTCGGGCGGATCGTCGCCGAGGTCGCGGGCGAGACCGTCGCCAGCGCCAACGCAGGCGAGAAGTCCAAGACGATCAAGAAGATCGTCCGCGACCATCTTGACGGCACGGACGGGCGGACAAGGCACGAGAATTGGGTGCCGCGCTGGATGGCGTTCCCGCCCTCCGCCTATACCGCGCGCGGCGGCGTCGGCTCGGTCAAGGCCCATGCCAAGGTCGAGGCGGCGCGTGCTGTCGATAGCGAACCGGAGCCCCCGGCAACCCCGGGTGCCGCCCTCGTTCCCGAAGAGGAGCGGCTTGCGGCATGATATGGAATGGGCGGCGGGCAACCGCCGCCCATTTCCTTTGGACCCTCAAAATTCGGCCGCGTGGCCTCGCCGTCCCGGCTCGGCCACGCGGTTGTTATTTCCAGTACGGCCAAGTAACCCCACATCGCATCGATAAGGGAGACTTCATGGCCGACGATTCATCCGAAACACTGCTCACGCTGACCGCTGATATTGTCACGGCGCACGTCTCGAACAACAGCGTCGCCGTGGGCGACCTGGCTGGATTGATCGGCAAGGTTCACGCCGCGCTGGCGGGCCTGGGCGCTCCAGTCGCGGAGCCCGCCCCCGATTTGAAACCCGCCGTTTCGGTGCGCGCCTCGGTCAAACCCGATCACATCGTGTGCCTGGAAGACGGCAAGAAAATGAAGATGCTGAAGCGGCATCTGATGACCGATCATGGTCTTTCGCCGGCCGACTATCGCGCGAAATGGAACCTGCCCGCCGACTACCCGATGGTCGCGCCCGACTATGCGGAAACCCGCCGGGCGCTCGCGGTCAAGATCGGGCTCGGGACCAAGGGCGGCCGCAAACCGGGTGCGCGCCGCCGCAAGCTCGGTGTCGCCAAGGCCTAGCGCCTGCACCAATCCGGCTTGGGGCTTCCACGCGGCCACCACTGCGCAATCCCTGTTTCGACTAGCATGGCGGCAACATCGCGACCGCTGAGCCTGACTCGTGCAACCGTCCGATCATAACTGCGGCCGGCGCGTTCGAACGTCACCACGCGGTTCTTGAGCAGCGCGATCGCCCGCTGGGTCGCTGCCTTGCCGAGGACGATTTCGGCCCGGCATTTGGCATTGCCGGGCTGGGTCTCGGCCGCGTCGATGCCGGCGATCCGGATGCGTTCGCCGCTTTCGAGCCGGAACGTATCGCCGTCCGTCACCCAGACAATGCGACCCGATTCCACGGGCTCCGCCAATGCCGCGGATGCGGTCAGCGACATCACGATGAACGCAGCCCGGACCCCGCTCATCATTACCATTGACGGTTGCGGCGGATGACGGGCTTGGCCTCGCCGCAGATCGCGCAATCCTCTTCGCAGCGCTCATAGCCCCGCATTCCGGCCAGTTCGCGGGTCCGCTGGCTGGCCTGGTGCAGGGCGCTCAGGGCCAGGCGCTCGACGATGCATTCGTCGCAGATCGCGGCGGGTGCGAGCCTGCCAATCAACGCTTCGACTCGATCCACCACCTTGGTCCGGTCCTCCCTAATTGCCAGTTTGGCAAATCTACTGGGCATGAGAAAGGACGCGCTGGCGACCCGTTTCCGCAACGCGACAGCGGCGCCATTCCATTCGGCATTTCCGTCACTTTTGCCAGTGCCCGCGACCGCTTGCCGGCTCCTCGGGCGCATGACCTGGGACGGGCGGCAACCCCGCGAAACCATCGCGGACGAACTGATTTCCCCGCGCCGTTCCGGCGCTCCTCGCGCCCGCTTCGCTCTCAAATCAGCCCGCCGCTCCGGTCCTCCGCTGTCGCTTCGGCCTGCGGTTCGCAGGGCCGCCTCGAGCCGTCCCTTGGGTCCGCCCATCGCCCGGAAGCGGTTCGGGCGAGCTAATGCAAGGAGACGAGAAATGCCCGCAATCGGTTATGTGCAGCGCCAGTCCGACGGCAGCTTAGGTCCCGTTGCCTGATCTGTCCTGTTAGCATTGATGAGGGGCAGGCCGACCGCCGCGCTAACCCAAAGAGCTGGCGGTGGTCGGCCTGCCCCTCGCATCGCGCAGCGATGCTTGATCGCGGTGAAAAGCTGTCTTCGGTAAGTACAATTAGGAGAACGCGGCGATCATGCTTGCGTAGGCATGAATCTGGAATGAAACACTAATTATGCGTGATTCCATAGGACTCTGTTCTCATATATCGCCCATCTCGCATTCACGACGAAACGGACATTCCAGTGCGTGCCTGTTATTCCTTGCATCGTGAATCAAGCGAGAATGCGGAACGGCTGGCGGAGGCTTAGCGCGAAGTGGGACAACAGAATGCTACTCGTTGACCGCAGGACCATGTTGGCGGGTGCTCTTGCTGCAAGCGCGGTCGGCGCTACAGCAGCATATCCCTCGGCGCCCGCTAAGGGCGGCGCGCCGATATACTGGCAAGGCCTCATCCGGGTCGGCGGGATCAAGCAATGGGTCGCGATCCGGGGCCGCGACTCTGCCAAGGCCGCCATGTTATTTTTGCACGGCGGCCCTTGCGAAGCACATTCACCATTTCTGCCTGTGTTTGCACCTTGGGAAGAACGCTATGTCGTTGCTCAATGGGATCAGCGCGGCGCCGGGAGGAGTTTCGGAGAAGTCGGGATTGCAACCCCGAACATGACCCTCGAGCAAATTGTCCAAGACACTATCGAAGTCACGCGACACGTTCTTAGGCGCCTCGGCGCGCGTAAGCTGATTCTCGTGGGGCATTCTTGGGGAACAGCTGTCGGGCTCAGTGCTGTCCGGTCACGGCCGGAGTTGTTCCATGCATTTGTTGGTACGGGTCAACTTGTCAGCGGGGCGGCGCTGTTAGCAAGAATGCGGTCGTCCGCCGTTTCGCGTGCGCAGGCGGCTGGAGAAGCTCAGGCGGCAGCGCAGATCAATGGTTTCAGTTCGGCTGACCTTGTGGACATGAACAAGTTCCGTCTTATGGCGCGTTGGGCAGAGCCCTTTTCCGGCTCGGACAATGCGTACCTCGCGATGAGAAGCACTCTTTTGAAACCGGCCGCCGACCAGGAGGGAGTCGCAGTTGCTGACTTGGTTTCTCGCGAATTCGCCTGTCTTTCGAAACTCTTGCCCGCGTCGCTGGATTTTGAAGCCGGAGCGGTCGGCTACGATGTGCCGGTTCCATTCTTCGTGATTCAGGGGCGCGATGACACCAGAACGCGGCCCGAATTGGCGCAGGCATTCGTCAATCAGGTGCGCGCGCCGGCGAAGGGATACACCGAGATCGAAGGCGGTCATTTCGCGTGCTTCAGCAATCCAACAGCATTTTTGAATGCATTGGACAGCGACATTGGTCGCTTGGGGATAAGGTAATCACAGATAGTGCCCGGTAAGCCCGTCGATTTTAGCGCACTTTGAGTTGGGATGCTAAATCGGAGGTAAGCGGACACCTAGCAGATTTGGGCCAGCTGTATCCCATGGTAACGATCGTGCGCGCAGTCGCCGGCAATCCTGGCATCCCGCCGAGCTTCCCGATTCTGTTAGACGCACACATGGAGATCATCGAGCCGGCGTTCGCCTGGCTGATCGAGTACGCTACAATCCGGGGCCGGGGCCGCGCTGCGGAAACCGTGCGCACCTATGGCGAGCATCTCCACGACTGGTTCGACACTCTCGAACAGTCGGGCATTGCCTGGGACGCGATCGATGAGGGCGTGATCGCGGCCTATCGTAACCGGATGCTCGAAGGCCCGAGCCCACACACGGGCAGGCCCTATGCGCGGGCGACGATCAATGCCCGGGTCCACACAGTCTGCCGCTTCTATGCCTGGGAGCACCAGCGTCGGTTGATCGCCGATCTCCCCTATACCACTGCCGAGCATATGCTGCTGGACCTTGAGGGGCCGCGTCCCGGACTCAAGGCCGTCAACGTCAACACATTGACGCTCGCCGAGGCGGAACGGCTGCCGCGCCCGCTTCGCGCCGACGAGCTCGATCGGCTGTTCGCCCAACTCGGGAGCCCGGCACGGCTCGCGGCCGAGTGGGCGCTGACCGCCGGCCTTCGCCGCAAGGAAATCTGCGGACTCATGCCAGATATGATCCCTGACAACCGCGATATCGCGCCTGAAGACACGCCATTGGTCGGCGTTCCACTCACCATCACCAAGGGTGACCGCCCACGCACGGTCTATCCGCCGATCCGGCTGATCGACCGCACGCACTGGTATATCGGCGAGGAGCGGGCGCGGATCGTGCGCCAGCACCGCCGCCGCAATCCACGCTATCGTCCGCCGCCCAACCTGTTGCTGACCACGATCGGCACGGCGATGACAAAAAAGCGCCTGACCGCATTGTTCGCCGAAGGCTTCGCGGCTGCCGGCATCACCGGCACGCTGCACTGGCTGCGTCATACCTTCGCGATGGCAATGCTCGCGCGGCTCCAAATACAGGCGCGCGACAATCCCAATCTCAATCCCCTGAAGATCGTGCAGGTGTTGATGGGCCATCGCTCGATCACGACCACCGCGATCTACCTGCGTTGCGTCGAGCTGCACGAGCGCGACCTCTCGGAAAGCCTCGCCTGGTTATATGGCGAGCTGATCCCCGATGCCGCTTGAGCGCCAGATCGACCGGCGGATCACGATCGCGCCTAAGTCCGCAACAATCACGTCGCATCCGGTCCGCATCATCTTTCGCAACGGCTGGGGTGGCCCAATCCAGGTGTTCGACGTGGCGGACCTCTTCATGCCAGCGGACCTCGCCGACGCCCTGGCCGCAGCGTTCCGTCAGCACGATGCGGGCGCAAGCCCGATCACGCGCAAAGCACGCTGGCGGGCATTGAAGCTGTTCAGCGCGTTCCTGGTACAAGAGAATGTGGCGAGCGCTCGCGACGTCAATGCCGGCACGATCCAGCGCTACCTTGCGTCGCTTGGCAAGCCGATCGATGGCAAGCGGCTTGGCCGCAGCACCATGGCGCTCCGGTTCGGGCTGATCCGTCCGCTGCTGGAGCGCGCCGAACGGGCCGATCCGAACCTGTTCGGGAGTCTGCTCGCGATCCCGTGGAATCCGTTCCCCCGTCTCGGTGCGACGAGCCAACCTAAGGATCGGCTGTCTGCGGAAGCGCTGAAAACGATCCTCGCCGCCGCCTATGAAGAGATCGATATGGCATGGGCGACGTTCCGGCGCGGTCAGGAGATCGTCTCGTCACCGACCGAGCCGCCGGCGGTGAGGCGCGGTCAGGGGCTCCGGCGCTGGGTATGGCGGCTGTACCGATTAGGCGGCGGGATCGCGCCGGATGGCAAGCTGATGAACGAAAACGGCTTCTGCCCTGGAACGCTCAAGCGCTATGGCTGGCAGGAAGGGATCGCGCAGCATTATCACCTGACCTCGCATACGATGACGCCGTTTTATGTGGCGCTCGCCATCCAGCTTGCCGCCAATCCTGAGCCGCTACGCGTCATCCGCCGCGACTGCCTAATCGCACATCCGATCGACGACGACCGGATGATGGTCGAATGGCTGAAGCGCAAGACCGGACGAAAGCCCAAGCTTCAGCGGCGCGCGTTCGACACGCGCCGCCCGCGTTCGGCGCCGCGGCTGATCGAGATGCTGCTTGCCATGACCGAGCCGCTGGTCGCGCACGCTCCCGAGGAAGAGCGAAACTGCCTGTTCCTCGTCCGCTACATCGCCGGCACGTGCAATCGCCGTCACGATCGCCCTGCCGGTCTGGTCGCTGTCGACACGTTGCCGGACATGATCGCCCGGTTCGTGCGCCGGTCGAACCAGCGGATAGCGCGCTGGAATGCCGAGCATCCCGATCGACCGAAGGTGCTGCTGCCGATGTTCTCAGCTGGTCAGCTGCGTGGCAGCGTTGCCACGCAGCATTACATCGCTACTGGTGGCGACCTCGCCGCGACGGGCGCTGTGCTCAACCATGCCAGCCTGGTGACCACCGATACCTATGTGGAGGGACCCGCGGTTCGCCGGATCGAGCGCGAGACCATCAGCCGTCTGCAACGGTTGATGGTCGCGTGGGTTACGACGCCTTCGGATGCGTCGCCAAACCTCGCCGAATCCCATACGCCGGTGACCGTGCTGTTCGGGCACCAATGCCTGGCGCCGCTGGAAAACGGTTCCGGCGGTCCACGGGTCTGTCGGAACCTGGGCGGTTGTCTTGCCTGTCCTGGGCTCGTGGTCCCGCTCGACGCCGAGCGATACGCGCGCGTGATCCAGGCGCAGCGGCATCTGATCGAGGCCCGCGACCGAGTCGATGCGCAGCGCTGGGCGCTGTTCTACGCGCCAAGCCTACGAGTGTTGGAGCAGGATCTGCTGCCTGCGTTCTCCGCCACGTTGCGACACCGCGCCGAGGCGTTGGTAAGGGCGCTGCCGCCGCTTCCGGAGATCGAATGAACGCTCTTCCGCAGCCGATCCGGACGCCGGAACCGTCGTTCCGTGTCTCACCATACTCGTTTTATGGCGATGACCGCTGGCAGATGGCCCGTGGCCTTGTCGCTCACCGCGACGCTACGTTCGCAGTCAACTGGGCGTTCGAAATGCCCGACGGCAGCCGGTTCGACGAAGACCGCTGGCGGCATCTGCGCGAGGTCACCAAGCTGTTCCTTTGGTCGCTGCACGGCGATCCGCCGCCGGGTCGACAGTCGGTCGCGCTACGCACGCTCGCCACTCATGGTCACCGTTTGCGCACCATCTTGCGCTGGATGGCGCGTAATGGACTCGACCGCTGGAGGCAACTCGACAGACGGATGATCGAGCGGCTCTTCGCCGACCTGAGTCGGCGCCCCGGCAAGCGAGGGTCTGGGCTCTCGGCGTCTACCGGCCACGCATATGTAGGAATGCTGCGCGCGTTCCACGCGCAGCGCTCGAAGCTACCGGATGCGCCTTCGGCCGCTGCACCGCCGCTCGCCGACCTCTGTCGCTGGCATGACGAACGGCAATGGCCGTACACGCCCGATACAATCGCAGTACCACTGCTCTCTGCCGCACTGCGTCTGATCGGCGCGCCGGCGGACGCCATCATCGCGATGCGCGATGAGGCGCAGGTCCGCTACGATCAGGCCATTGGCGAAGGCTTCGGATCAGCTGCCGGGAAGGGCCGTGTGCGCAAATATCTGCGTCGATCGCCGCCAGTCGAGATGCGTAGCGGCGCGCCCGAGGTGCTCACCACCTGTCCGATCGAGACGTTCAATGCTTGGGTCGCGCGCATCTACGATGCCTGCTTCGTGACGATCGCCTATCTGGTTGGCGCCCGCGCCTCGGAGATACTGGGGCTCGAGTCCGGCTGCCTTGAATGGGCAACGGGCGAGCATGGCGAACGGTATGCCTATGTGGTTGGCGCGATCCGCAAAGGTGCTCCCGGTAACGACGGGCTGCCCCATCGCTGGATCGCGCCGGACCCGGTCATCCGGGCGATCGAGGTGCTCGAACGCCTGTCAGCACCGTGGCGCGAGTCCGATGGCCGCCCGCTTCTCTGGCTCCAGCAGGCTGCTCCCGGCAGTGCGTTGCGCTCGTCACGCCTCACCACCCAGCCGTTCAGCGTCAATGCCGTAAACGAGCGGCTGAACCTCCGGTTCGCGCCCTTGATCAGCCTGCCGGAGCATGAAGGAAAGCGTTGGCGGCTCGCGTCGCATCAGGGCCGCAAGACGTTCGCCCGGTTCGTCGGAAGGCGGGATCGCACCGGCTTGGCGGCGCTCGCCAAGCATCTCGGTCATGTCACCCGCGCGATGACCGACCGCAGCTATGTTGGCACCGACTTCGAGCTTACAGAGCTGGTCGATGGCCATGCTGCCGCGGAAACCCGCGCCGCGCTGGAGGAGTTGCTGGTGGCACCTCAGCTTGCCGGCAAAGCCGGCCGCGCGCTTGCAGCGCGCTCGCCGTTCCGTGGTCGAACCCGTTCCGGTGATCTTGACGCCTATATCAGCGAGTTGCTCGCCGAGACCGATATGCGTCTCGGCGTATGCGACTGGGGTTACTGTCTCTATCGCCGCGAAACCTCGGCGTGTCTTGGCTCGGAGCGCGAGCCGAACCCGGTTCTGCGCACCCAGGGCACATGCTCCACGTGCGCAAACTTCGTGGTGAGCGAGAAGCATCGGGCGGTCTGGGAAGCGCGGCTCGCGCGCAATCGTGCGCTGCTGGGGCGGCTCGATCTCGATCCCGAAAGCCGCGCGCTGGCGGAGGAGCGAGTTGCCGAAAGCAGCCGGATCGTTGCTGCCCTGGATCATGACGATGACCGCTGATACCCCGCAAGGGCGTCGCCGCGAACGAGTTGCGGAGCGGCTGCGCGCCGCGCTCGCCGCGATCGAAGCGGACCCGAGCGCCAGCGCCACACCCGCCGCTCTGGCGCGAATGGCGGGTGTCGGCCGCAACACTCTCTATGCCAACCACCGCCCGATCCTCGATGCGCTTCGCGCTCTTCAAGCATCGCGTCGTCCCAGGCCCACCGCTCCCGGTCGCCTCGACGACACCGAGGCGCGGGCGGAACTGGAATCAAAGCTGCGCGCGCTTGCAACGCAGAATGCCGGTCTGCTGCAACGCGCTCTGGTAGCCGAGCAGCGTGCAGCGCGGCTCGAGGAGCGCAATGCCGAGCTTGCCCGCACGCTCGATGCGATCCGGAAACCGGCACCAATCACGGCCCCGCAAGCAATCGACCGGCAGGACTGACGAATGCTACGAGCGGCTCTCCTGCGCGCTCCCAACACGCCGCGGCTTGCCCGCTACGATGGCATCATTGTCGTCCGGTCAGGACCGATACGCATCGACAAGGGGGGCAGATAACTGCCGATACGCCGGGGATCGCAAGATGACGTGCCTGGGCCATCGTTGCCGACTTGCCTGTGCGAATACCGCTTCACGGCCTCGTTCAATGGCTGGTCTGGCGCCGATCCCGCCTTGGCTTGCAACGGCTCCGCCGACCTTCTTCCCCGGCGCTATCGCGCCTTCCTCGCGAGGCAAGAAGCCCGGCTCCCGCCGTCCTCCGCTGCGCTGCGGCCATAGGTGCAACCCGGCGTTCGCGTCGCCTTCCGACCGCCATCGAGGCCGCACTGGAGCGGCTTCGACAGATAAGGAGATACGACATGGCACAGATCGGCACGTTCACTCGCGATGAGTCCGGCGCGTTCGTTGGAAATATCCGGACCCTCACCCTCAACGTCAAGGCGACCATCAAGCCCTGCGCGAAGGACAATGAGAAGTCGCCGGACTATCGGGTCAACGCGGGCGCCGTCGAAATCGGAGCGGGCTGGGTCAAGTCCGCGCGCGAAACCGGCGCTGAATACCAGTCGCTGAAGCTCGACGATCCGTCGTTCCCGGCACCGATCTACGCGACCCTGGTGCAGGGCGACAACGGCGAGCACAAGCTCATCTGGTCGCGCTGATCCGCCCCCGCTGCGGCGCCTAACGGCGCCGCAGCACCCCTGTTAGGCTATCGAGACGACCTGACCGTAAGCCATAGCCAGGAGCACTTGATGCACACTCGGTCATCCATTCCGGTCTTCGTCTTCGGATCGAATCTCGCCGGCCGTCATGGCAAGGGCGCTGCCCTATGGGCTCGCCAGCATCGCGGCGCCATCTACGGCCAAGGTGTCGGTAGCCAAGGTAACGCCTACGCCATTCCGACCAAGGATCACCGCTTACAGGTTCTCCCGCTGCATGTGATCCAAACCTACGTTGCGGAGTTCCTCGACTACGCTCGGCAGCGGCCCAGCATCGCGTTCGAGCTGACGCCGATCGGGTGCGGCCTTGCCGGATATCGTCCCGAACAGATCGCTCCAATGTTCGAGAATGCTCCTTCAAACATCCAGTTGCCGGATGCGTTCTCGAGAGTCCTCGCCGCACCTGATCGCTAATAGGACGTCCTGTTAGCGACAGCAGCCGCGCTCCCGCAATACCGCTCGCAAAAGCGGCTATCGGGACAGAATCGACGCGACCTAAGGCAGCTTCAAGGGGTCGATCAAGACGCTTTCAGTCAATGCCGAAGTCCAGATCGTGCCCAATCGTGGCAAGACCGGGGAGCAGCCCGACTATCGGGTACTGGCCGGCAGCGTCGAGCTCGGCGGTGGCTGGGTTCGCACCGGCGAGGTTTCGCAGCGCGAATATGTCCGCCTCGCGATGTCCGCGCCCGAACTCGGACCCCGCACGCTCTACGCCAATCTCGGCCGCGCGGCCGGGCAGGACGATGACGACGCTTTCGCCATCATCTGGAACCCCGGCGATTGAGCCGACCGGCCCCGCGCGTCCTACGCGCGGGGCCACCTCGGGTGTGTCGGAATCGCAACCTTCGATTTTCGACACTCCGCGCCCCGCTCTCATTTCGTCATTTCGGGCCGCAGCGCGCGGCACGTCGCCGCGCGATCAAGCAACGAGGCGATGATGACCCCCGATGAAAACGAGAATACGCGCGCGGCACGCGCGGCGCAGGGCTCGCCCTTCCTCAGCCCCGAGCAGGCCGCGCACTATCTCGGGCTATCTACCCGTACGCTGCAGGAACATCGCAGCGCCGGCACCGGCCCGCGCTTTCGCCGCCACTGCCGTCATGTCCGCTATCATATCGACGATCTCGACAGCTGGTCGCTGGGTGTTGGCGAGGCCGGCGGCCATGACTGAGCCCCGATTCACGGCTTGCGCCGGCGCGCTCGGCGCGCTGGCGATCGGGCTTGCCGCCACGATCGCGGTGCCTCTCCGCCCGCTGTTGGTCTGGAACGCCAGCGCCAGCGCGCCGATCGGGCTCTATGCGGTCGCCGCTCCAGACCAAATCGAAACCGGCGATATGGTCATCGCACGGTTGCCCGCGCCAATGCGCGAGTTTGCGGCCCAGCGCCATTATTTGCCTGCCAATGTGCCGCTGGTGAAACGCGTCATTGGCGAGCCCGGCGACACTATTTGCGCGATTGGGACGCAGATATTCGTCAACGGGCGGCGGATCGCCGAGCGCCTGGTCACCGACGGCGCCGGCCGGGCGATGCCGTGGTGGAGCGGCTGCGCCACACTGCGGCAGGGCGCGCTGTTCCTGCTGATGGCCGGCAGTCCTGCCTCATTCGACGGACGCTATTTCGGGCCGACCGAATCCCGCGACATCATCGGTAAGGCGAACCTACTGTGGGCGCGCTGAGATCGCTCGCCGTCGCGGTTGCGCTGCTGGCGGCGAGCCCAGCGCAGGCCGGTGGCATCGAGCGCTGGCGCCTTTATATCGAAGAAGCGTCGGCCAGATGTGGCATCCCGGCGGTGTGGATCGAGCGCGTCATACGCGCCGAGAGCGGCGGGCAGACGACGCTCAACGGGCGGCGGATCACCAGCCGTGCGGGCGCAATGGGGCTGATGCAGCTCATGCCCGGAACATGGGCGGAGATGCGTGCAGCCCTTCGTCTCGGCACCGATCCGCACGACCCGCGCGACAATATTTTGGCCGGCACCTGCTATCTGCGGCTGATGTACGACCGCTTCGGCTATCCTGGCATGTTCGCCGCCTATAATGCCGGACCTGCGCGCTATGCCGACCATCTCGCGACAGGCAGGCGATTGCCCGGCGAGACGCGATCCTATCTCGCGACGGTCGGCGGCGCCCCAGTCGCAAACCCTACGGTCGCGATCAAGCCGCCGGCAACCACACTGTTTTTCGCACTGCGCACGTCACCCTTGGCCCCGGCGGAAGCTCCAAAGGCGGCGGGCGTTTTCGTGACTCTGAGCGGTCAGAAGCGCCCGGAATAGGGCGTGGTCCTGCCACCGCGGGGGTGGAGGGCTCGTCTCGGCAAGACCCAACATGACGGCCGCCGGAACGCCTATCAAGGCCGGCGGCCCCTCCAATTTTGCCGCGATATAGAGCGCGCTTCGCGCGCGCTTTTGTTGGTTTTCAGCGCAACAAAATCGGTTCCTCCGCCGCCGCTTCGCGGTGCTCCGGCTTCGCCTCCGCAGCCCTGACAGACGTTCCGCCGACCGTCGTCGGACGGCTGTCCTTGATGATGAGGACGCAAGCAATGGAGGTTCTCATGAGCATGATGCAGAGTATCGGCGTAGCGTCGGATCGGGTTATGGCGGCGCTCGTTTCGGGTCTCGAAATCGAGTTTGGACGGGGTGCCGGAGAGGCATTGGCGCATCGGTTCCTCGAAGCGGAAGAGGTGGATTTTCACTGGGATGCGCGGGTTCAGGAGCGCTGGATCGGCGCGTATAAGAGCACGGATGAAGAGGAGCTTGAGCTAGATCGCGTGAAGATTTTCGGGCGGTTGGACGGCGAATGGTTCGTCGCGGTGATGATCGTCGATGGTGATGGCAACGCGCACGGCATGATGGGTAGGCGCACATTCGGGCGCCAACGGGAGGCATGCGCGGCATTCGCGCAGGCGTGACGATCGCACAGTTTGGAGGAGCGGCGCTCGCGGAGAGCGTCGCTCTTCTTTTTGCCTCGGCTCGCCTGGGTTGAGCGCAGGATTATGCAGGAATTGGCGGTTTTCAGGGGGATTCGGTCTAAGGCAAGATTAAGCAATGGTGCCGGTCCTACGGTCCTTCACCATAAGCTGTTGTCTGCACATCGTTTTTTCCGAAATAGCGCGCGATTTCTGGCACCACGCGGCCGAGCATGGCACCAAGGGATCGCCGACGCGGCGGAAGTCCTGACCATTTTTGGCACCGGTTTTCAGCTTTGTTCGGCCGAGTCATGCTGCCCGCTCAAACCGCTATTTCCGCAGGTCCGGCATGAGCAGCGATGATAATTTCGAACCCCGCCTGGGGCGTATGCGCGCCAAGGGCAACAAGAAGTCACGGAAATATCTATCCCGCGTTTTGGCCGCCGCCAATCTTGCGCGCGGCGGCGCGGGCCTGATAGGTCGGCGCAGCCGTTTCGACGGCAGCAGGATCGGGCGCGGCTCGGGCGTCGGCCGCGTGCTTGGCAGCCGCGACCGCTACGCCGCGTTCCGCGCGCGCCGCGTCATTATCAAGGCGAGCACGATCAAGCTGGCAGGAAAGGGCTTCGGCGCGGCGCGCGCGCATCTCCGCTATGTCGAGCGCGACGGCACGACCCGTGAGGGCGCGCGGGGCCAGCTCTACAGCGCAGAGTCGGACAAGGTCGACGGCAAGGCGTTCCTGGAAAAAGCCAAAGGCGACCGTCACCAGTTCCGCTTCATCGTCTCGCCCGAGGACGGCGCCGAATATGACGATCTCAAAGACCTCACCCGGCGGCTGATGACCCGCATGGAAGGGGATCTCGGGACCAAGCTGGATTGGGTCGCGGTCGATCACTTCAACACCGGCCATCCGCACACCCATATCATCGTCCGCGGGAAGGACGACCGGGGCAAGGATCTGATCATCGCCCGCGAATATATCACCCAAGGTATGCGCGAACGCGCCGCTGAGCTGGTCGATCTCGATCTCGGGCCGCGCACCACCGACGCCATCCAGGCCAGGCTTCACGGCGAGGTCGAGCAGGAGAGGGTAACCAGCATCGACCGCGCGCTGCTGCGCGATGCCGATGCGGGCCGGCTGGTCAGTTCGGCAGCTTCAGGAGCGTTTGACCAGACTGTCCGTATGGGGCGGTTGCGCAAGCTCGAGCGCCTCGGGCTTGCCGATCAGATGGGCGCCGCGACCTGGCGGCTCGGGCCCAATCTCGCCGACACGCTGAAGCGCATGGGCGAGCGCG
>Ga0163162_10000229_pt1 | contig 51289 bp, 60 predicted proteins | sample S55metaG_FD_115310 | JGI IMG/M metagenome (GOLD analysis project Ga0163162, IMG submission 115310) | Switchgrass rhizosphere microbial communities from Kellogg Biological Station, Michigan, USA - S5-5 metaG | ecosystem: Host-associated > Plants > Roots > Rhizosphere > Soil | place: USA... | reverse complement strand
TCGCTGATGTAATCCTCTATTGGGTTCATTACAATAACGTCCACTGCGTCCTTATTTGAGAATAAGGTAATAGCCTCATCGGTGGCCGCTTTTAAGTTGCGGAACACCACGATATTGCCCTGTGATTTTTGCTCATTAAGAATGCGGTTTGTGCGAGAATAAGCTTGTATCAGGCCATGATATTTTAGGTTTTTGTCTACATATAGTGTATTTAATGTTTTACTATCAAAGCCAGTTAAGAACATGTTTACAACAAGCAGAATATCAATTTCGCGATTCTTTACCTTTTTGGCTATGTCGTTATAGTAGTTATAAAAAGATTGGCTATCGCGGGTTGAGAACTTGGTTCCGAACATTTGGTTATAGTCCGTAATAAATTCATCCAGTTTTTCGCGACTATGTTTATTGATTGGTGCGTTTTCGTCAAGTTCAATTTCGGGATCGAAGATAAAGCCGTTCGCATCCTTATCGTCTTCATTTATCCCATAGCTAAATATAGTTGCGATTTTAAGATTATGATCCACCGCGTTTTTCTTCGATTTAAACAACTCATAATACTTAATGACAGTATCAACACTACTAACACAAAACATAGCTGTAAAACTCTTGCTATGCGTTTTACGGGCATGATTTGCAATTACGTAGTCAGTAATTTTATTTAGCCTGTCAGGGGCTTCAAAGAGTTCTTTAGTATCTATGTCCTCAACTTTAATATCAATATTGTTCTGACTACCTGGCTTGTGATGATACCGGCCAACATATTCTACCGAAAATCTTAATACGTTCTCGTCTTTGATTGCATCTGTGATGACGTATTTATGCAGGCAATCATCAAATAATTCCTTAGTTGTACGTTTACCCAGTTCATTTTTAACGGCATTGTCTGCAAAAATGGGTGTACCCGTAAATCCGAATAGTTGGTGATTGCTGAAAAATGCTTTAATACGCTTATGAGTATCGCCAAACTGGCTGCGGTGGCATTCGTCGAAGATGAAAACAATGCGATTATCTTTTAACTTTTCCATGCGGCCTAAAAAAGCGTTCTTACTTATTGCTGTATTTAATTTCTGAATGGTAGTAACAATAAGTTTAGTATCGTCTGATAATTGTCTTACCAAAGCCTTAGTATCATCAGTACCGTCAATACTGCCTTTGCTAAAGCTGTTGAACTCTTTAGTGGTTTGATAGTCCAGGTCTTTACGATCAACCACGAAAACCACTTTATGAACTTGCGGCTGTTTAATCAGCAACTGGCTGGCTTTAAAAGAGGTGAGTGTTTTACCGGAGCCCGTGGTATGCCATATATAGCCGTTTTTTGTACTGGTTTTTACACGGTCAATTATTGCCTCGCTTGCATAGTACTGGTAAGGGCGAAGCACCATTAATATTTTTTGAGCCTCATTTAACACCGTATAACGACAGATCATTTTAGAGATGTGACACGGCTCTAAAAATTCCTTAGTAAACGGCTCCAATTGGCTGATGATCTTATTTTCTTTATCAGACCAATAGAATGTTTGCTTAAAAGATTGCTGAGGGTTATTTGCATAATACTTTGTGTTAACCCCATTACTAATAACAAATACTTGTATAAACATGAACAAACCATGCGATGCGCCGTAACTATGTCGCTGATAGCGATTAGTTTGATTAAAAGCTTCTTTAAGTTCTAACCCTCGACGTTTTAATTCGATTTGTACCAACGGTAAGCCGTTGATAAGCAAAGTTACATCATAACGGTTTTTATAAGTCCCATCAATAGTTATTTGGCGTGTTACCTGAAATTGATTTTGACACCATGCATCTTGGTTTATAAATTCAAGATATAAGCTTTCGCCATTGTCTCGCGTGAGATGAAATTTGTCTCGAAGCGTTTTAGCGCGCTCCCAAAGACTACCTTTATTTAAATGATTTAGAACCTTATCAAATTCGGCATTTGATAGCGTAATATCGTTGTGCTTTTCTAATTGATTTTTTAAGTTTTTAAGTAGATCTTTCTCGTCATGGATAGAGACTAGATCGTAACCCAAGCTTTGAAGTTGAGTAATTAAATTATCTTCTAATATTTGTTCGGGTTGAGTAGTCATTTTTGCATCAGATAAGGTTATTGGAAACGATTGTTGGTCAGCAATAGACTGATTAATAGCTTTTTTTAGCGTTTCTTCCGAATTGGCTTTATTGACGTTATAATCTTCAAGTTGTTCTAAGTAAGATGTATTATCCTGCTCATACAATGCTTTGCTAAAACTTAATCCCACCAATGGATTTTCTTCATCCAACATTTCATTAAATGCCGGATTGTCGGAATATTTTATGGGTTCTTTGTAGGCTAAATCTATCGTAAAAAAATGATCGAGAATATAGAATACGATACTTTCCGTCATCGAAATAATTAATTCTGCGTATTTCGTACTACTAAAAACAACTTTAGGTGATAATTTTCCGTGCGAAATATCGCCGCGTTTATTTCTTATTTCACCAAGTGTAACTATTAGTTTGTTTGCTTGATTAATAAAATCTATTTCGATTTCTGAATGATTTTCTGAGAGTTTAAACATCGCTTTCTTAAAGAGCGACTGAAAATTTAAGGCATCAATTTCTATATTATTATATGTGTTATCTAATTGTTTAAGTATAGCTTTTGAAAGTCCCTCAATCAACGATTTACAGCTTTCTATCGAAATATCAGGATTAATTGTCTTTTGGGCTTCTATGATTTCAATTATAGATTCGTAATAGCCAAAATGACTATGAGTCTTAGTATATCGTTTAATCAAATCCCTAACCGATTTCATCTTAAATAAACATTTGCTGCAACAAACCTCTTTTAAATTTTTGAGCTTGGATAAATTGTTTAATTACGCAATCAATTTTATCATCAAGGTCAGTTAAGAATGCCACTATTTTCTTTTGTTCATCAATTGTAGGCAGTTTGATTTTTATTTTAGCTACGTTGCTTTTTGTTATCCCCAAAACAGATGACCCCGTAGAGTATCGCATTAATTGCATCCTAATATACTGTGTCTGCATCATGTAGCCTTTAAAGCCGACTGCAGTTAGCTGTTTTGAATCTCTTAAAAGAATTGTATGTAACCCAGCTACTATTTTGCAATTGTTTAAATCAATCACCTCGATTGACTTTCCGATATCTTTATAATCTTCCGAAGCGTCAGCTATTATTAAATCGCCTACCTTTAAATAACTATCATTAGAAATTTTTGACGCGTCAACATCTATATTGATAAATGGAATCTCTTCCCTGTTTAAAATAAAATTGGATTTTAACCTGGTATGGATATCCCCATAATGGACGTTCTTAATTTTACCAGTATCATAGTTCAGTTGGGTACGGGAAAGTGAATTTGTAGGATGAAAATCAAAATCTCCCATTTTATACTCTTTCCAATTTGGGAAGGCATTTCCATGGCTATCTTTGAATCTAACTTCTTGAGTGAAAATGCGCTGAATTATCTCAAGTTTATATTGTTCTAAAAGCTGTTTTTTGAGACTAAGCTGTTGGATTTTTGTTTCAAAAGATGAAAGAAACTTAGCAAGCTTATATTGCTCTTCAATACTGGGGTATTCAATTTTTAACTTATAAATTTGTGAAACTGTTAACTGGGGTTGAGCGCTGCCGAAAGACACTTCAACCAATTTTTTCCTTTTTTCGGGTGAAGAAAGAAGTATATATAAATAAGCCTGAGAGATTTCGGTGTTTTCATTTCTTATTATCACCATTCCTGAGTTAATACGAATATGCCCGAAAGGGATTTTATCACTGAAAAATGCTATATTTCCAACTGTGCCTCTCGTTGTAAGCACAATATCATATCTTTTCAATTTTCCTTTTCGCAATTGCTCATCTTTGGTTTTAGTGATGAAGCTTGTTTCAGAAAAATTGAATCCAGACTTTGTTACATTTTTTGCGTTTAAAAACAAGCAATAACCACTTAAGGAGAAATCGCTGCCATTTGGATAATTATTTCCTCTGTCTCCATCAATAATTTTTAAACCCGATTTCTCTATCGTGCTACGATGCCAAGTGGATTTAAACTCTGGGAATCTTAAAATAGGAGTATTTGTTAATTCTTTCATTATTAAAATGGAGCTTTAATACCCAACTGTTTACAAAACTCCGCAATTTCAGAATCTGTCTTTTGCATTTCAAGTTCCAAACTTTTCAGTTCAGAGGTAATAACATTTAGATCGATTGCTTCTATTTCCTCAAACGTATTCACGTAACGAGGGATATTGAGATTATATTCGTTATCAATAACTTGTTCCAAAGTGGCCGCAATACTATATTTATTTTCCGTTGTTCGTCCTCGATAAGTGCTGATAATTCGATCAATATATTCATCCCTTAAAACATTTTGATTGCCAACCTTCTCAAAGCCCCTACTTGCATCTATAAATATTATATCTCCTGGATTCTCTCGACACTTTTTAAAAACCAATATAGCTGTAGGAATTGATGTGCCGTAAAATAAGTTCGGAGGTAACCCTATCACCGCATCAAGGTAATTGCGATCTTCTATCAAATATTGACGAATGTGTGCTTCTGCTCCGCCTCTGAATAAAACTCCATGCGCCACAACAACAGCCATTATACCATTATCAGCCAAATGATGTATCATGTGTTGCACAAAGGCAAAATCGGCAGTGGATTTAGGGGCCAGTTTACCGTACTGACTAAAACGGTCATCGCTCATGTGCAGTGAACTGGCGCTCCATTGGGCCGAGAACGGCGGATTAGCAACTATTGCCTCAAAACGCTCATCAATATGCTGCGGTTGCTCTAATGTATCTTCCTGCCTAATATCAAAGCGGCGGTAATGCACATCATGCAAGATCATATTCATTCGCGCCAGGTTATAAGTTGTACGATTCAATTCTTGCCCGTAAAATTTACCCACCTCTGTGACCTCTTTGGCCACCCGTAACAATAATGAACCCGATCCACACGCAGGATCATAAACCGACTTTAACTTGCCCTTACCAGTAGTAACCAATTTAGCTAAAACCCTTGAAACCTCCTGTGGGGTGTAAAACTCGCCCGCCTTTTTACCGGCACCACTGGCAAACTTGCCTATTAGATATTCGTAAGCATCTCCTAAAACATCAGAGTTAGCATCTTGTAGGTTAAAGTCTATTTTATCGAGATGTGCCAAGACTTTGGCTATTAACGCATTTTTAGCAGCCTCTGTGCGGCCCAGCTTTGTGCTGGTAAGATCAAGGTCTTCAAACAGATTATCAAACTCGTCCTGGCTCTCTGTGCCCATCGTGCTCTGCTCGATGTTACTTAGTATTTTAGCCAAATCGCCTAATATAAAATTACTTTTGAGTTCGGCATCATCATCCTCAGCGTCCGCATTTCCACGTTTTGCAATTTCACTAAAAAGTTCGGACGGTTTTAAGAAGTAGCCTAATTTGATTAGTGCTTCTTCTTTAACGGCTTCTAAATAATCTTCGCCTTCAGGTGTACCTTCTTTGATATCTTCGTAATTCAGACCATCTTGCTTCAAGATTTCATTAGCGTAGATATGCATCTTTTCAGACAGATATTTGTAAAAGATAAAGCCCAATATATAATCTCGAAATTCATCTGCATCCATTTTGCCACGCAAGGTATTGGCAATATTCCAAAGCTGTTGTTCGAGTATTTTTTTCTGATCTTCAGACATTTATGATTTAGTTATATTATATAAATTAAAATGACGAATATAATGAAACATTTCGCTTGAATTTGTTGATTCGCATGGCAAGAGATAAACATTAATATAAGAAATTTATGAAGCAAGCCATGTTTTGGTCATAACAAAACGCTTGTCGGGACACATTCTCGAAATTTAAATATCCACTTCGTTAACAGATGATTTTTCCAAACGAAATTGCATTGCTATGCGTAACAATCAATAATAGGTAATTATTTAGTTTCATAAATTAACGACGAATCGAAGGGAAAATGCTCACATACAACTTCGAAACTAAGCCTTATTAATTCCAAACAATTTAAACATCAAAAACACACAGCAAACATTTCTTCCTTAATTTTATTATTAAAAAAACACTTGGGAAATGATTGACTTAACAGCATTTACGGTTTCGATGGAAGATAATCGCGATAAAACGATTACCATCGATCCGGTTTTCATAGGCCTGCCCGAGGTCAGGCAGTTTACAGGCGTGTACCGGATTTTGGAAACTGATATGACCGGTAGAGAATTAGGTGAAGTCGCGTTTCACTTGGAAGATTCAAGTCATTGGGAATTTATCGGAGATTATTTTTCGAATGCAGAGCAGGAGCAAATTGTAGAATTTATCAGGCAAAAAGAACCGTTTGATTCGTTCACATTTGCCGAGAAAATTAATAGTGTCGAACACCATTTTCGCGTAACGGATAATGAAGGTCATTTTGGTATTGAACGGGATGGCATATTCATAGCAGTTATTGAGCAGTTCGAAGAATGGAAGCAAACCGAAGGCGAACCCTTAGGCAATGAGTTGTTCAATAAAATAGTATCAAAAATTGAAGGACGCAGAGATTGAAAACTATGGATACGATCGGCATCAATTGCATCATAGGCAAACAGTATTGCGATATCGATGCTAATGAAATGGAGTGCGCCGGGCACAAAGGCCCCTGCTTCGAGCTGGTTCAGGACAGCCTTGTTTTAGCGACTATCTGCAAAACAGTGGAAGGAGTTTACATAATCATTGGCCACACGGAATTGAGCCGGGATGATGTCGATGCAATCGGTGAGCAGATCGATGCAGAATTGAGCAGTTTTTAGTCTTTCTTGCGTTTTGCAGAATAAGTAGACTCCTGTTAGTGATTGACATCTTTTCCCCAAACATACTTCCCTGACATGCAGTTTACGCAAAAGAATTTACGAACTGCACAAATCTTTCTGAGCAAGATAAAAAACCATCCTATTTTTACTTCATAAACCAACTTATTGCCGCAGCGCGGGCAGCGGGGCTTTGAAATCATCTGTGCTTCAAGATTGGCTTCCATGGTAATTGATCTTTACTATATTGCGATATAGTTCGATTATTTGATATTTTTCTCGTATACAATTTACGAAAGAACATCGAATTTTGATACAGCATTTTGAATTTACAATAATACTAATTAATTTAGCATTATTGTTTTTTCTGGTTAATGTGTAACTTTAACATGGCAGCGATACAGGAATTTGAAATAACTTATCAGGGTTTAGCGGCGACGGTTGCGGAACACAGCCTGAAACATGGCAGGGTCTTTCATATTGACTTTGCGCAGCCGACAATGATGCCGCTGGTGATCACCGTCGCTTATGACTCCGATGATAAGAAGTTTTGGACGTCAATTCCTGAAGGCCGCCAGGAGCTGGCAGAAGAGGTTGGCAAACTTGTTGCCGGCTATATCAGAAACAAGAAAAAAGAAATATGTGTTACTACAACGGTCAAAAAGTCACCCGTTCTGAGTTTATTCGACTGAAAAACCTCGAAAAAGAAGTAAGGAAATACAACTTTCTTAACGTCGGTGTTCACAATGGTTTTAACTACGCCCCCTGCGCCATTTTGGTACCATCGGAGGACGGTAAAGATTTTGAAATCGTGCAGGCTGAATGGGGTTACGTGCCCGGCTTTGTTAAGACCAGAGCAGAGGCTAACATATTCCGGGCTAAATTCACCACGTTAAATTTCAAATCTGAAAACCTGTTTATTAATGAAGCCGGAAAACGGTCAATGTGGGCGGACGCTGCGAAAAACCGCCGTTGCCTGGTGTTATCTACAGGCATTGTAGAGAGCAGGCATGTGCCCAGGATTGGTAAGAAAGGTCAGCAGTTAAAAGAAACCATCAAATATCCCTATTATATTACGGTTAAAGGCCAGGAATACTTTTATATGCCCGGATTGTATAACGAATGGTTAGATCCGGAAACGAGTGAGTTTGTCAACACGGTAGCGATCGGCATTACCCAGGCTAACAGCCTGATGCGCCAGGTTCACAATTCAAAACAACGCATGCCCACTATTCTGACGGAAGACCTGGCTTATGAATGGCTATTGGGAAAACCGGAAAAAGATCGCTTGAGTACCATCGCCCGGACACAGATCCCATCACGCCTGATGGAGTTTTGTACAATCGACCCGAGTTACCGTACGGCAAATGAAGCGACACCAAGAGAATTCCCTGAATTGTCCTCTTTGAATACCGCTTACCTCGATGTAGCGGAAGAACTGGAGTTCAATGCCTGGCCGGATGAACTTGAGCCCGTGTCCGGTAAACCACAGCCTGAAATGGTCGTAGTTGAAAATACAGTCAGGACTTATTATCCGCCCGGTATGGCGGAACAGGGTGACCTTTTCAATTAAAATTCCTTACTTAAAATTTCTGCCCTTGTGCAGATAACTTGCCGAATCGTTGTCAAGCGGTTTTAGCGGTTTATCCATGGGAATAAAAGGGCTTGCTTTTTCATCGGCCCTTGATAAGGTCAATACCGGTTGTTTTTCGTTTCTGATTGCGGTCAGGTCGCCTAAGAGTTCGGTAATATCGAAAACGCGCCTGACGATGATGTGCGTTACTTCGGTGCGTTCAACCACGCCTTCGACCATCAGGAGACGGGCGTGAAGGATCTCTTTGCGGTATTTATCAAAGAGTTTTGGGAAGACAACCAGGTTGGTGGTACCGGTTTCGTCTTCCAGCGTGATAAAACAAACACCTTTGGCGGTACCGGGCCTCTGGCGGATCAGGATTAGGCCGGCAGTTTTAATCAATTTTTTGTTTTCTGTTTTATTGGCCTGGCTGGCAGTGATAATATGTAATAGCTCCAGTTTATCCCGTACGAAGCTAATAGGATGGCCCTTAACCGATAAACCGGTTGTGGCATAATCCTGCACGACATGCTCCGATTGACGCAGCAGGGGAAGGTCCACCTGCGGTTCATAATTACTTTCCGAAGGCTGTCCTTCATACAGCGCAACCGGACGGTCATGCAAAGCCGAGACCTGCCAAAGAGCCTGCCTGCGGTCAAGCCCCATGGACCGGAATGCATCTGCGTTGGCCAATTTCTCCATGGTAGCGACGCTAACGCCTGCGTCACAAAGCTGGTGAACTTCTGTATAATGTTTAACTCTTCCCCTGACCAGTTTTTCCATTTCCTCCTCGCGGATGCCTTTGATCTGCCGGAATCCCAATCGCAATTGACAGTATCTGCCATGCCTGCCTTCCAGTAAATTGTTCCATTCCGAATAGTTGACGTCGATCTCCAGGATTCCCACCTCATGTTCCTGTGCGTTCCGTACAATTTGAGCAGGCTGATAAAATCCCATCGGTTGGCTGTTCAGCAGCGCTGCCGCGAAAACGTCTGGATAATAATGCTTCAGCCAGCAGGAGACGTAGACCAGTAGCGCGAAGCTGGCCGCATGGCTTTCCGGGAAACCGTAGCTGCCGAACCCTTCCAGTTGCTTAAAGATCCGTTGCGCAAAGTCCTTACTGTAGCCGCGGGAGGTCATGCCATTAATCAGCTTATGCTCAAATTTGGTGACCAGCCCGTTGAATTTAAAGGTCGCCATGCTTCGTCTGAGCAGGTCAGCCTCACCCGGCGTAAAGCCCGCTGCGACGATGGCCAGTTCCATCGCCTGTTCCTGGAAGAGCGGGACACCCAGGGTACGCTCCAGGATTGACCGGATCTCATCGGACGGGTAATCTACCGCCTCCTCCCCGTTTCGTCTCCGGATATACGGGTGCACCATATCGCCCTGGATCGGACCGGGCCTGACTATGGCAACTTCGATGACGAGGTCATAAAAACAGTTGGGTTTCATCCGCGGCAGCATGGACATTTGTGCCCGGCTTTCGATCTGAAAAACACCGAGCGTATCAGCTTCGGTGATCATCTCGTAAACAGCGGGGTCATCCTGGGGGATATTAGCCAGGGTAAGCTGTTTGCCATAGTGCTTTTCAACGAGGTCGAAGGCCTTACGGATACAGGTTAGCATGCCCAAAGCCAGGATATCCACCTTCATAAAACCCAATGCATCGATATCATCCTTATTCCATTCGATATTGGTACGGTTTTCCATGCGGGCATGAAAGATCGGGCAAAGGTCGCTCAGCTTACCGTCCGTAATTACAAAACCACCGGTGTGCTGTCCCAACTGGCGGGGGAACCCGATCATCTGGGAAGTCAGCTGCATCACTTTAAGCAGCAGCGGTTCTTTGGCGTTCAGGCCAAAGGACCGCAATTGGCCGGTATTCATATCTTCTTCCGAAAAGTCGCCAAAAGCTTCGGAGAGCTTGCCGACAACGTCCACCGAAAGTCCCATCGCCCGGCCTACATCCCTTACCGCGCCTTTAAAGTGCAGCATCGTCACGGTGGGTAAAATGGCGGCACGGTCACGGCCGAACCGCTCAAAAACATATTGGATCACTTCTTCCCTGCGTTCATGCTCAAAATCCACATCGATGTCAGGCGGTTCATTCCGCTCCTTCGAAAGGAATCTGGCAAACAGCAGGTTGAACTTATCCGGTGCTACCGAGGTGATGCCCAGTACGAAGCATACCGCTGAGTTGGCTGCCGATCCCCTGCCCTGGCACAGGATGCGCCTGTTTCTCGCCCACCTGACATAATCTTCTACGGTCAGGAAATAATTGGCTGTATCCGTTTCTTCAATGATATTCAGCTCATCGATGAGCGATGCTTTAACTTTTTTTGGTATGCCCTCCGGGTATATCTCTTCCGCCCCCTTCCAGGTCAGCCATTCCAGTTGCTGTTGGGGCGTACGGCCATCGGTGGTCAGTTCATGCGGGTATTGATATTTTAAGGTTTTCAGATCGAAATGACAGGCATCGGCGATCTTTCGCGCATTGGCTACAGCTTCGGGGTACTGGTTGAAAAGCCGGTCGATCTCTGTTACCGGCTTTAGAAACCGCTCCGCGTTTTGATGTAGTTTGTAACCGGCATTGAAAATCGTGCATTTTTCACGAACGCAGGTGAGCACATCCTGAAGTTCCCGCCGCTCAGGTGCATGATAATGAACATCATTGGTGGCGACCAGGGGCACATTCAGCTCCGACAGCAGGAACAGCCTTTTCATATCGTCCCCGAGGTAAGACCGGGTAGCCGCCACAAACAGCTCCTGCAAATTGGACCGGTATTCCTGTACATGAGTTTTAAATACCAGCTCAAATTCAAAGTCATTCGTCAGTTTCCCCGGGGGAATAATGATAAAAATGCTGCCCTCACTATGTTCATACACATCTTTTTTATAGAGATAGCACTTTTCCTTTTCCGCCCGCAGGTTACCCTTGGTAAGCAGCGCTGATAAACGGGCGTAGGCTACTTTGTCTTTCGGGTAAGCTAAAAGCGAAGGACCGTCAACCAGGTCAAGACGGACTCCCGGTATCAAGCGGATATTCCTGTCCCTGGCAACTACATAAGCCCGGACTAAACCCGCGAAAGTATTGCGGTCGGTGATGCCAATCGCATCATACCCCAGATCAGCCGCCTGGTCGACAAGCTCTTCCGGGTGGCTCCCCCCACGCCGGAAGCTGAAATTGCTGGTTACCTGTAATTCAACGTAGCTCATGCGAAAAATCCATGGAGGTACCACAATTGCGATTGGCCGGAATCATAATGTCCGGAACGGAACAGCCAGTAACGCCCGCCCTCTTCATCTTCCACGATATAATAATCCCGGTGTTCGCCGGGCTCCAGCCACCATTCCCGTTCGATACGTTCCGGGCCGTCAGCAGCGACAATGACATGACGTTCACCTTTATAATTGAACATTTTGGGCGGATAATCCGGCGTCAGGGCCATGGCTTGAATCAGCTCAGGCTGATCAAGTAACTGGATAGGCCTTGGCCGGTCAGACCACCATGCACCTGCCAGGTCATCTTTTCGTTGGTCTCCGGGAGCAGCGGCACGCTCGGGCCAGTAATGTTCCGAGGGCAGGTAACGGCGAACGCCCTGACTACCTATGCGCCCAACGATCCGGTCAACCAGTTCAGCGATCTCCTCACTGTCCGGACCCGGCTTCCCACCCCAAAGCCCCCCCTGCTTATCGCTCGCCGCCTCCGTTTGGGATGCTTCCATGACGAAAAGCTCGATTCCCAGCCCCGGTTCGATCTGATCGAACTGCAACGAAAAAAGTTTAAACAGGTGTTCCGTACGGTTACTGGCCTGGCTGGTGCCGATAGCGATCTGCCCTTTCTTTCCATCGATACGAAACCAGATCAGTTCAGATTGGCGGAGGCCCCTGCCCTCCGCGTAAAGGCGCTTACATAAACGCTCCAGTAAGTTGCTGACCGCGATTCCGATGGCTTCCCGCGTTGTGATGGGTTCGAGGCATTCCAGGCGTTCGCTGTAGGGCACCGGTTCTTTTAGCGGAATCAGGAATTCCTCCTCCTGGCCCAAAGCCTGCAAAAGGCGCAGCACCAGTTCTTTTTGAAATCGTCTGCGGAGAACCGCCTGCGGCATATGGACAAAACTACTGATCGTATAAAGGCCTAAATTCTGGAGTTTGATCAGGAGATCAGTTGGAAGCCGGAGTGCGGAGGGCGGCAAAGGCATTAATGCATTTCGATGACCACCAACCGGAACGATCAGGCCGTTTTTTGCACATCGGGCAACACCCCAGGCACTGCCGATAGTATCGGCGAGCCCGGGCCGGACATCATAACCGATCTCCTTTAAGCGGCCGATCATGTCTTTCAGAAATTCGCGCTCCCCTCCCTTCAGATGCGTGCAACCGGTTACATCCAGCAGCAGTCCGTCGGGCGGATCCAGCGCAATCAGCGGGGTATACCGCAAACACCATTCAGCCAGCCCGGTTAGCAGTTTCACCGCCCTGCCTTTTTTGCCATCAAAGACGACAAGGTCAGGGCTGATCACCTTGGCATCGGCAACGGTCATCCCCTCTTCGATCCCGAACTGCTGGGCAACGGCGGTTGCCGCTGTCACCAAAAGCCGGCTATGATCAGGCTCAGCAAAAACAAAAGCTTTGCCCTTCAGATCAGGCTGCCGAATCGTCTTCCAGTCGGTCAGCAGATACCGGAACCAAAGGGATAAAAAACGCTTAGGCATACTGGTGGAATTTTTCAGGTGCGATGTAAGGCGTAACAACCCTGAACTGTTCCTGGGACCATTCCAGTGTCCAGATTCCCGGGTTGCCGTTCTTAATTTTGCTCAGTTGAACCTGCCAGCGGGGCATACCGACGCCGGGCATACCGGGACGGAGCTGGCTGCGGACCGGCCGGACATACCAACGCGCGGTACAGGCCGTTGTATTCTCTTTTTTGACGTCCTTCCGCAGGATAAAACCGGTAACCTGACTTTGTTCGACAGCCAGTTGCAAACGCCTGGATTCCATAAAACTAAGGTTATGCGTTTCGCAGACCACGGCCGCCACCCCTTCGCATTTCAATGCCTCTTCTGTAACCCAAAGCACATCTTTCTGTAGTGACACGTCGACAAAGATCACCCGGTCGGGCGTTATGCCAAATCGCTTCAACGCCGGCGGATAGATCCTTCTCGTGTAGCTGACCCAAATACAGATGCCGCCCTTTTCAAGCAATACCCGAAGAATACCGGCGATCATGCCGCCGCAAGCAGCCGTTTCCACGGGACGCTGGCTGATGAATTCGTGAATGGCCCCGGTTGGAAAAACCCGATTGGGAAATGCGGCCTCAAGCGGACCCAAGCCAAATGAATTGAATGCTCCCGGAGCTGCGGGCTTAAAGCCCTCCCAGGTCAGGATATCCTGCCTGAGCTTGTCGATGATTGCCTGTTTCTCGCCTGCCATAACATTTCAATTTGGGGACTACAAAACTATGCTAATATTTTTAGCATTTCATTATTCTTTTTTACATTTTTTTATTCACTTTTGTTTTACATGAGAAATAAGTTATTCAACGATAAGGCAGTAACTGTTAAAACGGGTTCGGGGCGATGGATCCAGCTTGTACCGGATACCATGGGAAGTTACTGGCTTTATGAACCGATACCGGAGTTGAAACTGGGTAGATTGCTGTTCGACGATAATGATAACTGGATTTATGACGGTGACTTACTCGACGTAAACGAGCAGGAAGATGTTGCCGGCATAATCACCGGCTGTCAGCGTGAAATGGATGAATTATTGAAAAGTATCCAGGAAGAATAGGTTTGAAGGAAGTATGTTTATTTTAGCAAATTTAGGGTTAAGCCTGTAAAAGGTTCGTCAGGTGATTTTGTGTTTAAAGAGCTAATGCTAATTCCGCATCAGTTCATATGATTCCCGGATATACACGAACAAGGCGGGCCGGATATCATCCAATGAATCCAGGCGGATGTGGTTCTCGAACTTTTTTCCTGCTGCTACGCTCTTGATAACAGGCTTTTCCGGATGTGGCGCAGCAGAATAAAATTTAAGATCCAGCCATTTTTTCATCGGACGGATGATAAGGAAACCGACACGCCGCGTAAAAACGATACAGTTTGGCGTCACACCGACCAATACCTTGTCCCAATCGGAAACCTCGGCCAGGATCTTGTCAAAGGCCAGCACCAGTTCAGGCGAACGGCCTTCAAATAAAGTATCGAGGTTTACGCGCGCGCAATAATGGCGGTAATCTTTCCAGGGCAGTTCACGGTCACATTTCGGGCAGGTCCAGCTCATTATTCATTTTATAAAATCATAACTAAAATTGTGCCGCCATGGACCGCCCAGGTATTCCCATAAATCAAGCCCGATACCATTAACGGTGAACGGTTTAAAAGGCGCACTCAATTGCCTTAACAAAGCTTTGGATGCCTCCGGTGTCACTTTATTTTGTATCGTAATGTGCGGTTTGAACGGTTGACGGTCCTGTGGACTTAATACAGGCCAGAAATAAAGGCCCGCTTCCTTTCTTAGCCGTTGCAATTCCGGCGATTCAATCTGATAGGCGACTCCTGCGCCAAGGTGATGCAAACCGATAACCTTCATTTCAAAGGCACCATATTGCAAATTGTTAAAATATTCCAGGGTGTCCGGTTGATCCGGCAATTTGTGGAATAAAGTCAAATGGGCTTTCAGAAAATTACGATCCGGGGGAAAATACCTCTCCCGCAGTTCATCAAAGTATGCCTGGCTGCTATCATCCAGCCTAAGGGTCAATATCAGCGGATTTTGCTCCGTTTGCATTTTTCCGAACAGTATTTAACTTCCTCCCAAACTTTTTCCCATTTTTTCCGCCAATGAAACGGTTTGCCGCATGTAACGCATAGCTTTTGCGGTAAGTTTTCCTTTTTAACCCCTCGCATGCTTCCAGTCTTTTTTCATAGCGGCGTAAACTTCATTAGCCTCCGCTGCTTTCCATCTGGCATAAAATACTTTGGCCGCCTCCGCTTTTTCGGGATCACCGCTACCGCGCTCCAGCAAGGCGTAGTCCTGGTGCCCATCGTATTTTTTGCCGCTCTTATAATTCGCGTAACGACGGGCACGCGTGTAACCCATCTGCAAATATTTACGCGCCATATCTGCACCAACAAAATCACCGGTAGCTAAATATTCATTAAACAGGGTAAATATCTTTTCACTGCTTTCCATGGCAATCGCTTCTGTTTTAAAACGCCAAAATTGCCCGATCTCGCTTTTGTAAGGTTCGCAGATCAGCACACCCTGTTCCCCTTTACCTACCTGATAGCGTTCAGGGTATTTCCTGTAATCAATATCCGGCTTCCAGGGATACTTATCTGGGTCAAAATTCAGGTAGCTGGGTTGTTGCATCAATAAAACAACAAGACAAATGGTATCCCTGTTTTTAAAACCATTAAAACCTTGTATCACGGATTTTGTTACTAATTGAAAACATATCATTGAATTATGAGCACAAGAGGAAGTAAAGTGGAAAGGAATTCGGTTTCGGATCAGCCACACGAGATCAAATATGAGGCGCATAAAGAGGGTACCAGTAAGCAAGCCGTGAAGGATGCAAAAAAGGAAGTCGGCAATCAGCGCAGGAATATTGAAAAGAAAGTATAGTTCAGCATTTATTTAAACGATGAGCCCTGCATTGCGGGGCTTTATTGTTTACCAATCAAAGGATTTATGAGCAGGGCATTTGTCAAAGAAGGTGAAAGCGATCAGTTAAAAGATGTGGCTCCAAACATGGCATCCTTATTGTTTTTCCTGAAAAGACAAAGCGGCGCACCAGTTCGGGAACTGCATACGCGCTATAGCGATAAGTATCGGAAAGAAGTGCATGAGATGAGCGATGGACTGGCCTACATGTTAAATAACGATCAGCAATGGCAGATTGTGCTGGATTGATCGAAGTTCAGCAATGGGATATAACCTGGGAATTTAAATAAAGCCCGCATATTTTTAAACAAGCCTGCCAGATATGCGTTAATTGGGTCATGGAAAAACTAACGATTAATACTGTTAATAAAACCCGCTATTCTGACCAGGAACTGGAAGAATTTAAACGACTGATCCAGCAAAAAATCGCTGCCGCTAAAGAGGAACTGGATGTTTTGATGAGTTCGTTGCAGGGAGGTAATCCCAACGGCACGGACGACACCGGCGGTGTTTACTCCACACTGGAAGATGGCGCTGCGACATTGGAGAAAGAAACCGTTCACCAAATGGCAGCGCGTCAGAAGAAATTCATCACTGACCTGGAAGCTGCGTTGCAGCGGATTGGGAACAAAACTTACGGGATTTGCCGCGTCACCGGTAAACTCATCCAAAAAGAGCGGCTGATGGCAGTTCCGCATACCACATTGAGCATGGAGGCTAAGCTTCGGCAAAACTAATCTATACGCTATGGCAATCCTGAATAACCCGGTATCAGTCGCAGTTGTACGTGAAAACGGCGGTCTCGAGATTCTCGATTTAATCCCCGTCTATGAGGAAGAAGCGCATGCCTTTGTCGCTACCGATGTCTTACGAGTTTATGAAGGCTTTCCGAGAGCAGGTGACGATGGATCGGCAGAACAAAGTAACCGGGACCGATATTTGCAATATATCGATTCGCCTGAAATTAATAACGACTTCTTTTTGGGGGAACTGCGGCTTCATGGAGACAGGATACCGGGTTGGAAATACCACGGGAACAAACTGACTACGAACGAAATCTGGCAATTGGTTACAGCACTTAAGGTGTTGACGGACGAGCATATAGAGGAGGAAGCCGCCATAGCCGCTATTCTGCGCGAGGAACCTAACTCAGCGAAAGCCATGGCATTCATTTATGGCGAAGACCTCCAGGCAGACACCATCCGTATCCAGGAAATAAAAGGACATTTCATTATCTTCATCAATGAACAGGTCGTCGCAAAGCTTGAAAGGACTGATGGGCATTGGAAGGTGACGGGTGGTAGCATTGATGACCCGTTTCTGCTGTCAGAAATTATCAGCCATATCAATGCCGCTGCAACCTAAATAGCACACTTAAATTTATGCGCCTTTTTTTGACTGTAAGCTGTTCAGGAGCTGATCATAAAGGTCATTGCTCTTCGACGGTTTGGGTTTCAATTTCTTGATCGTAGGTCGTTTACCCTTCGCCTTTGCCTCAATGATCTTCATCAGCTCATCATGATATTGGTCTTTATATTTGGAAAGATCGAGTGGCTCCGCATATTGGTTGATCAACGCCAAACCCATGTCCAGCTCCTTTTTGCTTACCGTGATATCTTCATCCAGTGATAATTCTTTTTGATCCCGGATCTGCTGGGCAAACCGGATACGGGTAATTACGATATTTTGTTCAACAGGATGTACAATGCAAAGGCTCTCCGTACTACGCAACACGAAACGGGCGAGGCCTGCTTTACCCGATTTTTTTAATGCCTCCAGCAATAGTGCGTAGGCTTTATTCTTCTTTGTTGCTGGCTGTGTATAATAGGAGCTTTCATAGTACATCGGGTTCACCGAATCCAGGTCTACAAAGTTTTCGATTTCGATCACTTTGCTCTTTTCCGGCGAAGCCGCCTCAAAGTCCGCGTCTTCGATGATAACGTAGTCATCGTCGTATTTATATCCTTTTACGATCTTGTCGTAAGGTACTTCTTTTTTTGTGTGTTCATTGACACGCATGAACTTGATGTTCGCGTGATCACGGCTGTCCAGCATATCCAGATCCAGCCTCGTTTCCTGTACGGCCGAAAAGAGTTTGATGGGTATGCTTACCAGGCCGAAGCCGATTGATCCTGTCCAGATTGATCTCATTGTTCTCGGTCTTTTAAATCCAGGTGCTTATTGCCGGGGTGCTGTAGTTTCGCTTCGATCTGATCAGCCAGCAAATGAAGCAATTCCTCCTCCAGTCCAGCGGTATTTTGGCATACATAAAGATAATTCTGAGCGTCCGGTTCAAAGCTGGCAACCAGTTTCCCGTCCTCATAAACGCGGTAACGGCAGCGGTTTTCATCATGATGCGGGTATTCACCCACTTCAAAATGATGTACTTTCTTATCTAAAGCAATGCTGATGGGATAATTAGCCATAAAGAATAGATAAACCAATAACCCGGCTGCTCACCGGGTTATCTGTAAGATTGATAAATCAGACTACAGTGGTATCCCTCCTGAGGAAACCGAGAATCAACGAAATAATTGCAATAACCAATAATACATGGATCAGCCCGCCGGCTGCGTAAGCGAATGTTCCGATAGCCCATCCTATAACGAGGATAACTGCTACGATGTACAAAAGTGATCTCATTTTATTTTCTTTAGGTAAATGATGACCTCATCATGCAAAGGCTGTTCCAAAAACTCTCACAGGTTGTATAAAATATCAATTGAGCAGCGCTATTGACAAAGTATTCGGTACACGGATCTTATAATTTGCTGTTGTGGCCCCATTGTTCCTGACATTACATACCAACTGTAAAGTAATGGTCCTTCCGGATACCCTGGTACATTTGAATGGCCATACCGTGATCACCAAAAGCTACACTATTTTCAGAGACCCTGGATTTGCAGCCAGTATTCGACTTGACCGGCAAACCCGATCAGCTCGGGTATCTCGTTGTGAGTTCTTATCTCGATCAGTTTAGCGACGGGATATTTGGCCAGGATCTCCCTGCCCCTTGCGTAATCAAGGAAGTCGGCTTCCTGATAGATTTCATGAATGGTCAACAATTAGGCTATATTGTTTTCGTAGAGCATGGGCAATAAAAAAGCTGCCCCTCAAGGCAGCTTTCAAAAAAAATACATGGAAATTAAATTTTAGCGGCATCCCGCAAAGCTTTGATCTGGTCGTGCGCGGCATTGATCTCCTGTGCCTGGCTGCTTACCGTTTCACGTCCATTGACCGGAAGATCTTCACTGTTCAATGCATCCTGATACGCTTTTTTGATGGCATCTTCGCCCCTTTCCGCTTCTGAAAGGATACTGGCACGGTCGCTGCCGCCGAACAGGGACTTAACGTCTATCCAAGCCCGGTGTAAAGTACCACTTACGCTGTTCCCTGTTTCCACCTCATCAACGTTCCCTACCAGCGCCGCGAGTTCCTGGCTGTTTTTACGGCTCTGTGCAGCATAACCCTGGAACAGTTCTTTGAGGTCAATATTTTCATCTTTGATATCCGCAATGGCTTTTTCAAAACCCGCTACGCGGTCATTGTTAATTTCGATCAGGTCGTTGATAACGCCTGTTGCTGCTGTTGTCGTGCTCATAGTGTTTTTCTTTTGATAGGCTAAACCTATTGCCAATACCGTGCCATTTATAAGAAATTAAATTAATTAGTAAGAAATAAAACCCAGCCGTGTTCGTCCTGTATTTTTTTCTGAACGGGATGTCAGATTGGAACAATAATTGGGTAGATATTTCAAATAAACTGATTTATTATGGGTAAGCAACACGAGACCATGCCGAACGAGCCGCAGGAAGCGCCGGTTCGGCCCGCTTCGCCGGAAATACAACAACCCAGTGACCCTGCAAGCCCCGGCATACCAACGGAAGCGCCGGACAAGGAGCCGGTTGAATTGCCGCAACATCCGGCGCCGCAGCCGGAGATCAGCCCGGAAAAACCGGGTTCATTGCTGAACAGAACAGAAGTTTAATTTTATTTCGACGCCTATGCCATGGTACAACGGCGACTATCCGCCATCCTACAAGAACCAGCCCGGTTATCTGCGCGATAAAGCAACGGAGATCGCCAATGAGGTTTTGAAAACAACCAACGATGAAGGTGAAGCAATTGCTACAGGTCTGAAACAGGCACGGAAATATTTTAAAAATCATCCGGAAGAAGTGCCGGAAGATTTGCCAGATCAATGATCAATCCTCTTTATATACGATATGCCGGGGGATCCAGGCTTCCATGTCTTCTTCAGGGAGCTTCATCGGTTTTTCGAAAGCAGATGACAATGAACAGGCATATCATATGGATTACCGATGATTATCCGGCGTTCTTGTTCCGGCAAACTCAAATTCCGGACTCTAAATTCCGATGTGATCTTTTTACCTTCCCATTGAGATTGAAAAGCCAGAAGCTCGGCTGATTTCATGTAAACGGGACATGCCGGTTTGTTCCATTTGAATGTGACGGTGAACTCCGTCAGCAACCAGCTGTTATTCCAGCGGGTAAACACTCTTTCATCCTGTAAATTAAATTTTTCATAACCAAGCAGGTTGGGCCGTTTCTGCAGGTATTGCCCGGCAATGTAATCGCCCAGTTTGATTTGTGTTTGCCCCCCATCCGAAGAAACTATTCCGAAATCTTCAGGTACCTGTTCCAGGCACGGAGGAGGGTTCAAGCACATGGCATTGTTATAAAATACAGTTTGATTCACTTCCGCTGCACTGCACTTAGCGTCGGATTGAAAAATTTGACTGGAACTTCCGGCTCGATCAGAAAATCTCCGGACAAGATTCCATCCTGATAAACAAGTTCGACACCATTTCCGCGGCTGAATTTATAAACGTCCTTATTGGGATTCTGGTTGTGGATAAGAAAGCCTTTGGATGCCTTGAGCGCTTTCATGCGCTGTCCGAATTGTGCCACTCTTGGGCCATTTAACCTCGTAGCAATATCAATGATCTCAAATAAGTAAAGCACTTGCAGTCCTGCAATGAGGCCGCTAACATGTATTTGGATATTTCTTTGCTGACCATCGGCATCTTCAGGGTCCGGCCTAACCGGTACCCGCATGCCTGGAAGCAAGTGAGCCAACCGATCATAAAGAGATGCTCATGTCAAAGCGTTCTCAGGCATAATGGCAAATTAGGAATTATTAACCTTAAACGGTAAGATCCCGCGGGCCTAACAAATTTACTCAAATAAATGCTGGCTTTCTGTATAATACGTCTTGCGTTTATCCACTTCAGCCTTAAGAATAGGTTCGCCGCTGAGTGTTAAGCTTTGTTTCGGGCGGTGTACCTGCAAGAAATCACGTTCCTTTTCGGTGATCGTATCCGGAAAGTTGTGACGGATATGATTTTCAGCATCCGTCAATACTGATTTAATCGCTGCGGTTAAAATCTCGATATTTGTTTCAGGGATTTTATTGGCTTTGGAAAAAGGTGATATTTTGGCGGCATAAAGGATCTCATCAACATAGGCGTTTCCTATGCCCTGCACAGTTTTGCCCTCGGTCAACACAGTTTTAATGGGTTTCGATAACTTCGGCAATGCCGATCGCAGATATCCGTCCGGTAACTGCATGGCATCGGGGGCGACAGCCGGCTTGGGATCGAGGGTCAGGATTACCGCTTTCTGCCAATCCGTGATCGCAAGACCGGTTTGGTCTTCAAATAATAATTCCGCGATCGTAAACCGGTTTGTATTTTCACCTTCATACCAGTACATGGTACCGTGCAACATAAGGTGCACACTTAATACATGGCCGTTTTGAAATATAAAATGTAATTCTTTGCCTGTTCTCCTGATATCGGTTAAAGCATGCCCCTCCAGGGATTCCTGTATGACGATTTCCGGAACTTTGAGTTGACGGGTTATGGGAATATGGATGGCTGACAAAGTTCTGCCGGCAAGCTTTTTAGCAAGGTTGTCACGGAATATGTTGAGATCAGGAATTTCTGGCATGGTTGATTTAAGCTTAAAGGTATTCACTTTCGACCCGAAGGCCAATTTCTTCAATGATCGAATCCGGCAGTATGACGCCCGATTCCTGTATCCAGGTCGCATCACCCGTAAAGGCTATAGTCGCGATAAAGCGCCCGTCGAACAATATCTCGCAGGATTGCGCCTGCATGTTCACCCGGCACCTGACTTTTTCTCCTGCGTAATCCAGTTCAAAACTAAAAGTAGGATTTTGATCTTCCATCATAAATTATTTAAGCGACGACCGGGAATCTGGATTTTTAAGCTGAGTTCCCGGTTCAGGCTATCAATGAAATAATCATACAATGACAATGAAGGCGCGTCGCCGGCGTGGATGAAAAAGTAAAGGGACCTGAGGCCGGTTTGCTTCCACGCTTTAAGCCGTTTGACCCACTCATCTAACCTGAGTAAATCTGTTCGCTCGTCCCCGCAATTAACAAATCGTATAAAAGCGTGTGGGACCGTCAGTTCCATGTGTAGGCAATCCCGCCTTCCGGCCGTGTCCGAGATGACCGCACCGATATTTAGATCACTGAGCAAGTTAAACAAACTATTCCGGTGTTCTTCCGCTGCAAACCAGCTTTTATTCCTTACTTCGATATACAAAGGCGCATCTGAAGGTAAAGATGATAAATAGGACCTCAATTCGGGAAAGCTCTTGGGTGAGAAGTTATCCGCCAGTTGAAGAAACAAAGGTCCGAGATGTTTTCCGAAAACGGAGATATTAGTGTAAAATTCGTTGGTTTGTTCCTCTACATTGCGAAACCTGCGGATATGCGTAATACTCTGCGGAAACTTGGGGCAGAATTTAAAGTCAGGTATGTCCTGAACCATTTCTTTCCAGGCGGCGATTCGTTCCCGGGGTTGTGGCTGATAAAATGTAGCCCCAAGCTCTACCGTATTAAAATACCTGGCATAATTCCTTAAAAAGTCTGCGTCTTTGGTTCCTTTGGGATATAAGCTGCCGATCCAATTCTTATAACCCCACTTTGGCGCGCCCACAAAGGCTTCAAAATCACCCACAGGTTCCGCGTTTTCGAAAACCCGTAAAGTTCTCACGCTGTCCGCCGGCAAGTGATGATCAAAATTTGTTATGTCTATTTCGTTTCTACCAAAGTGCATAAATCAAAGGTATTGAGTCCTTTCAAAAAAGCATTATCATACGCTAAATAAATTGTCCGATCGCTGGCATCTCTGCATTAAAAAGAGTCCTAAAAGGAGCATAACGGACATATTGTTTATGCGATGCACTTATACTCTGCTGGATGGCCGGCATGATCGCTTAATTTGACCGAAAAGAAAAAATAAATTAATTTCAGCCGCTGGGTATGGGACAATTACTAAGGATAAATTTTGAGAATCAAGATCATAGTTTCAGGATCTTGAACGAAGAAGCAATTACGCGTGAAACACAGATCATCGATCTGCTGCTGGACGGCCAGCCGGTGACGATCATTAAAGAAGGTAAGTTTTGGGTGGCGGAAAAACCAATGCAAGGTATTACGGCGGACCTGGTTAGTGCAGTCGCTAAAAACATCGCCCTACGTTTCCGGATATGACCGTTATCGAAAACGATGCCTATTGTATCGAACCTTTAGCCGCAAATGATGTCCTGCAACATGAAAGACTGGCCTCGGAAATCTATCAGTTATTATCCGATGAGCATACGTTACAATACCTACCCGACAAAAAACTCACATCATTGCATGAGGCCAGGATCTGGCTGAGTACCGCTATATTAAATTTCTATTCCGGCCGCAACCAGGTCCATTTGATCCGCTCAAAGTCGAACGGTGCATTATTAGGTGTTCTGGACCTTATACCGCCGGTAGTGGCTAAAGAGCATTACCAGCTGGCACACTATCCATTTTTTATCGAATTTTATTTGAAAGGACACGTCCGGGGCAAAGCATTAATGACGGGCTTACTGCCGAAAGTAGTCAAACATTTGGAAGGTAAAGGGATCCGAGAACTGGCAGCCGTTGTCAACCGGCGTAATATTCCGGCTGCAAAAGTATTAAAGCGTTCCGGTTTCAGGTTAGCCGGAATTTTTGATCAGATGCAGGATATTTATTATTACTGAATGCCTTAAAAATTTATGACAAAATAATTTTAAAGTCGCTAGAATTAGTATCATGCAAAACCGGGTTAGCCCATTGAGATTTTCTCAATATGAGATTCCAATACACGAATAAGAAGCTGATATTTTAAATTTTTTTTTGAGTGGATAAGTTGCATCAGCAGGAATATCCATAAAACAGCCAGTATCATTGATCCCATCAGAAGTCCCATCCTGATTTCCTGGAAGGGCGATCCCCCCCTGAACGCTAAAGCCGAGATAATTGCACTAACCACGAGAAAAACCGAAATAAGTTTGTAGAGACTAAATCCCTGATAGCGTTGTTCTTCAGCCTGACGTTCTTTGAGTAAGACCACAAAAAATTTTAGTTTTTCAAGACTTACCGGAGGAAAGGCGGAAAAAAAAGCCTGAATCTTGGATACCTGTACATCCAAAGGATCAGCAGGCTTCAGCTGTTGCTTTTCAAAATAAATGAGTTCCTCGACGATCATGTTCAAAAATAAAGATTTCCGGCAGATTTAAATTGATGTGTTGAAAGTTCTGCTCAATCGGCGCCAAAAATAAAAGCCCCAAAGCGCTCGCCGCCGGGACTTTTTCCTAAACCTTATCACAATGAGCTTAGGAGAGCTCATTAAAGCCAAAGATGATGATTAATATGGATTTACTACTGGTTTGAGAACAATCGTGATTTGCTGTGACGACGATCAAACTTTTACACTGCTTTTACGGGACTGCTTTTTCTCAGGCTCCTGCGCTTTTGAAGAATCACCCTGCTTTTCTGATCTGGTTTGTTTTTGACTTGTTTCCTGTTTCTGGGCAGGCGGGAACAATTCTTCCCGTTTCATCTTTTTCATTTGATGGTCAAAGACGTTGACGGTTTTATATTGCGGGTTGGCAGCGATAAAATACTTCTGCTCATTGCCGTCCTTTTCGACCGTAATCTGCTGTTTGTTGCCTTTCTTTAGCGAACGGAGCAGGTCTTCCCTTGATTTGGGATCATTCATTTCCTTGATTCCCTTGCCGTCAAGGAATTTTTCGACGTCAAAGCTGTGCTGCTTTAAACGGGCATTCCCGCCATCGGTCAGGTCCTTCCAATCCAGCTTCACCCAGGCATGATATTTCTCCTGATCTTTATTGAACAGCTGCTTGAATACCGCCCTGCCGTCCAGGCCATCCGACCGGTCCATAAGGTTAAACGCTTCCTTCGCCGTAACGCCGTTACCTTTGTTGATATAAAAACTTTGCGTGGTGTTTTCATTGCCTTGTTTTACGGAGGCGTCGAATTTATTCAGGAAATACATATCCTGATTATTCCCGGCCTTAAAATGAAGCGTATAGTCGACTTTACGCTGGTTATATTCCTGTTGCGTGGTCAGGTTAAATTCAGGCGTTTTCGCTTTGATCTGCTTTTCCATTTCACCGTTCAGCTTCTCGCCAAACCCAAGGTTCAGCAGACTGTTCTTCAAAAATTCTACGTTCTGATTCATTGGACTATGATTTAATTGTTGGAAATAATCAATTCGCTTCGGGTTGTTTTCTGCCAGGTAAGCTTTAACACCTTCCTGATTCAGCATCCAGGGCTTTGCCTGCTCATCGGGTAATTGCTGTACCAATGCCTTTGCCAGCACCTGAGCGGCGCTTTCCTTGGAGATATCGGCATGGAAGCCCCGCCAGCTCTCGTTCATGGTATTTTGTTGGTATAAAGCCGCGTCGTAACCATACAAAACGACCGGCCCCTCCCGCACGGGGCGGTAGAGATCGAAAAAGAAATCAAACGCCACCCGTTCAGAAACCTCGCGGTGCTGGATTTGAAACTGGACATTGTTGTTCAGGACACTTTCTCTCAGCCTGTCAACCAATTGTGGCGAAACAAAGCCAAGGTCAGCCAGTTGGTTCTTCAATTCAAACAAGTTTGTGGCGCGATCCATTTTTCACTCCTTTTGTTAAGTTTAATAATTCAGGTTCCGCTTTAATGCTATTATCCGCCTTTTCTTTCTTGTACTCAGGCTGAGGTGGTTTGAAGGGCCGATAATCGGCATCGAAAAGCAGGATCATTTTGTTTGCAGGGTCAGCCTGCAGGAAAACCTCGTGTGATTGCCCGTGCTGTTTCCATTGCGTTTCTACCTGCTGACCGTTTTCGAGCAGCCGGATAATCTCCCCTTTATCCGGTAGCAGTGCGGGAAAATCGGCTAATGCTTTTCCAATATTAAAGGCATAATCCGGATGATACTTCCGGATGCCTTCGGAACCGAGCTGCACCCAGCGCTGACGTTCCCGTCCTTCGAAATCCAGGTACTGTTGTTTGAGGGCGCGGCCTTCCAAAAGTCCCCTGACCTGACCGACTTTAATTTCCGGCCAGTCGGATTTTATAAAGGTGTACGCGCTCACTTCAACGCTGCCGTGAAGCAACTTGCCGTCGATTTGGGTCAGTTGGAAATTACCATAGGGATCTTTTTCAAAATGCAGGTTCAATCCGATTTTCTTGTCCTGTTCCAATTGCGAACCTACAGCGAGGTCAATTTGACGACGGTCCTGATCAAGGTGATCTTCCAATCGGCCTGCCATCGAACCAAGACCAGAGTTTCGAAGGATCCTCTTGAGTTCGATCATATTATTTTCACGCTGAATACGCTGTTGTTCCAGGAAAGCAGGCCGGTCGATGTAACGATCTTTCAACCGTTGAATATACCTGACCAATGGATTGGGGTATAATTGACGCTCCAGGTTTTTGATCTGCTTATTCAGCAACAACATAAAAGGCTTTTCATCCGGCCGCACTGTTCCGACAAGCAGGTGGCGGGCTTCCCGGAGATGATGATACTGTAGCCTGCTGATACCTGCATCGTCGGCAGCCCCTGCCCTGATCAGCGGGTCCATGGACTTTTTTTTATCCTCCCAATCATTGAAGACCAGGAGTACCCGGTTTGTCATGGTTTTCATCACGATTTAAGGATTGATCTTAAGCAGAACAGGATAAGCATCGCTTAGCCGCACCTTGATTTTCCTGGCCTTTTTACTAAAAATGCTTTTGGCAGCATTTACGCCGCCAGCAGCGGCCTGCGCGCCAATGCTTTGATCGGCGGATAAAAACTGCATGCTTTGAATGGCATTATCGCCGGCCGAAATGGCCGGTCCTGAAATTTCCGCTTCAGGGGCAGGGATACCCGGCATCCCGTCCAGACTGAAGACGGTCAGGTTAACCGGCAGGATCTGCTTGTCCAGCCTGATATTCCGGATCGTCAGCAGCAGCCGCTGATTGGTTATCTGGCACACGCCAAACAATTCCTGCCCTTTCGGCAAAACCTGGTTCTTAACCGTCAACGTATCGGTCAGCTTCAGTTTCACAGCGCCGCCGTCCGCTGCTTTTTGTTTTCCGTCAATTATCGCTGGAACGGCGCGAAAAGGCTGCGCGGCAGAATCCGTCTTTAGCGGATTGGATTTGCCTGGTGAAGTTTCAGGCCGTTGTGAATTCTGTAATGTTTGTAATTGCTCCATCAGTTTGCTTAATTGCTGGATCTCCGGGTCCGGACTATTATCGGCATGCATACTGTTAACCATCTTTTGGATCTGCTCTACGTTTTTTACAGCTTCCGTATGTTCAGGGCTATAGGAAGGTGCTATTGCAGCAGGCTGCGCCTGATTGAGCTGACGGTTAAGTTGTGAAAGCCGCGCCTCGATCTTTGCGGATTGCTGGTCGGCAGTATACGGTTTAGCAGGATTAGCTGCCTGCTTTTCCTTAGGTATATTATTCTGGCTTCCAAAACCCATGCGTTCAACAAAACTTTGGCTGATGCCATCCGCTGATTGATCAGAATCTCTAGTGGCGGATTGATAGATCCCCATTTTATCTTTGGCTTTATCTTCTTTAAACTGCGCTGAAGGTAAAGCCATATCGATCCCTTTCTGCTCTGCCACGGGAGAAGATGATTTTGCAGATTTCCCCCCGCCAAGTGCCCAGAATGCCATAGTGGTAAATGGGAGTACCAGCAAGGGTAATACCATAAGGAATCGTCTTTTCTTTAAAAATTCGTTGGTATGCTGCGGCTTCGCAGCCTTCTGTTGTTGCTTTTTCATAAGATCTATTTTCGATGGGTTAATGAATCTGTTTTTAATACGGTATCCTCCCCGGGCGGCTGGCCATTTGACGCTTCGCCGATATGCCGGGAAACGTAGCTTCCGCTGGTAATCGGCGCCGACTTCCCGCGCTGCAGGATCAAACTGGCTACCATCGCCCCCGCAAATACCGCAATGATCGCGGCCAGTATCCCCGCTTGCCGGCGAAGGGAATAATTACCGACCATCTTATTCATGCGCATGCTGACATGATCCTGCCACCGGATGACCTTACCGGCGATCCTGATCGCCAACGGATCATTTGCCGCGTCAATAATTTTCGGTTGTCTGCTGAATAGGTTCATAGGATTAATGTTTAATCGTTGTGTCGCGGTTCGTCAATACCTGCCAGTGCTGGATCAGGAATCCATGTGGATTATTATCGGTCTGTTGCTGCATATCCCGGACCTCCCCACGGGTCACCAGCTTCCGGGTTACTGTGCTGCTCGCCCGGATAAGCTTTTCGGTCGCGTAACAGGTGAAAGAATATGGAAACTGGTTACCCTCCAAACTCGTACTGTCTACCTTGATCCGCTGCGAGATGTTCGCGGAGATCAGGTTATTGAAATATCCGGACTCTTTGAGGTTATCGTACTGGTGTTTGGCAGATTCGTCGGCCAGGTAAAGCGCTTTGGAGATATTGGCCTGTATGGCCTGGTCATCAGGGCTAAGATTGAAAAAATCCTCGTGAAAAGTCTTAATATGGTCTCGCAGCTCTACCGGCAGATTGCTCTTCCGGTCGGACGCGAGCGCCTCCAGCACTTTCCCGTTGTAAAGGATATGAACGGTTTGTTGTGCCCTGGCAACCGTTTTACTATTGATATAGCAGACAAAACAGGTAATAAAAATATTTGCGCCGATCAGCACGATGCTGAAAACTTTGATATGCTTAAAGGCGGTGTCGATATTTTTCAGATGTGTAAACATGGCAGTCGTTTTTGGTTAAGAGACTTTATTATCTTTATCACCGGATAAGCGCCCGGCCTGGTAATTATCGGCCTGGTTTTCCCTGCCGCCGGAACGGTATCCCGCTGCAAGATCACCGGGTGCTGAAGCGAGATTAAACGCACCGTTTAAGGCCCGCTGCCCTCCGGCCGTACCTGCCTGCGTAATCGTACGGGAAGACTGGCTGATCAGCGTATTTACTTTTTGTAATAAACCGTTGCCGCCACCCGCATTCACGATATATCCTGCAATGCCGGGCACGGTGAAATAACCGAGGATGCCAATGATCAGGAAGATCAGGTAGGCAGTATCGGTGGAACTGAAGAAAGTATCACCGGTATTTTCCACCTGGGAAATATCCAGCTTGAGCATGTTCTCCTGGACCTTGCCGATGATGGCCCCGAAGATGTTGGCCACCGGCAGCCATAGGAATACATTGATGTACTTGGCTAACCAGACAGACAGCGTATGCTGAAATCCGTCAAATACCGCTAAACCAAAAACAATTGGCCCGAGAATGGCAAGCACGATCAGGTAAAAGGTCCTGATGGTATTGATACAAAGTGCAGCGGCTTCATAAAGCACCTGTAAAACTTCTGACATCCATTGCTTTACCGTATTTCTGAAATTATAAGATGCTTTGGCCATGGCGAATTTTACGTCATTGCCGACACTTTCAAATAATCCTTCATTGCTGCCGGATTTATCATCCGGATGGGTGTACTTATACCACTTTTCCCGATCACCGTCACCCTGATCTCCTACATACATTTGCCAGGTTTCCGTCTGCTTTACTGCCGCCTCTTTGGCCTGCAACAGTTTTTCAATGGCGGCATCCGAATTTTGTACCATCCCTGAAGTAGCGGTGACGGTCGGTTGCATGACGCCATTGATCACAGCGATCACGCCCGGAAAAATTATCAATGCGATACCTAAGGCAAAGGGACGCATCAGGGGATAAAAATCGATAGGCTCGGCATTGGCGATCTGACGCCACACCCGGTAGCTGATATAAAGTAATGCACCAAAACCCGCAATAGCGCGACCCACACCGATGAGTTCGCCGCATAATGGCAGCATATCATTATAAACGCTGTCGAGGGTTGCCTGTAATCCGTGTATATCATCAGCGATGCCTGCGGCGCGGGAATTGAATGGCAATAGCATCATGGCCCCGGCGACGATTCCGGCGAATAATAATTTGTTTCTCATCATGATCAATTTTTAATGGTAAATACCTGTTTCATTGTCCGGCTGTCCGCCAGATCTTTGGCGCGCTGGATAGCGATCAGCGCTCCCTGCCGGTTAAAAGACCGAAGGAACTGTAGCTTATCCGATCCTGTCGCATAAAGCCGGTCAATGCCTTCGATGCGCTCGGCGTCTGACATCCGAAGTTCATTTGCGGTAATCAAATGAGTAAGTTCCGTCAGGTCATCCAAACTTTCGGCGAGAAGTTTGGAATACACATTTTCCATATAAGAAAGCTCAGCCGCGCTGAAAACGCCCCGCCTCCGGAATCCGGAGATGGCAGACTTATATTCGCTTACTAAACTAACCTGCATACTGATGACCTCCGCTACACGCCCGTAGTTCCTGATGGAAGGGTTGATGGCCATCAAGCTTCCCAGGTAGAGATCGTGCAGGTTAAAATTACCTTTGGATAAGTTCGAGACCAGGCCGTAACCTTTATTATAAATCTGGTAGCCGGTCTTCATATCGTTAAGGATATTCTTGAACTGAGTTAGTTTCTCCACATCCAGGATTAATTGCTGGAGTTCCTGGCTTTGAGCCGATGCCTTCTCTGGAGAGATGAAGGAAAACAACAGTAAAACCAGGGGTAAAATGTATTTCAAAAGATGCTTCATAAGGAAATGGTTAATGCTTGAAGTATAAAGCGTTGCTCGTTTGAATAGCGTTCTTTTCCTGTTGCCGCTGAATGACCAGTATGCTAACACTATTCAGGAAAGTCAGGACAAAGCGATAGGTGTCCTGCATGGCTCCATGGATCTGACCGATCAGCCGCAGCCGCTCGGAATCATTCATTTTCAGCTGACCATCCGTGATGACCTGCTCAAGGTGAGCGATTTGTGAATCGCAGTCCATTTGGACGGCATCCCCCACTCTTGCTACGTATTGCTGCTCCTGAGGCATCAATCCGGTGTAGGCATCACCCGGTCCCAATGCCTTGAGTATTTCGCTCCGCCAGTTCAGTATCTCGGTAATCTCCGGGCTCTCTCTGATCGAAGGATCAGCCGTTTCGAGCCTGGAATAGAATCCGCTGTGAAGGGTATATTCCGAACTGAGATAACCGGAAATGGAACCGAGCCCTTTGCCTGCGATCCTGTAGCCATCCCTGACATAGCCGCCCAATAATTGGAGAGCGGCAATCTGCTGAAGCAGGTATTTCTTTTGCGTACTGTTCTGCCGGAACCATTCCGCGAAAGTTTGTGCATGGACGTTTGAGCCCATGGCTGAAACGATCAGGATCCAAAAAATGTAGAAAAACAGCTTAAAAACAGGTGCACTGCTTTTGCTGGTGTTGTCGTTATTGCGGAATTTCATAAAGTTTTTTGATAGTTTTTATTTCACCTGTTTCCTTGCCCCGCTGCTGGCTGAGTAATATATTCTGTTCGTTGAAGCGATGCAGGTCATCATAGTTTTCATCGAGCCGGTCACCCGCTTTATTGATGAGTACGAGACGCTGCTCATCGGTCATTTGGGTCTTGAACCCATTAATGACCAACATAATCTGATCCAGGTTCTTAAGACTGGCGTCCAGCATCCCGCCATATACCTCTTCCATATAGCTCAATTCTGCCGGGCTGAACCGGCCATCCCGGTTGACCACCGCCCAGGCTTGCCGGTACTCCCTGACCATCGCCAGTTGCTTTGCGGTCATATCCTTGATCCGCTGATAATAAGTGATCACAGATTTGATCCGCCACAGCTCATCATAATAGTTGCTGTAAAGCTGCCGCTGTTGATCGGTCCAACTGGTAATTTCGTCGAGCCTGAGTTTGGAAAGCTGGTTCTCCAGAACCTTCTGCGCATTTTGCAGCCAGATCGTTTGGTTTTGCATGCGCTGAACTTTGAGATCGATCGCTTTAATTACTTTCGTAGCTGCAGCTTTGATGACGTCTGTAATGACGAACTGTGCCCTGGCATTTTCCGCAGATACCGATACCAGCACAAAAGCAAGACTGATCGGTAGTGTAACCTTAAAAATTTTCATATTGCTCCCTTCTCCCGACAATGCCGGGCTTTAAATCAATTAGCAATCAGGTTATTGCATTTTTTGGTAGGTAGCCCCGAATGATAGGCTTTTGAAATCCGGTTTAAAATATATTTGTCTGCCGAACACAGTTTCCTGCAGGGTAAAACCGTCATGATTGAATGTAGCCATCCAGCGGGATTGTTTGTATTCCATCGGACCAATGTTACCATGTTCAATTCTTCGAAATCCGGTTCTTCTTTCTACCTGGTAAGACTTGCTTTGCCCATTGAAATGCTGAATAATAAGCGTATCCTTCACAATACTGAATTCTTGTTTGAAGGCAGTTACATAAACTCCGGCTATTGATTTCTCCTTAGCACCTTCACAACCGAATATGCACAACGTAGTCATGCTCATTAATAGAACTTTAAGCGTTTTCATAGGCTTATTTTATTTTTGACTTTTTTGTTCTTTAACCATGGCGGTGATTCCCTGCTCCATACCGCCATGGAGCGAAGCCAGTTCCTGGATTTTCACCCGTTCGGTACCTTCCGTAGTGTAAGCGAAATATTCCTCGGAACAGAGTTCGTTTTTGACCACTTTCATCACCTGGCCGCCGAGGTCGATATAAATGTCCCGGTTTTCCTTGCTGACTGATAAGACCTGCGTTTTCCCCTTATCCGACATCCCCAAAGTAGCCTGCAGTTTATCGAACTTGTTCAGGTAGCTGCGCATATCCATCAGGATCTTGATCGCTGCATTGTTGATGATCGCATCCTTCACGATGGGTGAACTGATCAGGTCGTCCAATTCCTGGGTGACCACATTCGGAACGCCGTTGAACTTCCGGATGGTCTTGAAGGCGTACTGGATGAAACCCGCCATTCCCGAATTCGCGATGGCCTTCCAGGCCTCGTCAATCGTTAGCACCTTACGGATACCCTTCAGTTTCCGCATTTTCGAAAGGAACATCTCCATGATGATCAGTGTCACCACGGGGAACAGGATCGGGTGGTCCTTGATATTATCCAGCTCGATAACCACGAATCGCTGCTCCAACAGATCGATGTTATCGGTTGCATTCAGCAGGTAATCGAATTCCCCGCCGGCGTAAAATGGTTGAAGTACGTAAAGAAAGCTGTCCAGGTCGAAATCTTTGTCTTTGACTTTATGAGCTTTCAATACCTTGGCATATGTTCCATACAGATAATCATAGAAAGTATTGAAAGATGGAAATATATCGCGGTGTTTTTTTAGATGATCATAATAACCCTGTAAAGCATTGGATAGAGCTACATATTCGCTCCGGATAAAACTTTCGTTCTCCTGTTTCCATAAAGTCACCAGCAAGGCCTTCAGGCTTTCCTTTTTCTCCGTGTCCAGCGTTTGTCCTTCAGGGATATAGAAGGGGTTGAACCGGATAGGGTTTGCTTCTTCATAGGTGAAATAATAACCGCCGACCAGTTCACAAAGGCCCTTGTAACTACCCCCGATATCGACCGTTACGCAATGCGCGCCCTGGTCATACAGCGTTCTCAGGATATGGTTGACTGTCATGCTCTTTCCGCCGCCTGATGTGCCACAAACCAGCATGCCCATGTTCGAGGTGATACCTTTCTTTCTCGGCGCATCGAACAGGTCGATGTAAACGGGCTTGCCGGACAGGCGGTCACAGAACCGGATCCCCTGGGATGGCGGATCACTCCGGTAATTGCTTTCCAGGTTCAGGAAGCAGGTACCCTGTTCCAGAAAAGTATCGAAGGTATCATTCAACGGAAAGTCCGCCGCGTTACCCGGGATACCGGCCCACCAGATCTGCGCTGCGCCGTCCGATTCCAGCTTGGCGCTCGCCCCGAGTTGCGCCATCGCCGAGCCTACCTGGTTCTTGATCTCCTGCAGTTGCTCCGGCTGGTCACTCCAGACCATAACGTTGAAATGTGCTTTGACCGGCAGCCTCTGCTGGCTGATCGCTTCATTCAGGAAATCATTGGTCGCATCCATGCTGATCGTGTTTTCCCGGCTGTAGGCGGACAGCGACTGCAGCCGCAGCTTCTTCGCCTCCAGTTGCTTGAGCACTTTGGGCGTATCCTCGATGAAGAGGAACTGGTTGTAGATATGGTTGCAGTCCAGCAGAAGGTTAAGCTGGCTGGCAAATCCTACCGGGAACTTCGTCTGGTCGGTGCTGTACTTTTCATAAGTGATCCTGCTGCCGCACATCGAGGGCATATCCTCGGCATCCCCCAGCGTATAGATACGCACATGATCATCTCCGATCCGGATGCCGTCTTTCAGGTGTACATCCTTCAGCACAGGCCGTGCCCCGCCGTCCAGCAAAAAGCAATATTGCTCCAGCAACCCGGCATGTTCCATCGTACCGGCCAGTTCATCATCTTGGATCCGGCGAAGCGATAATAAACCGCAATCGCTGAGGATCCGCGTAAACTGCCCGGCTTTCTCCTCGAACTCCAGTAATTCCCTGTCGTCGGTAACCTGGCGCGGAACAAGGTGCTTCCGGAACAATCCGGAAAATGCGCTGCTGGCCTGCTTGCGGTCACCGGCTTTTTTGGTCAGCATCAGGTAACAGTCATGGTCGAGATAGGGCCTTCCCCGGAAGTGCCTGTCAGCGGCCCGGTTCAGAAAGCTGCTTTCCGCCAGGCCGTTACCCAGATACTGTTGCCTGATGAACCGGTCCTGTTTGTGAATGATACTTTGCTTCGGTAATACCTTAACGGCACGTATCCAGGCCTGGTGATAGGCTTCGTACTCGTTATCCGCTAACGTAAATATTTCGGGCAGCATCAGTTGATAGGCTATGGTGATGTCGCCCTGCGCAGAAACGAGGCAGTCATGTTCCACTTTATAAACCGGGAATATGCGCGCTGCATGTTGAAATGTCGCCATGGCTTATTGTTTTAAGTGAAGGAATAATTTGCGGGAACTGAACTTCAGGTAGCCGGGAATATAGCGTTTCGCCGTCTTTTTCATCAGGCCATGCTCTCCGTACCGGTTACTGAGCTGGAAAACCTGGTAAAACAACCCTCCGCCGGCGGCGGCAAGTACCAGAATGCAGAGATAGACCGGAATGCCCGAAATGTAAAGGATCGCGAACAGGACCAGCAGGGCCACCAGTCCGCCTCCGAGGTAGCCGATATACTGGGCCTTGAGCCCTTTAAATTCAATGGACCTGTTAATGCCTTTATTGATTTGATAGATCGCCATGTTGCTGCTCTCCTTTCCTGTTTAAATCCCAAAAAATGATTTGAGCACAGTGGCTACGACCACCAGGAAAATACAGCTGCCAAACCAGGCGGAAGCCATCTTGCCGGTATCATGTTCGCCGTCGTTCCATTTTTTATAGACCTTGATCGCACCCACCAGTCCGCTGACCGCCCCGATCGCATACATCAGATTGGTGCCCGTATCGAAATAGCCTTTAACCTGGTTGGTCGCTTCGGAAATACCCGCGTTACCATCCGCCGCCCACAGGTCCTGTATGGAAAGGGCGATAACGGAAATCACCAGGAACGCGATCTTAACAATGGCAGTGATCCTGCCTTTCGCATGTTTTAAAACTGAGATTTTCATATGGATATGTTTAAGGGTTAATGATTCGTCCAGTAACTTTCCAGTTCCCCGGCGCTAAGCTCGAAGGGGAATTGGCCTTCACTTTCTTCCAGCAGCGTTTTGGTCACCTGCTGACGATAAGGGGATTCGCCGAGTTCCGGGTATTTTTCCACCAGGATCCTGAACAGCATTTCGAAATTTTCTTTGCTTTCTCCGGATTCGTTGATTACCCGGATCAGCGTTCTGCACTCGGACATCATCCCGGAGAACGATGCGGCCACTTCTGCGCTAGCCTCTGCCATAGCGGCATTTAAGGTGTTGTCATCGCCATCTTCGTCCGGATTATCAGACGGTCCGAACTGAAGTTCTTCTTCTTCCGCTGCTTCCCGGAGGTTTCGGGCAGATCCCATCACCGTATAAGCCGGCTCGGGGACAAACCCGGTTTTAGCCGGATCGGTCACTGCCTGGCGACCGGAAAGCCGGTACAGGAATGCAAGGATTTCCTTTTTGTAAAAGAAAGCCGCCACATAAGCGTAGTAAAGGCTGAGCAGGATCGCCATACCGGAGATGAATGCTGGCCAGGAGATTTGATTGAGCATATCGGGGTAGATTTTCCGGGGCTCCATTGCCGCCGGGTACGATACAAAATTGGCCAGCCGGGTCCACGGATTGCTCCGAGGTCATCCGACTCGGAGTATGACTTTTTTCATTTTTTTTGCAAAAAAAAAGCGGCTAATGCCGCTTTAGGATTCAGTATTTGAGTTTCTTCTGTAGCCTGGTCATAAAGGCTTCTTTCATTTCGTCGATGTAGAGCGTCGGGCTGGGCCTGCCGCATAGCCAGTCATAGGTATCATAGAAATTACCGAGGGAAATATTAAAGGCACGTTCAATGAATTTCACGATACTTTTCAGGTTCTTCTTGCCAAACGCCTCGGTCGCATGCCAGCTATAGACCAGTTCGATCAGCGCGACCTTGGTTTGCTTCCAGTCGAAATCCGTCAATTCCTGGTCTGTACCCGAAATGGCCTCTTTCCGGCTCAGCTTGCAAATGGCCTGTTCCAGATGTTCCTGCAGGAGTGCGCTCGCCAGCACCTGGGCCAGCTTGTTGTCATGACTGGTACTGAACGCCGGATCAAAGTCAATGACACACAGGTCCGGATCGAGTTGAACATCATACTGGCCCCGCATAAAATAATGCTGGTCGAGGTACGTAGCCTGGGTGCGGACATATTGAAAAAACGACCGGTTGCTCTCGAAAAAATGATTGAGGATATTGATCTCCTGGCTGTAATAATCACTGATCACTTTGCTGTCCCCGATTGGTTTACGAAGTTCGATGTTCAAAAGCGACTGGTGAAAGATCAGCTGGCATTTGAACTTGGGTTTGATCTTTTTAAAAAACTGGATCTCGTCCTCGGCTGAGCCGGGTTCATGCTGTTTGCAAAAATCCTTCAGCTTTCGGAGGCTCCGCAGACATAGATGGACTGATTGTTCAAGCCTTTTGACCAAATGGTCTTCTTCCAGCAGTAAGGTGTTCAGGTCTTTATTCAGATCTGCATATAACCGTTCACTAAATTTTAAAATCATAATTCACAATGCTAAAATGAACAGGTTTGCCACCCGTCAACCGAAACAGGTGAACCTAGCAATTCCTGCGGGTATCAGTTTTTCATAGGCATCTTATTTAGGAAAATAAACTTTATGGACATAGGCGACCATTCGCTGAAGGTAGTCCAGCACGACAGCCGCAGTAAGCTGATCCTTGCTGTAAAAGGCATGGTTGAAACTTTTGATCGAAATCCGCCCTTGCTTTTTTGAAGTAAAGTGCCGGATGAAAAAACGCATGATCGCTGCCGCGTTTTGCTCCGGGAAACACCCGTTCTTGTGAAAGACACGGACAAACATGGCGAACTGCGGTACGGACAGCACCAGCCGCATTTGCTCATCTGTTCCGGGGTATGCCGCCAGAGGATCGGTTGTGACATCCGTTACCTGCAGCCGCAACCAGGGCAGGATCTGCTCGTCGATCGACGGAAGCTCCCTGATGAAACGGTCGTCGGGGTTCACACAGATATCGAATAACGCGTCGGCTTCCCGCGCAATCCTGTTTTCCGGTTCGCCGGCCCGGTTTTGGTAGTGGCTCCTGAGCCAGTTGGCGAACCGGTGAGAATTCAGGTTTCGCTTGAATAAGATACGGACGAGTCGCTCCGTCGTAGCTGCATCACCACGGTTTAGTTCATCAAGGACCAGCGTAAGCAGACCGTCGATCTTCGCCAACCTCCGGTAACTCAGACCGGAGACCTGTCCGTCTGCCAGGTAGTCCTCCACATCCGCGCACAGCAAACTTAAAAGTTCAGGGGCAGCACCCCGCGTGGCCGAAGCGGCTATTTGATCAAGGTATGCCGCGATAACCAGCTTTTCCTGCCTCACCGTATAGGCGGAAACGTGATAATCGAGGTCAAAAAAACGATAACAACGCTGCCGCAGGAACTGGAGTAACTGCTCCAGTTCCGCAAGGATCTCCTGGATGAACAAAGATTTGCCGGCTGCCGGCAGTGCAGGGTTTGCCCGGTCAACCCGGTCGGAAAGCTGCGTAATACCGGCCTGGTGAAACAGAACGTACCGGCTGATCACGTGGTCTTTGGCTGCACTGAAAATCCTGGTCGTCCAGTTGTTCCTGGCCTTTTCACATAAATTCCTTAAACGGAAAAGATCAGGAGGCAGAGTTGGCCCTGCGATCCCGGCGGCATCCTGCAGGGCTAAAAGTATTAAATCCTCGATATCTAATAATTCAGACTTCAGTAACATAAAATACTTTAAGCCGCATAATCATATATGCGTTGATAAAAAATCAAAAAAACAAGCAGAAAATCGCTTATTATTGAATTATTTATAATTATTCACACTTTCAAAACAATATGGCTACTAATCGTAGTTATACTGGTAACTGTTGTATTAGTAGGATCCGTCCCCGTGGGCGGATCAGTCTCGCCAAAATAATTTTGGGGGAAAGGTGCCAGGTAATCGCATACCGTACTGACCCTTTTGATCAGTCTTTTTGTTCTTTGCGTTTTCATCGGTTTCAGTTTTCAGGCAAAGCTATCCGAGCGGATGTCCGTGGTTAACTTTATTACGCAAGGAGGCATTTGCGCCATGCAGAAAAAGCTTTGCTTTCAAACTATTCAATCAAGCATCGTGAAGCAATGACGTTAAAAAAGAAATTAATGGTTCATGTATTTATCTGGCTGATTTACATCAGCTACGAACTGGGCTTTGTGGCGATAACGAGTCGTATCCATATCACCCCCGCACCGCTGCTGATCTACTATGGCCTTAACATATCCCTGTTTTATTTCAATGCGCACGTACTGCTCAGCTTTGCGTTTTTAAAGACACGAAGACGATATTTAAATTCAGCCTGCCTGATCATATTGGAACTGGCGGTATACCTGGCCATCAAATATGTACTGGATAACCTGCTGACGGGCTACTTTACTTTAAGGTCGGGACACCTGCCTGTATCACATCTCTATATTTATGAAAATCTGTATCGTGGCGCAAGTTTTACAGGTCTGAGCATCGCCTACTTCTCGACCCGTTACTTGGCCCGGTTCCGCGAAAAAGCCTACCAGGAAGAAACCGGGAGGCTCAGGGCGATTACGCGGAACCTGGAATTGGAAAATCAGATTTTTTCCGTCGAAAACGCCTACCTCCAGAATCAGATCAGTCCCCACCTGCTGTTCAATTCCCTGAGCTTTATTCATAGTGCCGTATACAAACTTTCTGATGCGGCCGGCAAAGGCATCATGCGCCTGGCCGAGCTCATGCGGTATTCACTGGTCAGCGCCAACGGTACCGGAACAATACCGCTACCCAAAGAAATCGAACAGATGGAAAACCTGATCGCCCTTTGTGCAATGAGGTTCCCCGGAGAATTCTTCGTCCGGGTCCATAAGAAAGGCCGCCTGAAAGGCAGGGAGATCATTCCGCTCGCGCTGATCACACTGGTAGAAAATATGCTGAAACACGGTGACTTAGGAGACAAGAAACATCCCGCCCGTATTAGCCTGGAGTTGGCAGAAAACCGCCTTATCTTTGAAGCAACGAATAAAAAGCGGCACGTAAGCCTTTACCCGAGTGGCGGGCTTGGGTTGAAAAACATCGAAAAGCGGCTGCAGAATCATTACCGGGACCGCTATTCGATGCTGATCAGGAACGAGAATGAACATTTTACGATAACCTTAACTATTAGCCTATGAACCTGACGTGCTACATCGTAGACGACGAATCCGGAGCCATTGATCTGCTGAAAGAATATATTGCGCGCATGCCCGGATTGGAACTGACCGGGGCTACCCAGGATCCCATGACCGCGTTGGACCAGCTCACCGGGGAACATGCGCCTGACATCACGTTTATCGACATCGACATGAGATTGCTTTCGGGCCTCGAACTGGCAGGTATGGTCAATCTCTACACCATGGTCGTTTTCACCACCGCTTTTCCCCAGTATGCCCTGCAGGCATTTTCGAAAGAAGCCTTTGATTACATACTTAAACCGATAAGTTATGACCGTTTCGCGGACTGTGTCCATCGCGCCAAACGCAAGATAGCCAGGCGTCCTAAGGTTTCCTCTGCGGGTATTCAGGATTTCTTTAATATAAAAAGTGAGATCAAGGGCAGGATGGTGAAAATTCAAATGGATGAGGTAGTCTACATCGAAGGGGCCGGGAATTATATTACGATCCATACCCGGGATACCAAACATATGACCTACCTCACGATTAAAGAGATCATACCGCATCTGCCGTCATATTTCGCGAGGATACACCGCTCATTTATCGTCAATATCAATTACATCAGAATAACGGAAAGAGCGCGCATTCGACTGGAAAATGGACGCGTGTTGGTCATGGGGAATAATTACAAGGAATCTTTCTTGGAAATGATGGATGCCAGACTGATCAAAACCGGCCGGGCATCCTGACCTTCGCTGCGCCTCTGCTTTCGCTGCGCGCCGATTCGGAGAACTGGTTTTCCTGGCTGCTAAGAAGCTGGGGTACTGCCAGTATGTTTTGCCTTTCCTTTCTTAGCCAGCAGAAATTTATAAAGGAGGTAGTAGGTGACCATTTCCTGCTTCCTTGCCTCATCTGTAAATATCCGGTTGATATGCATATGCACGATACTGCTCAGAAATTGATTCCTTTCCGTTGTGTCGCCGGCAGGGTTCTGCACCAGGTCGCGGACGGTCCGGAGAAATTGTCTGGTCGATATCCATTGAGCGCCCAGGTACTTTCCATTGTTTTCGTCAAGTACCCCTTCGATTGCCTTTTGAAGTTTACGGTATTTCCGGTCCAATTCCACATGGAGCTTTGTCACCTTAAACTCGGTTAAAAACAGCGTATAGCTTTGATAACAAAAAACCAGCAGATCTTCCTCCTCCCGGATGAAATTACGCAGTATTTCGAGGGTAGATCTTAATGCAAAGTGGACCAGGGCGCTTGGGTCGGTAATCGAACTGATCGCCTGCAGCACCAGTTCGCTGCTTGCCCAAAAAAATATCTCCGTTTTCTCGATACCTGCATAATGATAGCGTTCCAGCTCCCTGCTGTAAACATCGACCTGGTATTCCCGGACCACATGCTGCCTGACGCGGTCTTCCAGTTTAACTTTAAATGCGCCTAAAATTTCGTTGATATCCATTTGATCGACCAGCATGCGTACCCGGATATGCGGTGCATGGTCTTCATACCGAACAAAAAACCATCGCCGGATCCTTCCATGGCTGAACTTTTTTCGGAGGATCGGCCGCAATTTCAACAAAAGCCGTGAAGCGCTGATTTTAGGGGCATATATCTTAAGATAAAGCCATTCGGAACCCGGGATATATTTACGGCGGGTTCCTCGCCGTTCTCCTGGATAGTCTTTAAAGATTGCTGATGGCGGAAGTTTGAAACCATCGTCGGGCAGCAGGTACGCATTATATTGCCGGGCCGGCTCGTCACCAATAACCTCCTTTAAAACGACCTCACTTTTATTTTGGCTGCAATGGAGAAAAAAAATTGCTTCCGGCTGGTTACCCAAATCGAAATGCAGGTGCTGATCTCCTTCTACAATTGCAATGACATCGGGTATGCGCAGTTCCTCCCGCAAAATGTGCAATTGTTGCAGGTTTTTCTCCATAGAATTTGTACCCAGCTTATGTAGCTGCGCTTCCCTGATGACCCAGGTCGCTGAAAAAAGGATCGTTCCGCCGGACTCGACCCTCGGGTAAAATCCGAGTCCGGGGAAAAGCTGGCGCAGATCTAGCAGTAAACTGCTTTTTCCGTATTGATAAGGAATATCAGCCAAAAAACGAAATAAGGGTAACTTGTTAAAGCTATGGTTATAGGCGGAGGTCAGCCGCGGCACCACCACCTTTTGATGCTTTTTGGAGTATAGAAAAACCTGCTGGGCATAAACTGCCACGTACAGGTCGGATAATTCCAATTGCCGCTCTAACGGCAGCAGCGAAACCGCGGTTACCGGTAGTTCAAACTGCCAGATCTGCTCCCGCCTGTTGATGTTATCCGTATGTGGGTCAGAAAGATGGAGGATCTCGGCAAAGATCACTCCGGGGTTCTGTGCTTCCTGTTCCTTTACCATCGCCTTTGCCGCATTCGCGATTTCCGGAGCGCCGATCGTAAAACGGCCCAAAAGCGCAGGTGCGTTATTTCCGCCCGCACTTTCGATCACAACCTGTTCACCCGCCAGCCTGAAAAGTACCGACATCCCGAGCGCCGCAGATGGCTTTTGCCCGCTTTGCAACCCTGCCAGGTCATCCGCTTCCAGGTGAATGACACCGGTTTGCCGGTAACGCTCGCCATGCCAGTGCTCCAGCAGCAGGCTTTGTGCGGCCGTCCAAACCACCGAATCTTCAACAGGGATATTGAGCGGAAGGTGTAAAGTTTCCAGTAAAGGGAGATGCGGGTCGGATTCAGGCACATGATAGCCAATACCGGCTTCCGGATCAAGCGCGGCAAGCAACGGAATACATTGCCCTTCAAAATCGTTGTTGAATCGCCTGGCGAATGCCTGCATCGCGGTGTTTTTTACATCCGGCACAAGAACGGTAAGCGCATCGATAGCGGACGCAAGTTGGAATTGAATCGAACTGTTCAGGACTTCCCCGGTTGAAAAACGGTGAAGAATGACGCTCAATTCGTCCTTCACATGCTCCCGGGAGCCCTGCGGAAGATCGGCCCTTAACGCTGCTTTCAACGAACTGAAGTATTGTTCTTCAATAACGTGCGCACGCAAAAGTTTTCGGGAAGCAGCCTGAATCCGTTGATTGGGTTGCCGTTCGAGAAAATCAGCACCCGTGATATTGCTGCGGTTCCTGTCCAGCAAGAACTGGGCGTCGATGAGAAACTCCAGATAAGCATCAGCTTCATCAGGCGGGCATCCGGCTTCCGTACCGATATAAGTAACGAGTTCGTTCCCGCTTTTACCGCCCTGGCAGAAAGTTAAGAGGTCGCTGAGCAGCTTTGAAAAGGCTATAGCTTGCAGACTGTAATTGCGGATGCTGAAATTTTCATTAAGACTACTCCTCAGGAACCGGAATTCATGCAGAACCCTGTAGATGCTGGGATTCGGATCGAGAGTACCCACCGCAGCTCTTTGTTCCTTTATGGCTGCCCCTACAAGCGCTGCCTGATAGTGCTGGTCAGCACGGATAACGGGATGATACCTGATCACGGTATCCCCGGAAACAGGCTGATCATCCCATCGCGCAAGCGTAACCGAAGAAAAAAGGCCAAATGGTGTCGGCCGGAAACAAAAGCGGTTGTAATATTTCAGCAAGGTTAACTGCTGTTTATCCGACAAAAGATCCGGACGAAAACGGGATTGCTGAATCCGGCTATAGAAAACCGGCGAGGCCAGTAAAACCGCTGTTCGGAAAAGAGGGTCTGCAAGGATTACCGCCAGGTCGGTAGTATAATCGGCCCCGCTCCTCCTGGGCATCCGCAGCAGCAAAGCACTGGCAAAATGATATTTCATAAGTAATAGCTAAATCAATCATAAAATATTAAATGTCGCCTTGACAATCAATACCTATTTTTCATACCTGCTTTACCTTCTCATTTGCTGGGAACATCGTTGCAGGGATGGACCATACGCATTTCCAAATGCGAAGAATATAGGGCCATGGCGCCAGCAATGTCCTGCAGGCGGATTACGGGCAAAAGCAACATGTTATTCCTGCATTTGTATTCTGTAGGTTGATGAGGATTATCAGGGATTGACCCGCTGTTTTCGCCAGAATTCCTTTGAATAGTGGTTAGCCACTCGTAAATGCCAGGCCTTTGATTTTACGCTTAGTTCACTTGCGATCGGGCTAATTGAGTTATTGCGTCATTCACACTATGCATACAGGCTCATTGATCAGGACGGAATGCGTAAGCTCGTGTTCAGGTATGACAAAGCATTGTCTGCCGATGATCATGCTGATCACATCGTAGAATGAGAATGCGAGTTTAACGTTATTGTTGCGCATGATCAGCTTCTTTCCATTTTGGCACCCAGCCCTCACCTTCAATTACCCATAATTTTGCCAGGTGCACCAGGGCGGGACATGCGGCACAAGGAGTATGAAACGGAAGTCGGACATCGGAAGCAAGATCGGAACCACTCCCGTTTAAATTAAACCACATCCAAGTAAAATGATCAAGAGCGCCCGCTCCCGGGAAAGATAATATTAGCAAGGCCACTCGGTCAAAGTATTTATTATCTGACATCTTCACAAACATAAGTTGTAAAGCCGGGTTATTTAAATAGCATTGGATTTTTCCGGCTTTGGAGGAGGACTATTTCCCAGTTGCTACAGTTCTTATGGCAGACAATAAAGTTAAACAGATCCACCAACACAAACAAAGCATATGGCTCGATTTTATCGATCGGAAAATCATGAATACTGGTAAGCTCAAACAAATGATCGATGAGGACGGCCTGCGTGGCGTAACCTCTAACCCGGCAATTTTTGAAAAGGCCATATCCTCGAGTTCGGATTATGACGCCGACATCAAGGCGAAAGCCGATAGTTCGCTAAGCGACGAAGAACTGTTTTTCGAACTGGCTATCGCCGATATTCAACAGGCGGCAGACCTTTTCGATCCCGTTTACAATGACGATGTGGTGGGCGCTGATGGCTATGTCAGCCTGGAAGTCTCGCCAGCGCTGGCCTTAGATACCGAAGGAACTATCCGCCAGGCCAAGAACTTGTGGCAACGGGTCGACCGAAAAAATGTTATGATCAAGATCCCTGGCACCCTGCCCGGGCTGCCCGCTATCCGTGCGGTGATCGCTACCGGAATCAACGTCAATGTTACGCTGATCTTCGGGCTGGAGCGTTATGAAGCGGTCGTCGAGGCTTATCTTTCCGGGTTGGAAGACCGGCTCGCCAACGGAGAGTCCCTCAGCCAGATCGCCTCGGTCGCCAGTTTTTTCCTAAGCCGCATTGATGTGCTCGTTGATCCCCTGCTGGTAGATAAAGGGTTGAAGGACCTGAAGGGCGAGGTCGCAATCGCCTCGGCTAAAAAGGCTTATGCTATCTATCAAAGGGTTTTTCATTCAGAGCGCTGGCAGAAACTAGCCGATGAAGGAGCCAAACCGCAACGTTTGCTGTGGGCCAGCACCAGCAGCAAAGACCCTTCTGCCCGGGACACCAAGTATGTTGAAGCACTTATCGGGCCCGATACAGTCAATACTGCACCGCTGGAAACTATTGATGCCTTTCGCGATCATGGAGTAGTGATTGATACCTTGGAATCAGGACTCCACTCGGCAGACAATACGCTGAATCAGCTGCATCATGCGGGCATCGACCTACAGCAAATCACCGCGCATTTGGAACAGGACGCCATTGAAAAGTTTAACCAGCCTTTCAAAAAAATGTTGGCTGCCATCGCTGGGAAACGCGCCAGCTAAAGTGAGGATTAGGTAATGGGTGAGTCTGGTAATCAATAATAGCCTTTGCTTTATTGTGATTCTCCGGTGCAAACAGCCGTCTGAATTTGGATAAAATCAGCCATTGATTACGGATTTATGTCCTTTAGAGCCGAGTCTCATCGTGGCCGGAAGAGGCAATGGATTTCTGGTTGTAAGTAAATAAAAAAGCGTTCCGTTGTAATCCAAAATGAAATCGCCTGGTAAGGCCTGGCTGGAATTTAAGATCGATGAAAAAAACCTGCGTAGCGCATAAACACACCTTTCGTCCACTGGGTTTTGTCTGGAGCCCTACTGATATGCCATGCTGCAATTCATCACTTTATCTTCAAAGGCGTGCTCCATAAGATCGTGAAATTACCCTTATTTTGTTTTGCTTACCGATTTTGCCGGGGCTTTCTTTGCAGCTGGTTTGATTGGCACGTCCTTTTTATTCGGTTTCCCCGAGCTGCCCGTAACATAACTTTCGCGGCTTCGGTAATGCCCCATTTTAATCTGGTGATTCTCCTCCGCCGCATCGATAGAGTGCGTGCAGGTGATATCATCTTCATCAATGGCCAGCCGGGAAAGTTTCATATAGAACTTGCGTAACTGATCTAGTTCCTCTTCACTCAGATCTTCTAAGTTGACCATCCTGTTGCTACTACCTTCATGCGAAGCGATCAGCTCATTCAGCTTTAAGTGTATTGCTTTTGAGTCTTTATTTTGCGATTTCTGAATCAGAAAAACCATCAGGAAAGTAATGATTGTCGTCCCGGTATTGATGATCAGCTGCCAGGTTTCTGAGTAGTGGGCTAAAGGGCCGGTCGCCGCCCAAATGACAATCGTTAGCGCGGCAATAATAAAAGCAGCTGAACTGCCAGTCGCATTGGTTGCCCAATTTGCAAAACGTTCGAAAAGGTTTTTCCTTTTAGTCATAAATACAAGGATTTTATCATAAAGGATTCTATTCTTAAAATGTTTGAGACATGCCATATCACTGCAGTCTATTTGCGAAAAATGTTCATACAGACTTTCTTTACCCTTGTTATTGTACTGCAAAACTTAATTCTCGCCTGAAAGGTCTGTGCGTAAACTTGGTGCGCGACGACTACAGCCCAGCTGGTTGGTCAGGGGTAGCGGTAAACGGTCATCGAAAAAATACGACCAAAGAGAACCAGGATCCGCACTACTTTTTCCTGTCGTTAAAGCAAACTTCTTTCTGACTTCAAAATTTCGCTTTTAGCATCGCTTTTCCCGGTCCTTGAATTTGGCCGGACCTTCGGAATTTTCTACATCACTTTTTCCACTAGGGGACTGATGCCTATGGATAACGGCCCGGATAGATCCCGCTTCCCGGAATTCCGGCCGGCGATCAACATGTTTCTCTCAGTGTGTCGGGTCAATGAACGGCATTGGTTCTGACAGCGGGGAAATTATTTGAGGTGGCAACGGAGAAAGATATGTTGCCATTACGATGATTACAACTATCATAATTGTTGCCACAGTGGCCAACGCTATAAACATATTTTTAAAAGGTTGTTGCCTGCTGAAAGTCAATATATTTAACAAATTTTTCCAATTTATGATTTTCAAAGTAAACATATCAAAAATTGCAGCGTTCGATGACGCGATAGTGGAAATCTGCGAGAAAAACGGATTAGATAAACCTGATCATATGGAAATAAATAGCGACGATTCCCCAAACCTTAAAATAACAGTAAGCGATACCTTTATCGCCCGAATATCGAGAGAAAATGTAAAGCTGTTAAAAAGATTCTCCTAAGTAGCCGAAGTATTACAATTTAAAAATAATCGGGATCATAAAATATAGTTCATTGTTCAGTAAAGGTGCAACTTTGAGAAAAAGTAAAAAAACTCTCCTATAACACGATTAATCGGCGCGCCATAGCAGGAGTAAACCGGGCTTGCAGAAAATTTCCATTTTACAGGTACCATTATATTGTGATGAAACCATCATATTTTGCCATTGGCCCTGAACATAGCCATTAAATGTTCTGCCGGGCTCTAAAAGGGTCGCGCCCGGCTAACACAGTTGCCCACCAGTACTTCTTTTTTGCCTGGTTCTTCTTGAGCGCGACATTTTCACAGATCAGGTTGCTCTGGTTGCCGTTGACCTCCCGCCGACAAGCGTAAATATAAAGATTGACGTACCTCGGTTAACGGCCAATGAAAGCGGCAACCGGAATGTTCCCCCCAAAATTGTCTTACTGCGACATTTTATTGGTTGGTAGCTGGTTCCTCAGGATTTGCAAATCTTCGACGGCTCTGTCGACATTGATAGTGTTGCTGTCCGAAGGTTTCGTCTATGATCTGCCCGTTCACCGCTGGTCGAAGAGGATCACCTGGTACAACAGGCCAGCCCTGCGGCAACATCATCTTCCTGGTGGGACGCGACTCCCCTGTTTCTATTGTACGTATACAACAATCGCCAGCAGTCCTGCAGGCTGAATTTCGGCAAACGCATCATGGCATTCCTGCATTTGTATCCGAAGGTTTGGAAAATTATAGGACCTACCCGCTGTTTTCGCCAGAAACGGATAAAAAGGCCAGCGAAGGTTTTGCCCGCGGCAATAAGACCCGGTCATCATCCGCAAAAGACTACGGCATAAACGGCCGCCTCCCCAAAGGGTCCCCTCCAATTATTCCGTTTCCTTTTGCCCTGCGCGGGCACCTTTTCGGGCTTTCTTTTTTTCCGTTTTTTCTTTTGAAAACAGCATTCAGGGGAAGGCGGCTAAAGGGAAAAGCAAATTAACGAATTGGTAACATTTAAAAATTGAAAATCATGGAGATCACAGGAAGATTGGTAGCAGATGCTACCCTGAGAACGACAAGCACCGAAAAAAAAGTAACCGGGTTCAGGCTGGCGATCAACCGCAGGTACGCTTCAAACGGCAAACAAAAAGAGGAAACGACCTACGTGGATTGCTCTTTCTGGCGTACCGACAAATTAGCGCCATACCTGACCAAAGGTTTATTGGTACAGCTGTACGGCCACATGAGTGCAAGGCCCTGGGTAAGCAAGGATGGAGAACCGATGGCAGGCCTCAACTTTCACACGAACGAGATCACCCTTTTAGGCGCATCGCAGAACGCAGAAACGCGCAGCACCCTCCCAAGACAACGTTAATCCATCCCATTTTTTTTCCCTTAAAATACAAGATCATGGCACACAACCTTTTTTATAACGAACAGACAGGTAAAACAAGTTTTTTCAGCGTGAAAGAAAAAGCATGGCATGGCCTCGGGCAGATCGTCGCAGATTACCCGACAAGTGCCGAGGCTATCCGCTTTGCAGGATTGGACTATACCGTAGAAAAACGCCCTTTGTTCACCAACGTATTAGAGAATGACCTGACCAACGGAGAGGATTTCGGCAAGATCGCAGTTCCTAATTTTTATGCTACCGTACGCAACGATAACAACAGCGTGCTGGGTGTGGTCGGCAAGGATTACGAAGTGGTGCAAAATGCGGATGCCTTTCAGTTCTTTGATGCCATCGTCGGCGGTGGCAGCGGTATCCAATACGAAACCGCTGGTGCTTTGGGCAAAGGGGAACGGGTATTCATTACCGCCAAATTACCGGACTACATCAAGGTAGGCAGGGCGGATTTGATCGAACAATACCTTTTCCTGACCACCTCGCACGATGGTTTCGGCAGCATTTCCGCAGCGTTTACACCCATCCGTATCGTTTGTAACAATACGCTGAACGCTGCGCTCCGCAATCAGACGGGAGCGATCAAGATCAGGCATACCGCTTCGGCCAATGACCGCCTGAAACAGGCGCATACGCTCATGGGGATTTCCAATGCAATGGCCACCGAACTGGAGGAACTGTTCAATCACTGGACTAAGGTGCGTATTACCGACAAGCAGGTCAAAAAACTGATTCAGATAGCGATGGCCCCGAATAGGGAAGTCATTACCAATTTGGAACTCGGCCTGCTTGACAAACTGTCAAGCACCTATACCAATATCGTCGATAATGCTTTCGCTTATGCGATGGGGAACGAAACGCAGCAGATGGAAACCACCGCCGGGACATTGTTCGGCGCTTACAACGCCATCACCGGCTATTATCAGAACGTCCGCAATTTCAAGGACGGCGATGCCAAATTCAAGTCGATCATCGAGGGGACAGCCAAACAGCGGGCGCAGGTCGCATTCAACCTCTGCGGAGATTTTGCCCGCCGTGGTGTCGATGCCCTTAACCTTTCTTAATCCGGCAGGGGGAGCAATCCCCCTCCTTTTTAATCACATTCTAAATCTGAACAGATGCAGCCTTTAAGAATATTGAACAACACGCAAAAAGCAAGGCTATTGCACAGCCTGCTGAATGAGGAAATCCCCGGATTTCTCGCCTACCTGAATGAACTGACAGAAACCGTGTTGAACAACCGGGAACAGGTCGCAGCAGACTGGAAAGACCAGTTGTTCGGCGTGGAATTTTGGTTCGGACTGGCCGAAGACGTACAGCGCATTATGGCCAAATATACCCGTGACCTGTATAAAAGCCCGAACGTGTTCGCCGACCAGTTATTCGACGGGTATACGGCCATATTCTGCGCCCATGCCTTAATGCAGTATGTGGCACAGGCCAGACACGGCGACCCGAAATTCAAGCCCGCAGTAGAACTTTTATTTCAATGACCATGAATACCGGAGGAAACGATCACAATCCCTATGCTTTATTACTGATCGTAACCGGCCTGCTTATCCGCTGCCTGATCGGCAGGCGCAGGTTTTACCGGCGAAACGTGGCAGGGCTACAGCAATTCCCGTCCTTTCGGCGGGCAATCTGTACGACGATATTGGAAACCCTGCTTTCGGTGATCGCCAGTTTATTCCTGTTCGCGGGTATGCTTTGGCTTGCCCTCGCAGCATTGAACCACCTCTTTAAATCTTAATCCATATGAAAACGAACTTTTTTGAACAGATCAGCGAATTCGCCTTTGAGGGCAATATGCTGTTGAATATCCACAACGACAACAAAGGGCAGCTGACCGTTTCGGTCGTATTGCGCAAAGGCGAAATTTCGGCGACCGCAGGGAATACCCTCCCGCCGATGACCATTGGCGGAACAGCCGCCGAACTGGACGAGGGATTTTTTACGGAACTGGCCACCCCAGTCAAGCAGACCATCGGACTGGTCAATAATCTGGAAACCTATCAGAAAGAACTGGAAAAAGCCAAAAACAAAAACACGGCCAACAGCAAAAAGGTCAAAACTGCTGACGAGGCCGGGGACGACAACGACAGCGACGAAGCGAATGACCTGTTCGCCCAACAGGCGGACGACAAACAGGCGAAAGCGGAAAAGAAACGCTTCTTTGACGAGGCGATGGAAAGGGCGAAAG
>Ga0163162_10000228_pt1 | contig 51415 bp, 47 predicted proteins | sample S55metaG_FD_115310 | JGI IMG/M metagenome (GOLD analysis project Ga0163162, IMG submission 115310) | Switchgrass rhizosphere microbial communities from Kellogg Biological Station, Michigan, USA - S5-5 metaG | ecosystem: Host-associated > Plants > Roots > Rhizosphere > Soil | place: USA... | reverse complement strand
GTGGCCCTGGCCCTGACCATCCTGTTCCTGATGCTGGCCATGAGCGCCCTGCTCAACGCCCTGCTGGACATCTATGCGCGCACCGAACACGCGCGTACCCGCTCGATCAAGGGCTACGTGCAGCTGGCGAAGATGGTGCTGTACGTGTTTGGCGCGATCATCATCGTCGCGACCCTGATCGACCGTTCGCCACTGTTGCTGCTGTCGGGCCTGGGTGCGATGTCGGCGGTGATCCTGTTGGTCTACAAGGACACGCTGTTGTCGTTCGTCGCCAGCGTGCAATTGACCAGCAACGACATGCTACGCGTCGGCGACTGGATCGAAATGCCCCAGGTCGGCGCCGACGGCGATGTGGTGGACATCACCCTGCACACGGTCAAGGTGCAGAACTACGCGTGAACTCCGGTCATTTGACGTAACCCCGGAGCTGGACTTCAATGGACAGACACCTCTCCTGTAAGAGCCTGCCATGCCAGCCCAGAATCCTCAGGAACTCCAAACGCCCCCCCGCTACCGCAAGGTATCCCTCAAGAACGTGAGGCTTTGGGAGCCTTGTAAGCCCGAAGAGGCTCTTCATTGGATTGCTGCTTCCGATGCTGATGAAAGCCACGCTGATCCCTATCCCACCAGGCCGATCCATCTCTCCGACGAGTACGCCCCTCACCTATACGTAATCCTGCGCCCTGATGGCGCGTTGTGGCAGGAAGGGAGTCTCTATCTATTCGAGGCAATTACAGAACAGGGCATGAGCGAATCCTCTGCAGCGAACGCTGCGGGTGACCTTGCTGACTTCATGAACAAGATGGATGACAGCGGCTTGGACTTTCTGAACTTTGACGGCCCCCAATCCCTTCGCCCCACATACCGATACAGGGCGACACTCAAAAGCGAAATCATGAGCGGTGCTCGGAGCAAAGGTTATTGCAACCGTAAGATTTACAGTGTCCAAGGACTGTATCGATGGCTTACCACCACCCGAAATTTCAAGCCGAAGCAGCCGATGTGGGTAAGTACGACTCGGCAGATCCCATACACTGACCGGCATGGAAATACCCACATAAAGGAAGTTATCTCAACTGACTTGACCTTCAAAAAAAGCAAGTCCATACCTCTAGGCAAATACATCATCGACGGTGGAAAACTCTGTCCAATATCTCGTGAAAACCAAGGTCGCGTTATGCAGGCACTGTTTGAATTGGGAAACCCAGAGATGCTGTTAGTGCACATTATTGGGCTGACAACCGGAATGCGGGTGCAGACCAACCTTACACTACGACACGACTCCATCACGCAAGGGGTGGGGGATGAGGACGACCCCGAAAAGTATGTTTTGTACGGAATTAACGTAGCCTTCGAAGACAGCCCGGTGGAGGCAAAGAACAGCAAGGAGCAAGTGGTCATGATGCCCGCATGGGTTCACCATATGCTGCACGTTTATATAAACTCCGACAGACACAAACAACGCGCGGCCAAGTCCCCAATCAAGGAAGATTCTCAGCAGTACATTTTCCTGACTCGCACAGGAAAACCATATTACGTGGCGAAGGCAGACGAGCATTTATTCGATTTCAGCACCGAAAAAGGCTCAGCCCTACGCCACTTCTGCAAGAAGGTTATAGAGGTAGTGAAGCGAGAGAACAAAAGATTCAAATACCAGCTTCATGATCTAAGGGCCACTTTTGGCATGAACCTTATCGAAGATAACAGCGGCGACATGGAGAACGGAAAGATGAACCAACTCGAACTTTTAGACACTTTGAAAAATAGATTAAACCAAGAGGATATAAACGTGACGATGCGCTACCTCAAATACTACCAGGATCACCCGCGCCTGGCCCAAGCACAATCAGGCTTCGAAATTCATCTCGAAAGCCTCGTCCGAACGGAAATGACGAAGAATGAAAAGCGCCGAGCAAACCGTCCACCTCCTCAACCTGGAGACACTGACGAATGACCAATACCAAACTGTCATCTCCACTTGCGCGATTGAGCGTCTTGTAATTCTCTGCACCAGTGACCGGAAAATCAGCATCGGTTCACTCTGCTATGGCGCCCGTGACGCCGACAGCCGAAAGATCCCAAAGCCGGTAGATGAGTCATCTCTCTGCCCTGCGCGTGCACGCGCTGTTCGTGCATGGTGCGCAGAAACGGGTAACCGACATATCGGCAGTGGGTATACCTTTTATACCAACGCGACCGAGTTTGTGAGTTTCAGCGACTGGTGTGATGCCAATCAACACTGCAGCTTCCTAGCCAACGCGGAAGCGTACAAAACTGCTTTGGATGAGTTTTCTATTCACTTGCAATGGCAAGTTCAGAGTCCTGAAGGTATTGGCACCTTCACTGCCAATCGCCTTCAGAGTCAGGCGATCAAAAGTGCCTACATTATTTTCCCAGGCTCTCCTCTTAATTTCCTCACTGACTTGCCTATTATCTCTCACAGCAGCCTCAATAAGGAGACAACTGAGACACCCACAATGGAGGAGATGACTGCCCACCTCACTCGCTATCGCTATTTATTTGACGGACTAACAGACTTCGTACTCAAAGGCCTGGCATTTCCGTGCCGTATTCCCTACATGGACACCGAAGCCACTTTGCTTCCAGCAGAGTATGCGATTACCACTCCGGCAGTCCATCAGACGGCGAAAGTCGGGAATCATAATTTTTGGAATTACCGCGACGGAAAGGTCAATTCCCTGGAAGAATGTAAGGCCAGGTCATCACAGACAGAACGTCACTTAATCAGGCAGAGGCACGCAGCGTTACGCGAGCTGAAAGATGCGAACTTCAACCTCCGCCACCGAAAGCGGATTTGGCTAGCCGCCTTGGCCCAAGATGCATTCATCTCTCATTTCGTAGCCAATACTGGGATGAATGAAGCCCCACTGCGCAAGCTCGTATGGTCGAATGACTACACAGTACAAAACAGTGAAAATGCCGGCTTTGTCGTTATCAAGCAGCGCGCTGGCGGCATGGAGCAGTATTTTGAGATCCAGAAGGTATTCCTCAAGGATCTCAAGAAATTCTTGAAACTTCGCGAGTACCTCACCAATGGCCTGCCACACCCCTACCTTTTCATAAATATCACCAAGTATGTGGCCAAACCAATCCCAATCAAATCTTCCTGCATACATTTTGCCAACGATAAAATCAGGAGTTTTCTCGAACCAGAATTTTCTGGCCTGGGATATCAGAAGCTGCGTAAGTACAAGTCTGTTTACCTACTGAGTACCGGCCATCATGTAGAAGTAGTCTCGGCCCTCATGCAAACAAGCGGTAAAACTGTCCTAAAGCATTATGCTAGCGCAGAAGAAAAAACCGCCATCGATGAGATCACTGAGGTCATGACACTCGCGCGCACCATCTTCGAAAGCCACTACACCCTCCCTACGCCTGCATCAGGATGCGGAGGCGGGGAACCCGAGGAGACCGTAGAGCCCCCGGAAGCCTACCAGCCAAATTGCCGAAACTTCGTGGGATGTATTTTTTGCAGCAAATTCCGCATGCATGCGGACGAGAACTCTATCCGGAAGGTATTGAGTATGCGCTGGGTCACTTCAGAGTTCTTGAATGCCTGCGCCGACGTACATCAGTTCCACACCGTTCATGGCAATGCGATTCTCCGCATCGATGCACTAATGGCCGAACTTATCCGTTTCCGACCAGAGGCCAGAACGTTAATTGAACGAATCACACAGGAGATCACAAAAAACTTTCAGCTTACCGACTACTGGGAACGACTCTACAGCCGACTCATCCGAACCAAGGTGATCCAATGAGCAAATCCACTACTGAAACCGAACGCCATAGCATGCGGCACGCGAAAGACCTCCACGCCCGTATTTACTACGGCATGGATTTTCGCCGCCTTAGCGAGGAAACAGTTATTTGTAGCGATGAGGCTGGTATTACCCTGCTCGCGGACGATGAGTGGAAATTGGCTGATTTTGCATTTCACGTGGGCGACAATCCATATTTCAGTTTCTTGCCATTCTATACCCCTGACACGCACTCCCTCGCCAATACGTTGCTGTGTAAAAAACTTTTCCTCATCAAGATGTTTGCTCCGAACAACAAAACTGGGCTTCCCCTTCGCATCTCCACGATGCACAAATTGAGACAATTACTGGTGAAAGTGTGCCGTTATTGCGCAAACGCAAACATTGCCGCTGAAAATGTCTTTTCATCATTCGAAACATTTAAAACGTTCCAGCAGTCCATACCCCAGACCTTAAATCGAGACCTTGTAGCATTAGTCCGAACGCTAAACCAGCTTGATAGCAGCCAGCGGGGCCTGACGCTGGATGGCAAAATATTTCCCTACATGCAGCAAGTCGCACGCTCCTCGCGTAACGAGGGACAGCAGACCCCAATCATTCCTAGTCGAATCCTGCTGGAAAAGCACAATCAATATTCTACCTGCCTAGACGACTATATCCAGAACCACTACAAGATCGATATTTTCTTACGGCGGTCACTAGATAATCCCTATTTTGCCAAAGATGAAAATACCCATTTCAGAGAGCTTAGCCGCCCAAGTACCGAAGCTCAAAAAATCGCGCACATGCGGAATCCGATTACATTCGAGCAGGCCATAACAGATTTAAATTTGGTGGACTTATGCCAGCGTTACAAGTTGGTCAGCGCTCCTTCGCTTTTGAGCTTCCTTTCGCTAGCCGCACATTGCGCAAAAAACCTTATTCACCTTTTCACTCTGATGCGTGATCATGAAGTGACGGGGCTTGGCAAAGATTGCTTGGAACCGGTGGAAGGATGGAACAAAACGGCGCTTTATGTAATCGGAGTCAGCACTAAGCAGCATAGCAAGGCCAAGCCAACAAAGTGGATCACAACTGATGCCATATTAAAGCCTATCGACGCACTTACCAAGATCAATTCTATTCTTGCCCCCTTCTCCCGCCACAAGGATTCACTCTTTCTGAGTACCTCCATACACCCCGTAAGCAATGGCAGAAAAGATGCCAAAGCCGGGCACTTCAAAAAGCGGAACTTGGAATATCGCCTGGATCCTATTCTCATAACAAACGGGGACATCCTTGAGCTAGAGACAATCGACCCGCTACGAAACTGGCGGGGCGACAAGAAATATCAGATTGGGAAACCGTGGCGGGCTTCGAGCCATCAGTTCCGACGTTCAATGGCGGTATTTGCGGCTCAGAGTGGGTTGATCACACTGCCCTCGCTGAAGCGCCTCTTGACCCACCTCACCAGGGTCATGTCCCAGTACTACACCAAAGGTTGCTCAGCGAAAAACTACTACTTTGCGCTGATTAACCCCGAACTGGCCCAGGAGCTGAGGAAGGCCAAGCAGGAAGCCGACGGGGCCATGTTCATTCGTGATGTCTACAAGTCCGCAGAACGCCTCTATGGCGCTCGGGGGCGACAGCTTATGCAGGAACGTAATGATTCCGTATGGCTGAATGAAACGCAGGAGGAAATGCAACGCCAGGCGAAGCTCGGCCTTAGGTCTCACACGGAAAGCCCGCTCGGAATTTGTACTTCTGCAGAACCGTGTGACAAGCGTGCCCACGGCAATTACGAGACATGTCCAGGGTGCTCAGCATTAGTAGCCAAGGAGTCAGTCATGGAGGAGACCATCAACATCATGCGGTTCGACCTTGAGCAGCTTGATCCCGAAAGCATAGAGTACCGAGCAGAGCAGCAAAACCTGGCCGATTTCATACAGATACGAGACAGGATCATCGCGAAGGGGTAGAGCTGCATATCGACCCATGCCCTGTTATCTGCGATATGACGGGCAACAGATGCGACCCGCCTCCCATGCGGATCCCCTGATGCCCTCAACCAAGCTGTGCTCGCTAGGGTGGCCATTGCCCCCTCATCACCTCAGACATCACTGGATTTCAAAGGAATCACCGATGCCGGACAGCCCTGAAGAATCAAGTACCCTGAAGCCCTATTACGCCGCCCTCAATCGCCTCGTGGCAGGCAAGAGCGAAGTGGTTCCACCCGGTACAAAGATCACACTCAACGCGGTGGCCATGGAGGCAGGTAAGAGCGCGGGTAGCATCAAGAAACAGCGCTCCGTTTATGCAGCGTTGATTCGCGAGATCAAGCAGCGCGCCAAGGAGCAGGAGGAGCAGAGTCTTCCTGGTGCGTTGAAGATACGTGAGGCCAAGGCCAAAACAGCAAAAGCCAAAGCTGAGGCAGGATCTTTTGAGGACAAATACAAAGCGGCGCTGGGCCGGGAGCTCATGCTACTGCGAGCCTGGGAGAAGTCGGAGCGCCGTTTGCGCCAGCTTGACAATGTTGTCCCCCTTCATCCGCCGAGCCGCCCCTGACCCGATTGAGCGCTGATGGTGAGGGTAGGCCGCAGCAGCTTGCCCTCACCATCATCGTCGACGTCCAGTTGGTACCGTGATACTTCGATGAAGTGAAGGAGCAAACCTCACTCATGACACAGCTGATAGAGGCGCTACGCGCAACCGCCACCAAGTGGCGGGCAGGTAACCAGGAACAAGCTGGAGGCGTTGTGCTGGTGTGGGGAGGCGAGGTGTACGGCTGGAAGAACGAACTGCGCGATCCAGAAAGCGAGCGCCCAGGCGTCTACGCCGTGGACAAGGCTGGTCTTGTCTTCCAGGCTCAAGGCGGCGACGACTACAACGGCGCGAAAGCGTGGGTCGCTATTAACCCCGATGAACAATAGAAAAGAGAAAGCCGAGTTCCACTCAGTTATCCGGATTTTTCCGTTAAGCCCCGTTGCTCCAAGACAATCATGGCCCACGCAGGCGCAGAGCTTTGATGCCCTCCAACAGTTCAACCGCCTGCTCGGCTACATCCGCATCAATGTCTTCCCGATCAGCCTCATCATGGGTGCCCTTGCTCAGGTACCCCAGACCAGGGTCTTCTTACCAATTCGCAGAAAATTGCATCTCGACGCGTGCTCCCCATCTAAACAATAGTGCTCGCCCCTCGCTCCGCCCCAGGCACAACGCCCAAATCAAGCTACACGATTATATTAATCATATGTATAAATCATATGAAACCCATTATCGGGCGACCGCGAGAAATGCAGTAAAATCTTTTCTTTTTCAGGAAGACTATTGTGATCACCAAACACATATGAAAGCACTTTTGCGATCCGCACTGCCATATCTGGGAGACGGGCATCATCACTATCTTTAGCGTCATCACAGGCAATCTTTACATCGAAGATCGAAAAACCATCGGGCACCTCAAACTTTCCCCCATCCATCACCAACTCATCCAGAAGTTCAAAGCTTTCCACCTGAGTACCGTACCGACCGAGCAAATAATTTAGATCATGTAAAAACGACCGAGGAGAAAGCTGAACAGCCTCAACAAGGTCTTGCCCCCTTGCAGCCAAAATTATCAACGCCAGCCCTGTAACAAGTTTAACCCCAACCCTAAACTTGTATATCTCCATGCATACACGCCCAAGCTCTTCCGCAGAAAGCGTTACAACTTTTAACACATCCCTGCCATAGCTTACTTCAATCTTTCCACCCAAGCACTTGTAACTCTTATGCACTGCAATATTTCGCCATTGATTAAGTGGAACACCGAATAAACTCTCACCAACAACAGCGAGGTTACCGTCCTCCCCAAAGAAAGACCTGCAGCCGTCCCACAGAAAATGCAAGGGTATATCTTTATCCACATCAACATGGTTTCTTTGGAAAGCGGCAATCAACCAACCCTCCCTCGCCACCATAAACTCCAAAACCTTACCAATTACCTCAAACTGCTTATCAACACTCTCTTTGAAACTGTAACCCTTGTGAATTCTAGGATCAGAATTAAGCATCGACCAGAAAGAGTCATTACCCTCTCTACAGCCTTCTTCTGCCTTAGTAAAAATAGCTTGTGCAGCCGATTTTTCGAGCTTATCAAACCATTCCACCAATGTATTGACGGCTACCTCTAGGGGAGATAAATCCCCATCCCCCTCCCTCGTCATCAAAAACAGCTCAAAAGTACCTAAATAGGTGGCAAAAAATTCGGCCTGAACCTCGAACCTCTCCGCCAAACACTCGGAAAAAGATTCAAAATAGGCTTTTACGACCCCCGCATCTTCCCCAAACAGACTCGTATTAGCTGGCGTAACCTTCATAAATATCCTTGTAGAATTTCAATTCAGCGACAAGATAGCTTCGTTAAATCGTCTATCACCATGATCCATCTGATCAGCCGGTAACACGTGGCGGCCTGGCAATGGTGGCACTATAATGCCACCAAGAGCTATTGATATCGAAATGCAAAAGCAGATCCAAGCGAGGCACAGAATGCAGGATAGCTACAGTATTGCTGAACACCGCCATCGATTCGCGATTTGGGCAGCGGGCCGAGCGTACTCCAGGCAAGGCCCTGGCCACACGATGGCAGTGGCCACTCAGTTGATTAATGAGTCAGGGGTGGGACGAATTTCGACGCCCGACGACCTGCCTCCACCAAAAGAAATTGACGCCTTTTTAGACCTACAATTCCGCAATGTCATAAAAATAGCGTGTAAGTTGACCTACACACGAACCTGGAAAGATGAGATTACTAAAGATGAATATTCAAGCCAGCATGACCTCATATGCAGTTACGGTCGAGCTCAAAAGCTTGTGAATGTTTATCTCAAGTCAAAACTGGTGTGTGCCTCATCGGACGCCGACCAAAGTAAGATCTCAGCACTCCACCCGCCTTTAGACCGACAACTCCTAAATGCGATCGACAGCTATCTTGCCCACCCGAAGCACAAAGGATCTGATCTTCAGAAGAAATTTAAAGCCGCCCTAAAACTAGGAAAAAGTTGGACAACCTTTAAAAAGCCAGCATATGACGCGCACCTCAGTGTAATAAAAGATATCCAAGCAGGCCGCCCGCTTTGGGGCATTGAATGGCTCTGGCACCCTAGTGCCCAAGAGGAAGAGGATCGCTGATCTCGCTAATCGGTCGACTCGATCGCTCACTACTTCAAGACGCACCCTCGTTAATTAGCTAACTAGACAGATATTAAATGCATCGATCGACGCCGCCTCGCCTTATCATTGTCGACACCCAGATTATTGTTGCGCTAGATACCAATTCCGCCCGAAACCTGGCTCAGCTAGATGCGTATCCAGCGTGGGTAGACGTATTCGCAAGATAAGAGGTGATGGATATTCTTTCTCACTGGTCGAGGAGGCTTGCCGGTCGTTCGGGGCGTACCCGGAATCCACCGCTGTACGGCATGCACCAATGGCCGCACCCAGTTTGCCAGCGAGTCCCCCGAGATGAAAGCCAGCGTTGGTTACTTCTGACTGAGCCGAGTAAAGTTTAAGCAATGAGCAAGCCCCGCCTGTGCAACGGGGCTTTTTTGTGGCCTCAGTTTCCTAAAGCAATTTAGACCAACATCAGTCTCTAATTTAAGTTAGACGACCTACCCTACTCTGCCCACATCCGTCAGCGTGTTAGAGAACACAAACTCACCCAGGGCGTCACGCCATGCTCCTGAATGGGCCTCAAGCGAACGTCGTGCGAATGTCCTGGCGTTTGCTGCAGTAATCGGAGTGGTGAGCGCCTGCATCGCGTTCCCCAATTCGACAAACGCCTTGCGATGCCTCACTCCGCCATTCGCCAGCAATACCCCAATGCGCGAAGGTGTGCCGAATTTGAGATGTTCGACGAGAGCCGTCACTCCTTCGTTCACTTCGATACCGCGTTCGAGCAACAGCCGGGCAAGCAGCGAGATGCCCTGCTCAACCAATGTTTGCAACGAGTAGGTAACGGCGCGAGTGTGAATTCCCAGGACATCGTCCACCTCCATCCGGGTGGATCCGGCAATTTCTGCGAACGTTGCGCCGTGTACCCATTTGCGAACGATCTCGAAGAACCTGGACTTCGCATGCTCAGTGTTTTGGCTATCTTCCAGTCGGAAAGCCACACGTACGTCCGACTTCAGCTCCCTGTCCTGCCATGCCCAGTCCAGGATGGCAGTCAGCAGCTCGTCAGCTACGGGATCGACTGCAGCAGTCCAGTTAACTCTGCTGGGTAGCAGGGTCTGTTCGACGAAATCCAGCAGGCGCACCTTGGCACCCGTATCTTGCAGCCAGGCGATCTTGCCATCCACCCTCAGCCCGATCAGACGCTGCGCTCTCAGCTCAAAAACAGTCCGGAGCGTGACGACGGCAGCGGCAGGTAATTGCTGGGCAGCAAAGGTATGGTCAGACAGGTCAGCAGCCAGTCTCACAAAATCGGCGTCTCCAATCTCCTCTGCCATTAACTCAATTAGCGTCGCATCCACCCCGTCGATGAGCGAATGACTGGCTGACTGAGCTTCCAAGAACTGATTGCTGAGCACGATGCCGGTGGTTCTCAGATGCTCTTCAAGCGCAACGATCAACTTCCGCAGAGACCCCCTGACTGACTCTCCTGCACCTGCGGTGGCTACAGGTTGAACGATCCACCATTGGTCAGGATTAGCGCACATCACCAGGCCCTTGGTATTGGCACCGGCTCGACCGGCTCGACCCACCAAGTTCTTGATGTCGCGGGCAAGCATGTTCTCGGGTTGCCCGCTGCCAACGCGACGTTGCACCGAATACAGAACAAGTGAGCGGATCGGCAGGTTGACCCCCTCCGCGAGCGTGCTGGTACAGATCACCAATTGGATCTTCCGATCCCGCAATAACTCTTCCAAGACCTCCCGCGTCTCCTGAGGGATGTCTCCGTGGTGCAACACCGCGCCATTACGCAGCGCCTTCGCGCCGATCCAGCTGTCACCGAACTCGGTTTCGAGATACTCGATGCGCGACCTAATTACATCGAGATCGGCGAAATCCACGGGCTTCGGTAATGGCAGTGGGCACTCTAGCTGTTTGATGAGCTCTTCTGCCAAGCCAATCGCACCCTGATGTCCTCGTTTATTGGCGGCAAAAATTGCCGTCGTCCCCATCGACAACACCTTGCGGGCTGCACCGACGGCCAGGGTCTTGGTAGAAGTGAAGGTATAGGTGTTGGTTCGGCGGGTTTGGGGATTCCGGTACTGGAAGTTGGTTCTATCCAGAAAACCATGGATCGAGTACTGCCGCTGCTGTGCGTGCGGGTGCATGTCCAGACGTACAGACTTGTTGACCCCGGCGCCGGATGATCGCAGCACGGAGAACTCCGCGATGGCTGGCCGATAGGTGCTTCTGATGACCGTGTCATCGTCCCCTCCGAGCCAGGCGTTGATTTCCTCGATATTGGGGATGATCGCCGACATGAACACGAAGCGGATCGGGTTGACTAGGCGGGCCTTCATCCGAGCCAACAGCAGCTCAAGGCCAATTCCCCTGCCGGCGCTGTCGAGCAAATGCCCTTCGTCGCAAATGACCAGCGATATTCGCTGAGCGAAGGCTGGATCGGCACTGAGGACTCCGGACAGCGACTCAGGTGTCGCGATCAGCGCGTTGAAATGATCAAGCCCATGTACCTCGTCTCCCGACGGAATCGTGCCGCCATACGCGCACCGCGCCGCGATGCCGAGAGCATTCAGCTGACGAACCAGTGAGTGTCGAAGCTCCGAAGCCAACGAGCGGTACGGCACGATCATGATCGCGACGTGCGTAGGATTTCGCTTCAGGTGCCAGTACAGCAGCGTCTCGCAGAGCGTGGTTTTGCCAGCCCCAGTTGGCATCTGTAGCGCATAGCTTTCGGAGGTGCTCAGCAGCCCTTCATCGATGGCCTGAATCTGAGAGGGGAAGAACTCCCACGTTGATGGCTTGCGATCTATGAAGGCGTTGATCAGCGGCGTCCAGAATGCATTTGCGCCATCCGGCAGCACAGCTCGGGTATTCGATGCATCGAAGCGGGCCAGAAGGCGGCTGAGTAAAGCCGCCGCCACCCACTGATCTGGCCCAACCTGCAAGGCGTTGTCCGCCTCGCTAGCGCTCGCCTCCACAATGCGTCGCAGACCAGGAAGATCACCTGTTCGCAGGTGCTCCTGCACCTGGTGTGCCGTTTGAGATACCAGCGTTTCTGGCCGCGCCAGGAAGTCATAGCATGCAGCCCATGGACTCAACGGATCGGCGGGCGGCGACGACTGCCTCATGGCCAAGCAGGCTGACGCTGGGAAATCCCCAAAATAGAACGCGGCAGCAGCAAACAATGCCGCCTCATTCTTTGAGATACCCATCGCTTCAATTTGCTCAGCCGGCATGTCTTTCGAGAACTGGAGGAAAGCGTTTCCCAACTGCGCCCAGTCATCGCCTGAGACCGTCGTGGAGTGAAGGCCATCGAACAGCTCTCCGACAAGCGAAATGTAATAATCCGTGGATCGGTTGCTGATTTGAGCCAGTTCAATGGGCAACGCAGCTACGGAAAACTGGCCCAAATGCCGGGCCTTGTCTGCATCGTTGATCCAGGTCTGCAGGGAAGCTCTCATATCAACGCACCGTCGCCCGCGCAGCCTCGAAGGCCGCGTTGTAAGTGGTATAAAGATTCGGCACGGAGATCACCACAAGGGTGTACTCACTGCTGGCCGTCACCGGGGCATTGGGGAGCTCTGCAGTGAGCAGGCTTTCACAGATGACAGCGACTGCCCGGAAGCGCTGAGTCGTTGGTGGATGATCAACGGCATTGATGAAGCGGTTGAGGAGCGGGATATCGACATCTCCCAGATCCTCAAACAGCGCACGCTCGCGCAACCACACCAATGTGCTCGCAAGCCTACTGGTGCGATCTTTAGCGCAGTCAGCGATAGCCGAGCCGATTGGATTTGAGGCAGCGCTGGTAGATTTGACCTTCACCTCAGAGCAAAGAACCTGATCATCCACGCTCGCAGCAGGTCGGTTGGGCATGATGAAGTGAACGACGTCTGACTTGGGCGCTGGCTTCGTTCTGTCCTGCTTGAGCCGCCATTTCTTGGGGCCAATGGCTGGATCAGGATGCTCCTTGGTGGACTGGTAGAAGTAGCCAAGCACTTCTCCGAAATCCCCCGCCATGGTTGCCCCGGCATCGGGAAGCTTGGCAGCTAGAACATCAGCAGGCGTTACTCCATGGCGTGCTACCGCTGCCGCAAGAGCGCCGTCAGTGATGTAGCAACGGCGCAGCGGTTCGGCCATGGCTGCCTCCAGGAGTGCTACGTTCTGGGCAGTCATCCTCACCAGCACATAGGGCAGCTCCTGCTCATGAGCAAACCACGGCACCGCGTTGGCAAAGTCAAAACCGAGATCATCCATGGCTGATGGTCGTCCTAGATCAAAGCTCGGCAGCAGGCTTAGCAGTCAACCCAGTGCCCAGTTACCGATTGGTGGTTAATGGCCACTACGGTACGCCAAACAACCGGGCAGATGTCAACCGATAGCCTGATGGTACGCCCCCCTTTCAGCCTCAGTCGTACTTACCAAGAATGCCTCTCAGGTAGTTGACGGCCACGCACGCGAACGATCGCATCCAATCAAGGCTTCAGCGTCCTATAGATTCGCGCTGCGAGCCGAGAAACATCAGGCTGTCTTCAATGCGAGCTCTGCGAACTGCATCAAGCTGGAGATAGAACCACTCCCCTTCCTGTCCAGATGGAAGCCGGAGATCCCGACAGCTCTTGGGCCATCCTGATCGCACTGCACGGAATCCCCAATCATCGCGACACGCTCACCTGAATGTGGCATGTCCAGGCTTGGAGTAACTCCTAGCTGGTGACAGATCTCGCGATAAATACCTGGATGTGGCTTCATCACTCCGACGTCATAACTCAAGGCAAACCCATCGACATGGCTGAGACGTTGGCGCAGAACCGGGCCGTAGGGAGCGGCCAAGTTTGAGCAGATACCCGTGGCCATCCCCTCGGTCTTGAGCAACCGAAGCGCATCGATTGCATCGGGATACACAGTGATGGAGTCCAGCTCATCCTCAAGGTCATGCTGCAAGGACTTCATCTGCTCGGGGCTCAAGCCAATACCAAACGTTTCGGCAGCAGCGTCCAGGCTGAGGTTGGCAGTCATCAAACGATGAAGGTCAGCAGCACTTGGCCTACGGCCTTGAAGAGCGCCGAGGCGAAGGAGCTGCCTATACGGATGGCGCTTCCGTCCAATTTGAACGACCGTTCCAAAAGCATCGAAAATCGTGGCTACGATCGGCATGCGACGAAACTCCTGTTTGAACCCTTTTCTTCGAGCAGACAGGCCGCGTCAAGATCGCTAGGGTAGCCCTGCCCAGGCAATGTATGCCGATGCAGATAACGGAGCTTCACAGCTATCGTGACCAGCCCTCTCCAACGCTGATCCCGTGGTGGGAAAAGTCGTGCAGCAGTTGCTTCCGGCTCAACCGAGCCGGAATCCTGAATACTTGCGAATACGCTTGATACAACATAAAGGGAATCAAGGCCAGTCCGATCCCATACGTTGCAATTGCCACAATGACTCCGGCAGGAATTGCGGCAATACCGATGAGAACCCCACCCCAAAAGCCCCCTCGCGATACATTGCGAATTTCATCAAAATCATACTCAACTGTACCGTTCGGGGTTTCAAACGCGACAACTAACACTGCCGACCTATGAACGCTTTTCACAAACCAAGTTCTTGGAATGTCTCGGGCAAACGCACCATGACGCTCAAGGTATTTGGGAATGATCAGGTTCTTATAATAAATAATCTTACCAGCCTCATCTACCATACGAACTTTTTTGTAGAGGCGTGCATATTCATCACCTGAGCTGGACGCAAAATTCTTAACAGTGACAGTGACTTTCTTCATCTCTGACATCCTGACTTCCCTTAGTACCTATCCTCTACAGCCACAATGTTTCTCGACCTGGTCGTCCGCAGGGGGCGTCCATGAGGCCTCGCCGACGTCAGGCTTCACTGGCAATCTAGGCAAAACCTTCCGAGGAGGGGTGAGCTCTCCTGCACCAATAACGGCAAAAAACCCATACGATTAAATATATAGATTTGTTCGGACTCAAGCAAACACGGCATACCGTCTCATTTTGAGATGCTGCAATGTCGATTCAAGATGGCTTCGCCACAGCGCTGCGTCTGATTCGTGCCACTAAGGGGCTGACCCAAAAAGATCTGGCGGGCCCGGTGACTGGGTCGCACGTCAGTCAGCTGGAAAGTGGCAAAACCAGTCCGACAGTCAAAGCAGCGGGAGAGCTGGCCCAGGCGCTCGGCCTCTCATCCTCTGCCTTATTGGCTGTTGCCGTGGCCGCTGACTCGAAGGCCACCCCCAAGGACGTGTTGCTTAGGGCAATCAGCGAACTCGAAATCCTTGGGCTGGCTGATCAGATCCCGTCTGCCGCACAGGCGATGGACACTCAACATCCGACCAGCGTTCGAGCTGCGGCGACTCGCGCTCAAGTCCAGGCACTGAAGAGTCAGGGTCTGAGGCAAGTCGATGTCGCTGAAGAATTGGGAATTCCAAAAACTACGGTTCAGCGGCACTGGCACTGAAGATCCAGGCCTCCTGCATCACGTGTAGAACGCCAGTTGATCCAAGGTGAGGATGACCTGGAGCGCCTTGACGAGCGTGTAGCTCTCACTGCCTGCATCACCATGGCCCACTAGATGCCTGGAGACAGTACCTTCAGTGAGGTTCTCCGGGTCGTAGCTGGCGAACATGTAGTTGAGCAGATAACGGTTAAATTCTGTGGTGAGGAACAGGGTTCCGGGGCCTCCGGTGCGTTTTTCTGCGCTCTCAATTGCAAAAGCAAGAAGCGCCTTGGTCTTGCCGGCCTTGCCGGTGTGAGCACGATACGCCAGGTTCAAAATGCCTTCGATCTCAGTCACCAGGACTTTGATGGCCGCGATCGGTCTGCCCTGAAGAAATGCCTCGACGCCTTCCTTCAGCAACGCTTCTTTGACTGCGAAATGCGGTTTGGCCAACCAACGGGAGAGCATGTGATCAAGCCGCGCGCGGTCAAACTGGGCGACAATCGATGACTCGACTTCGTCCATGGCAAGACCGCCCGCGTGATGAGCAAGGATGTCGGTGAATTCTCGGTGGAGAATCTCAGTAAATGGAAACCACCCTTGGGCCATCAGCCGATCCAAGCTCTCAGGATTGCCAACAGCTTCGTAGAGGTGCCGGAAACTGAGCTGCCTGTAGAGCCGCGCCAATTCTCGGCTAAAGGCGTCCACATCTAACTCACCCGAGAGGTTCATATCGAAGGCCAGCCCGAACCCCCAACCCTCCCGCATTAGACAAATCACCTTGTCCTGTCTGCCAAACTCAACGCATGGGAACTCCATGGTGAGCATGTCCGCGATTTCATGCTGAAAGACGGCTGCCCCCTCGATCACGTTGCGCGTTACGACGCACTGCATGGCTACCGCTGCGGTATCCAGCCAAAGCTCGGCAGTTTGATCAGGTTTGAGAATCAGCAGGACAACCTTGAAACTACCGATATCAATGGCTGCTAGCGAGTTGTCGCCGCAAGCCCGGATTATGCCGGCAACCGACTCAGCTATACGGTGGAAACCAGGTTCATCGGAGGTAATGGCCAGGCGCGTGAAGATCTTGACCTGCTGGCCTTTGCCTGCAGTTTCGGCTGCAAACCCAATGTGATCCTCTACCTGAGCAAACCGAAGAGGCTCGCCTCTGTTCCCACTACGTCCCACTGGCAGCGGTGCATCGTTACTTTCGTGCACGTCTGATGTCATTTCTGCTTCCCTAAAAGATCATGCTCGGCGTGTCACCGAACAGTTCAGAAAATGCCTCTGAACGACTTTGGACGCCGACTAGAAGTCAGAAGCGCTTCACGTTATCACCGTGCACAGCATCTGCTTGAACTTGACTGCCGTAGTCATCAATGGCGTTTCAATTCTGAGCTGCCCTCCGCCCTGCCGCATCCGCGCTGGACTGCTTCAAAGCGTCTTGGCTCGAAGCTGCACGTTTCGCCGCCAATGCCTTACGCATCCACTCACGTGCAGAATCGAATTCTCTCATCATGGCAGCGAACTCATCATCACTCAGAACCATGGATATGCGGTCTTGCTTCATGGCACCTCCCCGGTGGCATGGGTAGATCGGGTCAGCTAATTCACTGCCCCGCTCACGCTCCCACATCTGCCCCAAAGAGGGCATCACGCAGAGTCGGCGGCGCTGCACGTTCAGTGACGAGCCGGCGCAGCAAGCACTGACTCAGGTGTCAACGAAGTCGAGAACGCATTTCGACGCACAGTTCTGACTGTCCGAAGTCGCCATCAGGCCAGCATCCCAGCAACGCCTCCCGCAAAACCGGAAGGGCTTGATGCCCGGCAGTGCTGTAATACAAGCGGGTCAAATCGTCGAAGCCAGAACTGCGCTTGTAGCCCGCCAATGCCTGACTCAGAATCTCGCCCAGAGAATCCCCGTAGACCTTCCAAGCCATCTCCCACATCAGTTTCTCTACATCATCATCCAACTCAAAACCTCGCGCCTACTTCGTCACCCCCATCGCGCGGCTTTCAACCGAGCCCAACCATTTTCCCAGTCCCTGGACGATCAATCATGCATGTGGAATTCGATCTCAACCGAAACGATCTAGAAGCCCTTCTACGACACTGTGAAGCGTTCATGCCTGAAAGCGGCGACCCTCGCGAGGATCAGCTCTTGGCAGACGCGCTAGAGGCTCTGGAGGAAGCCCTGCGGGAGGCTAACGCATCACGATGATTCTCGGGGCTGACACAGCAGATCAATTTATCGATAACCAGGGCTAACGCTGCCAACCCCACTGGCTGAAAAGGCGGGGTGATCTTACCAACATAGCCGGCGTTGGATGAGACTGGGCAATTCCAGGCGGAGCGATTCACTCAAAAAAAATGTGGATATCACGGTCATTTGTTTTCAAAGCGTAAGCAGGGCCTACGGCCCTAAGAACCGATCCCCCTGAGCACCCCAGCCTTGCCTGGCGGCAAGGCAACCTAAAGGCGACAAACCGAAAAGCAAAATCCGGTAAGCCAGGCCATCACGTCGCGCCTAGATCCTGCATCGGCGGTGGCGCAGGCACCCTAAAAAATTTTTGCTCTCAAATAATAAAACTCCGTCGCGCAAAAAAATTTCAAGGGTACCCCTTTTCAGATTTGTAACACACATCACAAATATCCTGAATTATCTGCGCTTTTCCGGGTAATCTCGGGCTGGCATCCGACTGGGAGCCGCCCGCGCCTTCGCTGCCGTCTAGAGGTCGTGCGGTAGCGGAATGTGATGGGTTGGATAGCGGATGTTGCCCGCCTCATAGCGCGTGACCAACCTCAGCCACAACGAAGTCCTTTGCAACAAACGCTTACTCTCGTTTAGGAGCCCATGTAGATGGACATGATGCGGTTCAACGATTTTTACCTTCGCCTTTACCGAGCCGACCCTGAGCAGGATGGCCAGGCATTGCTGGATGAGTTCTATGCGCTGTGGCGAGAAGCGGAACAGTCGGGCGTGGACGCTGAGACACTCCTGGAGGAGGCAAAAGGGTGCATTCGCAAGATCGCGACCCCCGAATGGTTTGTGCGGGCAGCCTGCGATTGGATCGGCAGCAAGGGGCATTACGGGCTTAGCAAGGCATTGACCCATGAGGTCGCCGTCCAATACTTCCAGCACCCCAAGTTGCTGAGGTTCACGCTGTCCGGTTATTCAGAAAAATGCGCCGCCATAGTAGCTCGTCGATTGTGCGCGCTGGATGCGCCGGTAGTCGTCACTCTGGGTTGGGTTTTGAGCATGAACGAAGACCTCGCCCATAGCCCTCTGATTTCGAGCACCACGGCCACGGTCTTAGGATTTCTAGCGGTCGAGCACCCGGCCACCTGTAAGCGCCTGCTGGAGGTAGAGTCCTCTCCGCTTGTCGATTCGCCGCTCGCCCTGCACTTAGCCGAAAGACTTGCCTCCGAACTCCGTGAGCTGGAGGCCCTGCCACACCTCGCTGAACTTCAGATGCCATCAGAGATGCGCCGAAGCTTCCGGTACATGCGCCGAAACGAAAGTCGAGCGGTGACCGAGCAGGCCCGAGGTGATTCCTTCCTGGCCGATATGTTCATGCTGTCTGAACATTTCAAGTATTCCCACCAAGTGGCCGTGGAGTACCAAAATGATCAGGGAACCGTAGAAACGATGATCCCAATGTTCACACACGAAATGAGCGTGGAACTGCCTCAGACTTGGACTGCCGATCCGCTCTTCTACAGCCATTTGGTGCATCAATTATGGGAGGAACCTAGCCAATGAGTATCCAGCTGGTTCTTTCGCATTATCTGTCCGGGCTTCGCGAACGCGACGAACTGGATGCCCTCCTTCCGGATCTTCTCCAGGCCATGAGCCATTCGGTGCTGAGCCGTGCCCAGGTTGGAGTGAATCAGGGTGGCGTCGACGTGATGTCGACCAAAGAGAATGCCCAGGGTGAGCCCGAGGTCTTTCTGTTCGTGATCAAGTTCGGAAATGTAAGCCGGAACGACTTCTACGGCTCTCAGCAGGCCATCCTGCCCTCCATCCGCCAGGCGTCGACCGAGTACGTCCGGAACCGAGTGCCAGAACCCTTGCGGGCACTGAAAAAGCGCATCGTCCTGGTTTCCAACGGTATCCTGAAGCAAGACGCGCAGTCGGATTTTTCCGCGCTTTCGAAAGAGGTGACGGAATTCTCACCGCTGTGCTCACTGGAATTCTGGGGCATGGATCAATTGAGCCCGTTCATTGAGGAGTATCTTTTCGACGATGCGCTGTTACTAGACAAGGGAAAGTCTGACCTGAGGGCTGCGCTGGCCGGCCTGGAAGACACGCAGGCGTCATTCACTCGGTTCGTGCGGTTCGTGGATGACTGCATGAGCCCCCTGGCAGATGACTCGGACGTGTCCGAAAATTCGCGCCGGAACCGCTTCCATAAACGCGCGGCTGCGGCTGCGGTGGGGTGGGCCGTGCTGCTCGTGTGGGGCGAAAGCGAGGGGAACCAGAAGCCTGGCGTTCTCGCTGGTGAATACCTCTTGCTACGACTGTGGGGCGAATCGATCACCCTGGGCCTACAGACCGACGCTCACTTCCTGAAGCGATTCGAAACGCTTGCGAAACTTCATGCCGATACCCTGCAGCGGTACTACGAACGAGTAATGCCGTCGCTTCTCAACCGTCGGAATGTCCTGCGGTACCGCCCAGATCATGTGCTCTATATGGACTTGGTATGCGACGAGCTTGGCCGATTGGGCACCGCCCTTCTGCTGCTCCTGGCAATGAAAGCAGATCAGGCAGCTGTCGTAGCGCTGCACGGAAAACTCGTGTCTTTCATCAATGCTCACAACGGCTGCCTTTTGCCGGTGTACGACGGCCAGGCTATCGACCTTTCGCTCGCCATGGCCGCAATCATGGCCGCAGGGGATGTCACCAGCACACAGCTCATCGTACGAGAGTGCATTGATCGTTTCGAAACGGGGCTGGAGCAGAACAGGATCATGCCGGTGGATACCGATGATCTCGAAGATGCCATGGCGTTGCACTATGGGAAGGAAACCCGGAGGGAAGAATTCTTCAAAACCTCGACATTGGTGCCACTGCTGGGAACCATGGCCGCATTATTGAGGGATCAAGAGGGTCTTGATCAACTTTCCACGATGATCGTTCCGAAGCTGGAGCGAGTAACCAAGGAGCGGTGGTTCCCTCAAAAGTCACTGCAGACGCTGACGAGCTCCGGGGCTTATGTGACCGCCGTTGGTGTGTCGCGTAGCGTGACTGGGTTCAGGCAGACGCCCGCAGAAGAAGTCGAAGCTTCGCTGAAGGTGCCGAGCCACGCCGCTGTCCCAGAGGATTTCGCTTGGCACAACACACCTTGGGAAATGCTCATGGCGATTTCGGCAAGGCTGCACCGCCACCCACTGCCCACGTGGTACCTCGCAAAGCTCGCTGCAGTTCAGAACGCTGCCACGATAATTTCTCCCTGATCGATCTCCCTCGTCAGGGGTGGCGAGGGCACACCGTGACTAAACGTAAATTTGGCAGTTCTGGGATTCTATACGTACCGAGCCACTCCCCTTGGCAGCTTGTAGGAGCCCCGCCTTGATCACTCAATCGACAGACTCTTCATCCCTGTGCATCTATTGCGATGGCCCTGGCCCCTTCTCTGACGAGCATGTCATCAGCGCGGGGCTTGGAGCGGACGACAGTCGCTTCATGCTTGTTGATATGGTGTGTCGGCGTTGCAACACTAACGTCTTTGGCAACTTGGAGCGGGAGGTACTGCGCAGCTCCCCCATTGGCTTCGCTCGCGCCTTCATGCAGCCGCAAGGCCGCGACCGGGGCAAGCACACCACGGCGCCAGGCATACAGGCCCAACATAAGCAGATGGCTAATGGATCAGGATATCCGGATGAAATTGACTTCGGCCCGCACGCGAAACCGATAGTCCTCCCGCAACTGAAGATAACCGGTGACAAGACATTTGATTCCACCGCCGCAGGCCCAGACGAACTGCGCAGCTTCGTCACGTCGCTCTCTACCCTGCTTCAGAACGATCAAGTTACCTGCGTTCGCAAGCGGGGGCCTGAGCACGAGCTGCGGTACGAAGCGATCACCTTGCTTCGCTCAGGTGAGATATACACTCAAGTGGGTGGATCAAGGTTTGAGGGCAAGCCTCCTCGGGAATGCTTATGGCTGGAACGTTACGATGAGACCCGCACAAAAAGTCTGATCCCTGCTGCTACGATCTTTCGTAACCTGAACGGGAGCATCGTGCTCAAGACCTCAAGCGCCACAGTCGAGGGCGCCCTCAATTTTTTTGCCCGTGCCGTCGACCAGTTTTCATTCGATACCCAGGTTACGAAGGACATAGAGGGCCCCATTGTATCGGTCAGGATGACAGTGACTGTCGGCGTGATAGAACGAGTGATTGCGAAAATAGGCATCAACTTGCTGGCCTATTATCTAGGGCGGGATTACGTAGCCGATTTCGGATTTCGGAATATTAAGGACGGAATACTGACCGGGACACCGCCTGTAGACGGCCAAATCTTCGAGGATGTTGCGGTGAAAGCGATGCTCGACGCAGCTCCTGACCATCACCACGTCATCTTTCTCAGCATAGTTAGTCAACCCGGAGGGCGAGCAGCGATTATCTTGGTGGCAAAGCTGTACGGCGTAGCTCACATTATTGGCTTAGCGCGAGATGTCCCAGAGCCTCACCTGCCGTTTCCCGTGTTTTTTCTAGTCGACTACTTCAATCACAAGGTCAAGCAGCAATCGCTGATTGAATACAGCGAGTGCCTTGCTGAAATGGGCCTCACAAAGGCCGAAGCCCGCTATGGATCGACACAGTGACCGTCTGGTATCAACGCAGGACGATGGCCAGCTCCGAAAAGTCTGCGGCGTTAAATGCAGATGCCGTGATCAATTCGCATGAGCATGTTGTGAGCTTCTGAGAAACCAGTGGCCGTATGGATCAGTGTGCAAGGTGCCAGATGGCCAAGTCCAGGCACCGGCCTTCTAAGCCACCGTTGCGATATGTTCCGATCCTGAAATACGCCCTCCGCGACCGAAAGAATTTGCTCGTATCGGCCCAGGAAGCAACGATGCCTGGCACTCCAGCAGGCGGCTTGCGAGCACGTGCATGTCGCAACAATTCTTGGGGCATTCATGATTGAACCTCACCTAGCTCTGGGCGCGAGCACGGGTAAACCTTGCATACCAATTCACAATCCCCCTTCGATGAGTTCTATTCTGTGTAGGTCGCCAAGGGTGACCCCATCGCATCCAGAATTGCTGTAGGTAGCTCCACGACAAGATCACCCGTTCCATCTTCAGTCGCATGGAACTGCACCGTCATATGTACTGGCTCGGTCATCCCTCCTAGATTGCGTTCCACCTTACCCGTCACGCAGTCCTATCCTTCAGGCGTCCAAGGCTTCCATTGCTGTCACTGAGAACGGCGTTACTACAACATAATGGTCAGCACCGGAAATGCTGCGAAGAAGGGTCATGCCGGATTTCTGCGCGACTCGAATGACCCGTGGGGTGATCACGGTCATGCCATCTAACGATGCCCCTGAGCGATCATAGTAAACGGAGCCTGTGTACTGAGAGCCAACGGGGGCAGCGTGCATCAGAAACGCGTCGATGATCACCCCCCAGTCGCAGGACTTCGCAGCCTCAACCTCCAGAGGAACATTGGATATAAGTGTTGCTTTCATTTGGCTGTTACCACAGCACACTCCATCATCATTAAAAATCCACTATTTTCCGGGGATCGAAACCGCACTCTTCCTCCGGATAACCCCTCTGATTGCTGATCAACCTGCACCCGGAGAGTTCAACATCGACCGAATGGTGGGTATGGCCGAAAATCCATGCGTCAACTCGATCGACCATGGCGTGCCAGGCGTTGCAGTACGAGGCGTTCAGATGACCCTCATGCCCGCTGTCGCAGACTTCAGGAATGGGCGCATGATGGCTGATCACGACAGTCTTGCCGGTGAACGGCTTGTCCAACTCGGCAGCTAGCCAGTGCTTCGCCTCGTGATTCCTGTGGGCCACATCGTCCGGGCGCAGCCGACGATAGTTTTGACCAGTGCGTATGGTGCGATAGTCGGTCATCGTTGATCGCGCTACTGATATCGCAGCACTCACGTCGCCAGTGGAACTGAAATCCGTCCAGCCCGTCGTTCCCAAGAATCGAATCCCACCCGCTACGAATGTCTCGTTTTCGAGCACATGCACATGGCTCTGCGCGGCGGCGCGCGCTTTCACAATCGTCCGGTCGAAGTGGCCTGAGTAAAACTCGTGATTGCCAAGCACATAGAGGACATCGCAGCTGAATGTCTCATTGGCCCAACGGACGCCCTTGTCCAACTTATGGATGTCACCGGCAAGCACCACCAGATCCAGGCTGCCTGGGGGGAATACAGGGGGTTGGAAGCCTGTGAACTCCAAGTGCAGGTCGGAGAGGATGTACAACCGCATAGGGCCTCTATTAAGTCGATTTAAGCGTAAATTGATATTCCCACTCCTCTCGACCGGAGACGCGGCGATGTCTCTCGCACGTCCAAAAAACTTCGCCGGAGCATGCCTTGAGCAAAGGCATCATAGCCGAGCAGTTCTCATAAGCACAACCTACGCTATTTATCAGAACCAACAGCGTGTGGCTCTATCCTGACTTTTCGGACGATCATGACGCTGAAAAACGAGATAGGTGCTGCGCTTAGGGCAGTGCGACAGCATCGCGGGTTGAGCTACGAAGAGCTCAACGAGTCGACCTTTCGCACTACGCTCAGTTCGATCGAGCGTGGCAAATCAAAGCTAACGGTCGAAAAGCTGTCCTCCCTTGCCGAAGCGCTGGATTTCGACCTCATCGCTTTCTTGGCCTTGTGCATTTCGCTTGAGCGCGGCCAGACACCTGATGATGCCATTGATGTCGCCCAGGGCGAGCTGGATCGGTTCAAAGCCGCTGGTGGTTTGGCGCTTCTTCATCAGCAGATAAAGGACGGTGAACTAGTTTCTCGACCGAAGGGGAAGCCGGCGAATACGGAAAACAAAGCGGCAGTATTGCGAATGAAGGCGGAGGGCAAGACTCAAGCTGAGATTCGCCGAATGCTGGGGCTCTCGCGATCGACAGTTAGCCAATACTGGCACTCAGGTTCATGATCTCAACTTGTTTCGCGTTTCAATGGTTCGGAATGTCACAAGTCGGATAACACAGCAGCACGTCATGAAGAGAGGGTGTAATGCTTTTGCATAGGGTCGCTTTTATTTCATTGGCGGTGGCTTTGCTCGCAGCCAATTCCGCCACCGCACAATCAGCTGATACCAATAGCCCAGTCAAAGCCACGCTGCATAAGCCAGTTCCGTACGAATTGAGGATGGGTACCTTTGTAGGGATAACGCTCCAATCAGTCGTTCCAGAACTCGTAACCGGAATCGTGTCGGACGATGTCTATGATGATTTCGAAAACATCGCAATTCCCAAAGGGAGTCGCTTCCTCGGACACGAACAAAAAGTAGTAAGTGGACTGCACGACATTCTTTGGACTGAAATACAACTCGCGGGAATTGGTGCGACTTACCAACTCCAGCCTCCTCTGCCAGCGACCACTCCATTGGGCAGCAGAGGCCTGAGCGATTTTAGAACAGCAGCCCGCGCTGGAACCCTGTTAACCACCGACATGATCATTCTTCATGAGTGAGCGAACGCCCGGTGTTATCAAATACTGATAGCAATTTATGATTCTCAGTTGAGATATCACCTTACCAGCGAGGCCGACGTATCTCGTTTAGGGACTCGCTGCACAGGCTATCGGCAGTTGATTATCCGTAAATACCCGCCGACACACCTTGCGCTGTAAGCGCTTGATTAAGTCATCGTGGTTCGGCATCCACGTTCAGAAAACTTAATAGGTGTGAAGTGGGACGCCAGACCTCGGCAGACGGCGCGGAAGATTCGGTCGTCTCGGACTACCATATCCCTCCCCCGTTGTGTAGCTTCGGTCATCAGTGTCCCTATCAGACTGAAGAGCTTGTAGCAGGTAAATTTCCAGCGCGGAAACGTTCGCTCAGCTACCCCACTTATACTGAAGAGGTGGTCAGGTTTGCCTGGGCCCAGTTCTCGGCGGTCGTGACTTGAATCGACTGCTGCTCGTTGAAGGTACCTGCTTTAGGCCATGACACACCCTTGCCCTGAGCAAACACAGCGCGATACTTCTTGATGTGATGCGTCGGATCTTTCTCCAATTCCTCAAGCAAGTACGGAACAGTCCACACGTTTCGTTTGAACGGGCGACCCAGCACACGTTCAAGGAGGCTGGCGACCTCTCCGTACGTCACAGTGTCTCCAGATAGATAAACAATTTCATTGCGAAAGCGGGGTTCGAAGAAAACGATTTCCGCTGTCAAGGCGCCGATGTCGTCTGGAGTCGTAAGCGTCACGCTGGTCTCAAGACTGCCCAGTGCGTTCACTGTGTCGTTTTCGAAATCGACCACCTCGAATACAGGCTCGAACAGAAAGCTGGTGAACATCCCAGTCGAGATGATTACCCATTCAGTTTTATCCTGGGCACGAAGCAACTCGCGTACATCAAGCTGAGCGTCGAACAGATCTTGAGGACTGCCCCGACCGATTACCTCGAAGTCGACACCGAACTGCCAGGGAAAGTATCGCTTCACACCGGACTTGAGGGCAGCAGTAGCCAGCTTCATCGGGGTTTCCCGGCCTGCAACCATGCCTGCACAACCGATTACGGTATCGAAACGCGCGAATACCTCAGCCAACTGATCAATCGAGTCATTCACGAGGTCTGCGGCTACCATCTGGATGCCGAGGGCCCGAAGCTCATCGATTTCAACCTTTTTTTCAGGAATTCGAGTGTTGATGGTCGAGTCCCTGAGGAGGACGCTGATTGTGGAACCTGGCGCACGCTTCGCTACCCGCGCCAGGTTGCGCAAAACCGGCAGTCCAAGCTCACCGGCGCCTAGAACGAGAATGGATTGGGGGGAAAGCTGAGTCACTTCGGTCATGATTTCTCCTGAGACCTGTTGCCTGTAAGATGAACAAATGCTTGCACGATTAGGCAACGCTTGTAAGAAGGCACACCGGTGATACCAGACAAAGAAATGTCCAGTCAGGAGGCTCTCAGCCAAGCTGAGACAATCTGCCGAACACTTAGAGAAGACGATGATGGCGTCAGACGGGAAGTGCTTGCTCACGCAGGCAGCCGCTGGTCATTAGGCATCCTGCATGCCCTGGGGGTGTACGGCACAATGCGCCATGCCGAAATAAAACGGCAGATGACCGGGGTGACTCAGCGGATGTTGACCAAGACGTTGCGCGCCATGGAGCGGGATGGCTTAGTGAATCGGCGGGAGTTTGGTGAAATTCCCCCACGTGTCGAGTATGAGCTGACGCCGCTGGGTATGGAACTGTTGATCCGCATGTCCCCCATCTGGACGTGGGTTGTCGAAAACGTTGAGGATTTCCGCAAGGCGCGGCGTAATTTCGACAGTCAGAATGATAAAAAGCCTGTATGGCAAATACCCACGTCGACACCATTAGGCTCAGAAGCGTCTGACTGATTTACTCACAGCGTACTAGAAGCCCGGTGCCGAGGAATAGCGTAGTAATTGATCAATCGCACCGACGCTGTTTGTTGGGCCATCAGCATTGAGCATGCTGACCATGCATTGCACATAGTGACACCAGCTCAGGCGACGCCTGCGCTGGCGGTTAATGTTGGGCACCAATGCTGCTGCTCAGTCGACACTAAAAGGCCAAAGCATCGAAAAAATCAATAGTCTGATTTATTGCCATTAGATTGACTCGATTAGTCTCAGCAGGGTTATCTTCGCAGATGAAGCTGTGCCCTACTTCCTCATGTATATATAAAAGATTTGGCACACCCACACGATCAAGCGCGTCCTTCATTTGCACGCTTTGGAGATATGGAACCTTCCGATCCTTTTTCCCGGCTAAAATCAGCATCGGCGAAGTTCGAAATGTGGGGTGAAAAGCGGGACTGGCTGAGCGAAAACGAGCAGTGCGATCCTGGCCAGGCTCTGCCCCTATAAGCCTCCACTCCGGCGCATCATCTGGAATGTCAATTCCCAGCTGTAGCGCTTGATCACCGAGAGTGGTGAAGTCGAAAACCCCATACCAAGCCGCTACGCCATGAACGCTTGCCGTGACCGGACAATGCTGATCTTGACTACTTATCGATTCAGTTGGATTGCCCAGCGAGGCAGCCAACTGAGCTCCGGCTGACACGCCCCAAGCGTAGACCCTTTGCGGATCTATACCGAATGCATCAGCTTGGTTCAGCAGAAAACTGACAGCAGTTCGAACATCGTCGATTTGCGCTGGCCATTTCGCCTCTGAGCTAAGTCGGTAATTCACCGCTGCGACGACATAACCTCTGCTCGCAATATCGCCCAATAATCTCGGAAAGTCAGTGAAAACACCGCATCGGTGACTGTCACCACGCCTCCAACCTCCTCCGTGGATATAGATCAGCAGGGGTAACTGCCTTGGGTGAGGCTGCCCTTTCTTCGACGGGGCGTAAAGGTCGAGCGTCAGGGGACGGTAGCCATCAACTCTATGATATTGCAGCCCCCCGAGAAGCGTAACGCCGCTCGCAAGCACTGTTTCCATCACAGGGAATAGATCTTTATAGACCATTGAAGGCTCAGTCTCGGGGTTCAGCCAAGTTGTTGATCTGAGCAATTAGATTCATCCTCGGGTAGCGGAGATTGCCAATTCAGGCTGCCATAGCAGAGACGTCCAAGAACGGCATAGGCTCATGAGAGAGGTTGTCGCCTCATTCAGCCAGTGCAGATCTGGTTTTTTTCATGAGGATTCAAGCGGGCATGGCGACATGGGCGTCGAACTCGCCACTGTCACCAAGAGCCTTAGCTACGAATCCACTTCGCAATTGGCGGTTAACGAAGCCCTGGACATACTCCGCCGCAATATCGCGGCCTTTAGGCACTGCCAGTGCCTGACGGATTTGTGTGAAGTTATCCATTAGCACCCTCACGCCAGTGGTCGACTTGGCGAAACGCTCCAATGGTTGGCGAACACCAGCGGCTGCATCCAGGCCCAACTCCAGGAAGGTGTGGACAGCTTCAGACGAGGTTTCCGCTCGGACGAGGTTAGCATTCTTGAGTGTGCGGGACAGGAACAAGTCGTAGGCGGCACCCTTTCCTACGGCGATACGGTTTCCGCCTGTATCCAGAGCAGAGGCGCGATGGAATTTGCTATCGGTCTTCACAAGATAGGTTCCGTCGATACAAACGTAGGGGTTCGAGAACGCGATTTTCTCGGCCCGAACTGGCTCGATTGCCAGAAATGCAAGATCCCAAGCCTGTTCTTCTAAAGCAGCGAACACCTTGCCGGCAGCATCGTACGTCGCCATCGAAATTTGGATGCCAAGCTCATCGGCAAGGGCCTTTGCCAACGCAACTGACACTCCGGAAAGAACTCCAGTTTGGTCATCTCGCTTCGCCAAGACAGGATTGCCAAGGTTAATGGCCACCCGCAGTGTCCCGTGAGGAGCCAAATCCCTACACACGTTGGCAAGTTCAAATTTCACGATCGCTCGCTCCTTTCCGCTTCTGACTGGCTAGCGCCTGCCTCTTTCCAATGGATAATCATTTTTCCGATAATCAAAATCATGAGCGCACCTAATGCTCCAGCGGCGTAATGAGACCATGTCGGAACTGCCGGCACGCTAATGTCGGTGATCGCCATCCTACCCGCGATCCAGCCCAGCAGTGCCGCTCCCAGCGTGATGACTATCGGGTACCGATCCATGAAGTGCAGCACCAACTTGCTGCCCCAAATGATGATGGGAATGCTGATGACGATGCCGAAGATCACAAGTTCCAGTTGGCCGTTGGATGCTCCCGCCACAGCAACGACGTTATCCAGGCTCATCACCGCGTCGGCGACGATGATCGTTTTGATTGCCCCCAGAAGCTTGGGGCTCGCAGCCAAGTTGTCGTGAGCGTCCTCGCCTTCGGGAACGATCAGCTTGATCCCGATCCACAGAAGGAGCACAGCGCCAACTAGCTTTAGGTACGGCAGCTCCAGCAATTGCAGAACGAAGAAGATCATGGCGATCCGGAGAAGGATCGCTCCCAACGCGCCACCAATGATGGCGCGATTGCGCTGAGCTTCTGGGAGCTTGCGGCAAGCCAGCGCGATGACCACCGCGTTGTCGCCACCCAGCAAAATATCGATGGCGATGATTTGCATCACCGCCAGCCAGAACCCTGGCGAGTTTATGAGTTCGATCAAAATGAGCTCTCCAAGCCAGGGGGCCGGGTAATCAGACAGTTTTGAAGATCATGCACACCGGGCTGCCGGTCTTGATCAACTGACCGTTCGAGGTAAGCACCCCGGAAGCCTGATCAACATCAAAGCCGACAATGGTGTCTGTCTCTTCGTTGGCGACATACAGACGCGTGCCATCCGGAGTCAGGTTCATGAAGCGAGGCTTACGCCCTTGAGACGAAGTGTGAGCCTTGGCAGCAAATGCCCCACTCTCTTCCAGCGCGAAAGTCGTCACACTGTCATGGCCCCGGTTCGACACGTAGAGGTATTTTCCAGACGGCGCCATCACGATGGCCGCTGCACGGCTATTGCCTGTGAAGTTCGACGGCAGAGTGGAGACAATTTCCTGAGGCTTTAGCGAGCCTTGCTCAGGATCGTAGGCGTACCCGGTGACGCTGCTGTCGAGTTCGTTTACGACGTAAGCGTTCTTCCCTGCCGGCGTAAATACCACGTGGCGCGGGCCCGAGCCTTCGCGTGCTTTGACCATGCTGACCTGGGTGGCGCCATATTTCGCGTTGTTCTGCTGCACCCGGTAGACGAAGACGCCATCCAATCCTTTGTCGGGAATGACCAAGAATCGTCCGGACGGATCGAAAGGAATCATGTGTGGATGAGAGCTGCTTTGCTCCACTTTATGCGGCCCAGGCTCGCCAGGCAGCGACTCCAGATGAGCCAGTGCGCCGAGGCTACCATCATCCAGAATCGGGAAGATCGCAAAACCGCCAGTGGCGTAGTTCGCAACCGCCAGGAACTTACCGGAAGGATCGACGCTGAGATGAACGGGGTTCTTGCCTTGAGTGCCAACCGTATTGAGCTTGGTCAGCTCACCGCTCGTCGCATCAATGGCGAACGAGCTCACCTCGCTGAGATCACCATGTACGCAGTAAAGATGAGTCTGCGGGTGGTCGAAGGTCAGAAACGATGGATTCACCAGATCATTGAGCGTCTGAACCAACGTGCACGCACCCGTTTCAGGCGCATAACGGTATACAGTAATGCCTACGCCACGGGCATTGCGCTCTTTGGTTGTGCGTGATCCAACATAAGCAAACCGAGGGGTATTGGTCATCTTGCTTTTATCACTGGTAGCAGCAGCGTGTGCCGGGAGGGTGAAGCCACCAGCCAATACACCGCCTGCCGCGAGCGCAGAAAGCTGAATGAATTGACGGCGGAGCATCGAGTGACGCGGGAATTCGGATGAACTCATGGTGTGGTTCTCTGTTGTTTTTATTATTGATCAGGGTTGTGCTCATGCCGGACGGAAGCCGACATGAGCACGGGCTGGATCAGAGGACTTCAGGAATTCGTACCCAGCCCTCCATCAGCCGGCGAGCACTGCGGCTCATCACAGCCTTGTCCACACTCCAGGCACCGTCCTCCAGCACAGTTTTTGCGCCTACTGCCACACTGCCAGCGGTATGCCCCATACGAACTTGACGATCCCCGATGTCACCCACGATACGATTCACCAGCGTGCCGTCGAGAGCTGCCGCGACGGCGACAGCGACTGCACCCGTACCCGTAATCGCATGGTGAAGTTTGCCCATCGACAAGATCCGGGCGATCACATCGATATCACCAGGCTCAACGAGCTTGCCGCCTGCCGCCTGATAGGCCTGAGGCTTGGCCACGAAGCACAGCTTCGGCGTGTGCGGACGCAGACGAGTTGCCTCTACGGCGGTGGCGGCCAGTCCCATGGCAACGGTGCAGTGGGCACGGATGGTTTCGCAGCGTGCCAGCAGCTCAGCATCCCCATTGACCTGATCCTGAGTTTCGGTGCCCTTCAGGCCCACTCGGTCAGCTTCAACGAAGATGGTAGGGTTACCAGCGTTCAACAACGTGACGGGCATATTGCCAATGCCTGGAATATTTAGTTCGTCGATGGCGTTACCCGTCGGCAGGATGCTGCCCCCCGAGCCGCCTGGTTTGAGAAACTCCAGCACGACTTCAGCAGCGGGGAACGCCACACCGTCGAGCACGAAATCACCTTCTTCCAGAACCTCGCCGTTGCGCATAGGTACATGCGCGATGATGCGTTTCTGGATATTGGCCTGCCATATACGGACGACGGCGATGCCATCGCGAGGCGCATCTACCAGACCTTCGGAGATGGCGTATGGGCCGACAGCCGAGCTCAGGTTGCCGCAGTTGCCCGACCAGTCGATCACTGGCGTCTCGATGGCCGGAGCCCCGAACAGGTAATCCACGTCACAATCTTCGCGACTAGATTTACCGATGATCACCACCTTGCTGGTGCTGGAGGTCGCACCCCCCATCCCGTCGATCTGCTTGCCGTACACATCCGGGCTACCGATCACGCGGAGCAGGATGGCATCTCGCTCTTGGCCGGCAGGCGGCAGATCCTTGTCGAGAAAGAACACACCCTTGCTGGAGCCGCCACGCATGTAAACGGCTGGAATACGTCTTTGTGTCATTTGATATCTCCTGCGACAAATCAGCGGCACATCAGTTAGCGGATGCGTTCTTCATGCTTTCGATCAGCAACTGCGGCAACAGACCACCACTGCGGAAGTAACGAACGTCCTCGAAGGTATCCAGACGACTCACCACAGTGACGCGCTCGGTTTCGCCGTTTTCGCGCTCGATCACCAGAGTGACCTTGGCGCCTGGCTGGAAGTCATCGGCGATGCCTTCCACGCTGAACGTTTCGCGGCCATTCAGACCCAGGCTTTGGCGCGAGACACCCTGCTCGAACTGCAGCGGAAGAATGCCGAGACCCGCCAGGTTGGTACGGTGGATACGCTCGAAGCTCTCAGCTACTACCACGCGCACACCCAACAGGCGTGGCCCTTTAGCCGCCCAGTCACGAGACGAACCACTGCCATATTCTTTGCCGGCGACAACGATCAGGGACTGCTTGCGATCTGCGTAGATCTCGGCAGCCTGGAAGATCGTGGTGACCTCTTTCTCAGGCAGCAGCAGCGTCCATGGGCCTTCACGACCATCTTCGAGCAACTCGTTCTTGAGGCGCGGGCTGGCGAAGGTGGCGCGCTGCGCAGCCTCGTGGTTGCCGCGACGTGTGCCATAGGAGTTGAAGTCAGGCACCGCGATGCCGTGCGATTGCAGGTATTGGCCCGCATCGCTTTCCGGCAGGATCGCACCCGATGGAGAAATGTGGTCGGTGGTGATGTTGTCCGACAGCATGGCGAGGACGCGCATGTTGCTCAAGTCTTTGCTGATGTCAGTGGCCGTCACCGCATCGCTCCAGTAGGGAGGTTTGCGAATGTAGGTGCTGTTCGCTTGCCATGCGTATTGGTCGCTGACACCGGCGCGCAGGTCGCTGGCAATCAGTCCGGCTTCGCGCGGGACGTCTTCGTACGCCTTGTCGAACAGGTCGGCGGTGAGGTTTTCAGTCTCGATTGAGGTGAGTTCCTCGTCGCTTGGCCACAGCTCGTGCAGGTACACAGGCACACCGTCGTCATCCAACCCAAGCGCGTCTTTTTCTGGGTCGATCAGGTACGTACCGGCGATGGCGTAAGCAACGATCAGCGGCGGTGACATGATGAAAACTTCGCGAGCCAGCGGATGAACACGGCCTTCGAAGTTACGGTTGCCCGAGGTCGCAGCCACGGTTTCCAGCTTGCGGGTGCGGATCTCCTCTTCGATCTCAGGGCTCAGCAATGGCCCCGACATACCGTTACAGGTGGTACATCCGTAACCAACCAGGTTGAAGCCCAGTGCATCCAGATCATTGTTCAGCCCCGAACGCTCCAGGTAATCAGCAACCACCATCGAACCTGGCGCAAACGAAGTTTTTACCCATGGAGCGCGCTTCAGACCACGCTTGCGGGCGTTGCGTGCTACCAGACCAGCGGCGATCACACCACGGGGGTTGGAGGTGTTGGTGCAACTGGTGATTGCAGCCAATACGACCGAACCATTGTCCAGGCCAGTTGGTAGATTGGTTGCCGGTGCCTTCTGACCCAGAACGATACGCTGGTGAGGCTGTTTCGGGCCGGCGATGGAACGCGCTACGGTGCCGAGATCCAGGGTTACAACGCGGTTGTATTCAACCGCGCCGAGGCTGTCATGCCACAGGCCTTGAGCACGAGCATAGGCTTCAGTCAGCCCCGAGATCTGACCGCCACGACCGGTCATGCGCAGGTAATGCAGCGTGCGGTCGTCGATGGCAAACATGGCAGCGGTAGCGCCGAACTCAGGCGCCATGTTCGACAGGGTGCCTCGGTCAGCAAGAGACAACTGTGGAACACCTGGGCCGAAGAACTCCAGGAAGGAGCCGATCACGCCAGCCTTACGCAGCAGCTCGGTCAGAGCCAATGCGATGTCCGTTGCCAGGTAGCCTTGGGGCAAGGTGCCTTCCAGACGCACACCGACAATTTCAGGCAGACGAAGCATCAGGGATTTACCCAGCATCGCTGCCTCAGCCTCGATACCACCGACACCCCAACCCAGCACGCCGATGGCATTGATCATGGTGGTGTGGCTGTCGGTGCCGACCAGCGTATCCGGGAACGCCCACAGCTCACCATCACGGCGCTGAGTGCCAATTACGGTAGTCAAGCGTTCCAAGTTGATCTGATGAAGGATGCCTTTGCCCGAAGGGATGATCGACAAATTGCTGAACGCCTTGTTGCACCAGTCCAGAAACTGGAAACGTTCGGCGTTGCGCTCACGCTCAATGGCTTCGTTATCGGCGAGTGCACTGGCGTCACCCCAACGCTCTACGTTGAGCGAATGATCCACTACCAAGTGGGTCGGTGTAACAGGGTTAACCAGCTTTGGGTTGCCGCCTTGAGCAGCGACGGCATCACGCAGACCCGCGAGGTCGACCAGCGCCGGCGTACCGAGCAGATCCTGCAGAACGACGCGAGCTGGACGGAAAGGAATGTCGAATTCTTTAGAGCGGGCGCAGATGACTTTGAGCGCGGCTTCAGGGTCAGCCTCTTCACGCAAAACGTTCTCGGCAAGGATTCGCAAGCTGTAGGGCAGCTTCGCGTAATCACCACCCAGGTCGGTCACGACCCCCCGGATGTCGCTGACACGGTACTCGATTCCGTTGGCGGAAACGATTTGACCCTTTGACTTAGGCATTGACTATTCCTCACAAACAACACGGGTAACGTTCTTGTGGGACGCATATTGCACTTTGTGATGATATAGGTCAATGTTGGGTCATCCGATTCATCTCGTTTGAGTGTCGGACGTACCCAACCAACGATTTCTACTGCGCATGCTCGCTCCTTCGACGTAGCGCCCAGTCAGGTACGGTAGAAAAAATAAAGATAAGAAAAATCGAGGCCCGCCATGATCAAGCTCTTTTGCCCCCGCTCCCCCACCACTCCCATTTGGATCGAGCCGGTCTCGACCTGAGACCTATTGCGCTATCCAGGCCATATGGCCGACCAGAGCCACATAGATCTGAAAAATGGGAGTTCGACCGTGCTAACAGTCCTTGGCTTTTCAATGGTTATCTGTTTCATGTACTTGATCATGACGAAGCGCCTTTCTGCGCTCATCGCGTTGATCTTGATACCTATCGTTTTCGCGCTGATCGGAGGCCATTACGTAGGCCTCGGTGCCATGATGCTCGACGGCGTCAAAACACTTGCTCCAACCGGCGTGATGCTGACCTTCTCGATTCTCTACTTCGGCATAATGATCGACGCTGGGCTGTTCGACGGGCTCGTCCGCTTCATCTTGAAAGTGGTGAAAGGCGACCCTCTCAAGGTCTCGGTAGGCACTGCGGTGCTGACGATGCTGGTGTCGCTGGATGGTGACAGCTCGACTACCTACATGATTGCCTGCGCTGCATTCCTGCCGCTGTATCAGCGACTGGGGATGAGCGTGCTGGGCATGACATGCCTGGTGAACATTGCCAGCGGGATCATGAATATCTCGCCGTGGGGTGGGCCAACTGCTCGCGCAGCAGCAGCGCTGCATGTGGATGCAATGGAGATTTTCCTGCCCATGATTCCTGGCATGCTGCTAGGTTGCGCCTGCCTCATCTTTACTGCCGTAGTCATTGGGCGCAAAGAGCGTGCGCGCATTGGCATTCTTGATATGGACGGTCTTCATCACGGCCCTGTGTCGCTGGGCAATGGATCAGCAGAGCAATGTGATGAAAATCGTCGTCCGAAAATGTTTTGGCCGAATTTGATCTTGACGCTAGGCCTCATCACTTGCCTGATCATTGGCGCAATGCCTATCCAGATCCTGTTCATGGTCGGCTTCGCCATTGCCATCATGCTCAACTACCCGAACATTGAGCAGCAAAAAGCACGTATTGCCGCTCATGCGACGAATGTGTTGGCCGTTACAGCAGTCATTTTTGCTGCGGGCATTTTCACGGGGATCCTTTCCGGAACCGGCATGGTGGACTCAATGGCGAAAAGCTTGCTGCATGTAATCCCACCAAGCTTCGGCCCGTTCCTGGCTGTCTTCACCGCCCTCGTTAGCCTGCCGTTTACATTCTTCATGTCTAACGACGCGTTCTACTTTGGCATCCTTCCGGTGATCGCACAGACTGCAGCCCAATACGGGATAACTCCACTGGAAATCGCGCGGGCTTCGGTTGTGGGTCAACCCGTCCACCTACTCAGCCCGCTGGTGCCATCACTCTATCTGCTCGTTGCCTTGGCCAAAGTAGATCTCGGAGATCATCAACGCTTCGCGCTCAAATGGGCTATCTTGGCCAGCCTCGGCCTGTTGGTGGGCGGCCTTCTGTTTGGGGCATTTCCCTTCTATCAGGTTCGGTAAGCCCCGCTGGACGTCATAATTGAGGCGGAGGCCAAACGGTCTCTGCCACAGCGTAAAATGACGCGCTAGAATGGGCTTTCTTCGGTTCAGATCTCTGTGGTTTCCGACCTAATGCCTCTAAGCCCGCTGCAAGCACGCATCGCGCGTGACATCGTTTCCCACGTCCGACGTGAACGCTTCGCTGTTGGCCATCATCTGGTTGAATCACAGCTAGCGAACACACTGAATGTGTCGCGCACGCCTGTGAAGTTTGCCCTGGGCCATTTGGTTGAAAAGGGTATGCTGACCTACGACCGCAATAGGGGATTTTTCCTCGCGCGAGCCAGTGACGACTTGAGCGACCTTGTCTCTGAAGTCATGGAGAAGAGCGACGATCCTCTGTACCTGACGCTTGCAGAACTTCGCCTCAGTCGGCAGCTTCCTGAACTGTTTACCGAGATCGAATTCATGCGGCAGTTCGATGTGTCCAGAGCAGCTCTGAGGGCCGTGCTGTCTCGGATGCAGCAAGAAGGGTGGGTTGAACAGCGTGCAGGCCAAGGGTGGCGTCTGCTTCCCATGATCGACTCTGTTGAGGCTTACGAAGAAAGCTACTCCTTCCGAGCGACCGTCGAACCTTCTGGCCTTTTGTCACCGACTTTTCAGATTGATCGCGAGACGTTGGCGGCATGTCGTAAGCAGCAGGAATTCATCGCGAACGGCGGCTACCTGACCATGACGCCTCAGGAGCTTTTTGAGGCCAACTCCCAGTTCCACGAGACATTGGCAGCGTGCTCGGGTAACCGTTTCCTGCAGCAGACTGTCCGCCGTCTCGACCAGTTACGACGCCTGGTGGAATACCGCCAGGCCAGCGCACGCACACCCCGTAAAGGCCAAGCGGAAGAGCACTTAGCGATTCTCGATTGCCTGGAACGTGGCGACCGCTTGGCTGCTGCTGACCAGATGCGGCGCCACCTTGAACAAGCTCGCCGACACAAAGTCGATCCTGCTTTGTTTGAATGAAATTTTCACTTGAATCACCCCTAGAGCGTTGACGCGGTCAACCTGGTCGCATGCGCTCACTCATGGCGTTTAGACGACGCTCTCCGAGCTTGCGGTTCCCCTCGTATCCCGCCATGCGCTGATTGACTTATGTGGTTATATAGAACATTAAATCCAGACATACGACCGCTCGCTTTCGTGACGGTTTGTAACCGGCTCGATCACGCGAGATTGATGGCAAACACCACTATTCGGATACGACAGGGCGTTCAAGTCCTGGTCTCTAAGCTGAGATGATTACAACTAACAGGGCTCTGAGACTGGTAGGTTAATTGGCGTACCGCTTTGGTGTTCACGAGCTTCAGCAGCCCAATGCCGAGAGTTGCTCATTGGGCTCTATCGCTCCTTGTTTGAATGGTATTCCCCGCTAACGATGCCTTGATCCGGGCCTTCCACAGTCTAGCCTAGGGACGGTGTAAACCGAAAAAATGCCCTGTAAACCTTCTAGGTTAACAAGTCATTTTCTGGGTTTACAAGTCGAGTTCGTTAGACTCGATTTGCGTCCAAACTGGGTCGCCCGCACTCACCAAATTTGGCTACCGCCCCGCTCACCTAACGAACTTCTCAAGCGTATGGGGTAGCAGTTAAGACCAGCGATACGATCAACGAAGATCTGTGTGTTTTAGAGAACCCTCTGCAAGGCAATCTCTTCTATGATGATTTTCTCTGCATAGATAACTACAAGCTTGAGCATAGAGACAGTCGGAAACAGCATCAAGACGGCGCGACCTTCACATCAGAGGCCTCAATGGGCCTGCGGATTTGATTTGCTCTAAGGCGCTCGTCAAAGATCACCACAATGCCAGGGAAGTAACGGTGCCCATCAATGTAGTCGGGACTTCCCAGCTTCGGGAAAATGTAGGCGAACTGGGTGGGTTTCAATGACCATCCTGGGAAATAGGGCTCATCCGTGAGCCAGCGATTCAGCGAGGCCTTGACCTTGTCAGGACAGATCTGAACCCGCTTGCCTGTACCGATCCGAACCTCGCTCAAAGGGATGGTAGGCACAACGAATGTCACTGCGAATCGGCGATTAGCCTCCCAATGGCCAAGATCCCCCGTGTCATCCCATGCCGCTTTCAGGGCCTTGTTCATATAGGTTTCCCCATCCGCCCTGACGCCTATCCGCTGTACGGCCTGTTTGGCCTCGATGGCGATGCTCTCTTCTGGGTTGCGAATGAACAGATCACAACGACCATTGCGCAGGTGACCCTCATCCACGCCAGGCGTGAGAGTCCGCATGCGCTTGATGGTGCTGAATTCCTCAAGCGCGAACCAGTCCTTCAACGTCCAGGCAGCGCCTGCCAAGACGCTCAGCGAGGCACGCTCGTTGTACCACCACGGGTTGTCTTTAAACGCTTTGGTGTAGCGTTCGACAGCTTTGATCCAGGCGCTCAGAAGCTTCTGAACTGATTCGTCATCATCATGGGCATGGACATGCTTGAAGGTCTTCAACTGCTGCACCGCCTGCTCCTTGCGAAAAAGCGCGACGCTAACACAAGACAGAGCTTGTGCAATTTGAAGTAGGATTATGGCCCTCAAAAGCGAGGGCCAAGTTCGATGCTTACCGCTTGTGCATGCTGTTGGCCGAGTTGACAAGAAGCAGGATTGTCGAGGCGGCCATGTGAAGTGTGTAGTGCACGATGTGAGGTTCTACGGTCTTCACCTCAAAGCCCTGACCATGCCCTCAGTCATTATTTCGAATGGCTAGCACCATCTTCCTTGAGAACTTCCAACAGGTCACCGTACATATCGCCTAAGCATCGGCCCACTCCCAGTCATCCTCCATGCATGGCTCGCGAGCAAACGGCTGACGATAACCGGCAGCCAAACGAACCCTCTATTGCACTAAAGGTGGCTGGAATAATTTCCTCACCTTATCCATCAGTTGGGCATCGCAAAACCTTTCCATGTCCAAAGTGGAAATCAGGGCTTGAATCTGGGCTTCGCTTCCGAGCTCAAATGACATGATTTTTTCAATCTGCTCTGGCGTCAAATAACGCGCTAAGTACTGGAATGGGTTAAGACCCAGGGGCAAGTGGCCCAATATCATATTCCAGCTCATCCTTCGATTTAGACCGTCATGAATTCGCTTGTATTCAAAATACCGCTTCAGGATCTCAGCATAACTTACTAGCACCACGCCCTTATGCCATTCATAGAAAGCCTTCACCTGCTTGGCGTACTCAGCCAATGTGGCGCCAACATCAATAAATTTCTCAGAACTTTCGATGAATGCTTTAGCGTCAGACGTCCACCTGCCCCAAGCCAGTAGATCCTCACGGGTCACGACGAATCGTGCGATGCGACTTCCTTTCTCAAAATCGTAGTCAATCCTCCAGTTAGCCTCAGCAATTCGCCAATGAGAATTATAGTTCCGAAGATCTTGAAGAAACTTATGCAGCCCGGGAGTGGAAAAGCACGCCCCCAATTTTTCAGTAAATCCCGCCACAGGATGTTTCTTGTGAAACACCCTTGAAACCTCAACCAACGCCATCACGGATGTCGTGGAATAAAATAGCTTTCTCTTTACCTCCCTGGTGAAATGCTCGGCATTCGTCCTATTGGTCGGTTCCCAAAAGCCAGGATCTTGTGTTTTTTGCGCAAACAAATTAATTATCTGAAACAAGTCCTCCGCACTACTTTTAAATATCCAGACAGTATCATCTAGTTCTTTAATTGCCTGCCAGAGCTGTCCCCCCTCGGTCTCCTCGATCGAAATCCGAGCATCGGTAAACTTATGCATGATCGCAGAACGGATATCGTCGACAGACCATGGCTCAGGAATAGTATCGAGATGACGACTCATAGAATCCTAATCAAATGTTTGCTTTGCGATCAGCTTACACCTGAATAGTGCCCACGCAACATCTGGCACCTCTCTGGAGTTTTACTGAGCAGATTCCCTACGGATAACAACCATTAGCTGAGCGGTAGGCCGGGGGCAAGGTTTTTTTGCCTAGACCAGCATGCATCATGAGGAAAAGTGTTCAGATCCATTGACTTCCTGGATCTGGGAAAGCGAAGCTGCAGACGGGTCGTGCGTGAGGTAACACCGATGAAATCGAATCGAACTGAGCTTGCGTTGATTGCACGCGGTATCAACAGCGATCTGGCAAGACAGCTACGCCTTCAGGGCCTGCACCTGAAAAAGCTTCAACTGATGCCCCTTCCTGAACTGGAGCGTATAGGGCTCAGCGTCGAGGACATCGCCTCCGTGCAAAAGGGTGCAAGACCCCCCATCCCCTTACCCGATCTTATCAAAGTGCTGTTCGCCAATCGTTGGTTGTGTTGTGTATGCCGAGATTCTAGCCAGCCGATCGTCGTTCATCACATTCATCCCTGGGCCGAGAGTCGCGACCACTCGCCAACCAACCTGGCGGTTCTCTGTAGCCCTCACCACAGTGAGGCACACACCATGCGCGCCCTCAATGTGAGCCTTTCAGATGAACGCCTCACTGGGTTGAAGGCCAGATGGGAAGCGGATGTTCAGCGACTGGATCGTCTCGACTTGCACAAGGCAACTCAAAGTCAGGGATGCCACTGGTGGTATTTCAATCACCTGAGGTTATTCGAGATGGCTGAAGAAGGCGGCGTCGCTTTTTCTAGCCTTCCGGGCTACACGGAAACCTTGGAAGCGGATTCCATTACCAAGCAAGGTATGGCCGTCAAAAACACATCAGAAAGATACCTACACAGTGGTGCCGGCGCTCGCCATCTCTATCTCTACATGACCCATATGCTCACAGCGGTGCTGAGGGGTAGCGTCGTAAGGAACATTCAGACGAGCTAGACCGGGGAAAACTGTCGGCCTGGATAGTCGAGGGTGATCTAATCCTCGTGCAGGGCCGTTATAGTTTTGGTGAGTGTGGCCCTGCAACAATCAACAGTGACCCAGTAATAGGAAAGCGCTGTGTAAATAGTGTTGAGGTTCAATTTGTCCTTGACCGGAACGAAGGAACTTCCGTATCAGCACGCTCACTATGGTTGAAAGGATCAATAGAGGTCGCCTGCCTGATTAAGGTCAACCGTCGTGAGCGGGTCATGCAGAAAATGGTAATCACCGGCACTGTCTTGGCCATAAGGAATGCTCACCCTGACCTCAAAACTAGAGATTACGATATAAACCTGTATAAATCTGGTCTCGCGGGTATAGTTTGCAGTGAAGACAATGAGGACGATGAAGACGATGACGACGACTTAATTTATGCCTGTGAAATGATTCGCCTACCGTTTCTAACTATCTCCAGCCAGCTTTCGAGAAACCGCTTCCTACCCAAGCTCCGGCAAGAACGGTGGCGGTTTAGGTAGACGGGATCGACAATAAGCGAGCGGCAAACGCCAGGCGTACTCGATGCTCATCAACGCTGACGTGTAGCCTGATAAACGATAACCCAGCACATAGCTCCAACATATTCATCGCCGCCTTCTGCGATGAATATTTTGTACGGTTCGCCAATCGTGCCCCCTGGCCGCTCATTTCCAGCGTTCCGCAGGAAGCCATCCCAATTTAGGATTAACAATCTGGTTCTCGATTACCGCCCCAGAGAGAAACCCTTCCTAAACCCTAAAAAATTAGGATTTTATTGAATATGCATCCAAAAGAAACTTAAAATTACTAACTGTTGGTTCGTATACCTGCCTTGATACCATCGCACCATCAGGGTGATGCTGAATAGGACTATCAGACTCTATATCGTAATAGTTATGAGCAACCCCCTTAGCATTTATAACATTACCCTTTAGAGGGATGGCAGCATAAGGATTATAATACACTTGAAGTCCATCAATATGGGTCTCCCGATGATAGGACGAATTATAGATATGCACATCAGAACCAACCACAGCATCACCAAAATCAATTCGAGTAGAGATCAGATAATTCGACGAACCCAACTTATAACCCTTCACCCCCATACCCCTCAACCTTTCAAGAGCGAGAAACTCACTTTTACTGAACTGCCTATACCTTGTAGTCCTAACAATCCTTTCAACACCGCTCTCCACTACCGCCTTGCCAAAAGTACCAGTAGTAGAAAAAATTACCGCACTAATCTCCTTGTAAGAGTCATTTGTAAATATACCCAGCTCAATTGGCGCACCCGATGGTTTCTTAATGCGTGAAATCTTTCGCTGCCTTCCTGTTTGGAAAGCATGCGCATCCGGAGGCTCTATGCCGAAAAGCACACGATTGATTACTTCGTTATTTTGCGTGAGCGACAAATCACTATCGAATGGAGCGATGGCAACTACAAACGGCCTGTGCTGCACGTGATCGAGGGACGAATAAGGAAACTTCTTCCCACTGACACCAGTGAAGAGATCTTTTTTATCTTTTAGCTTCCCCATAAGTTTAATGGTAGAGTGATCTCTAAACTTTTTCTCCTTAAGGTAATTTTCTTTGGGGGCAGCAGCGCCCGGGCGATCGGATATGACTGCCTCAATACAGAACTGAGTACCGCTTGGCGTACTAACGCAAAAATCTGGGCTTCCTTTCGAATAGTCTACGGAAAAGCCAAGATCAATGATCATCTTATTTAGATACAACTCCCAAAACGCGGAGTTAAAGGTAGTTTGAAACTCATTGATAAATTTCGCTTGCTCCCCAGCTCTATCCAACAACCCTTGACCCCATGACTGGATCACATCCCTCACTGGCGCGTAAGTAGGATCACCGGCGATCATTTTGAAAGACTCATGGAGCCTATTTGGGGGCAGCTTTGTTTTGAAAAGATCCATCTCAAATGCCTACTGAACTAAATATTTCAACGGGGAGGGTTCGGGAAAATCTCAATCGCGGATTTTAAGAATTATTTCCCCCGAGGAGTAATTTATTTTCGACAATGCCCCTGCCAAGGCTCTTAATCGTAGTGCCACGCGAAAGCAATGCCCCCTTCCCTCTTGGCCAACCTCCGCTTTTGCTCAATCAGACCTTGGTTGGGTTCAAGCCTGACCCCAACTCAGGCGACATCCACTGACGGGAGTTCTCTCGTCCCCGGTTGCAACAGCGCTACTCGCCAGTAGACTGCTAGCTTCGAAAAATTTTGGCATGAGCACCGACTACTGCTCTCACCGCATGGCTGTCCGACACCATAGCCGGGAGGTAGCAAGCCTGCTGGAACCATCCAGCGTCTGCCTACTGCCAACAGCATGCAAGGATTCGCGATGCCCAGATTCCTCAGCAACAGCGCAATACGCCTCCTGGAAGCCAGCCAAGAATCTTTGGCCTTGGCGCTGCATTGCCTCGCCATACCAAACCGGGGAAACCTGAGAGTAGAGGTAGCTCGATACTCACCTGCAATTGGACTGATCGGAGCCGCTGCTGAGCAGGCGTTGGCTGCCATCATTGTGCAGGTTCGGGGCGATGAAGCGCTGGCCACATCTCCAACGCAGTACAAAAGTGCTCGACAGATCTTGTCTGATATGAGGGATCTACTCCGCGCACCAATCCCAGCCAGCTCATTTTTGACCGCAGGTGTGGACAACCCTGCTCAGCATCGCGAGACGATTCTTCAGGCGTCAGAAGGGTTCTCGGTACTATTCACCTACAGGGCAACAGGGCTTCATGCTGGCCTTGGTGTTTCTCGGACAGTCACACTGAAACAAGCATTCAAGGTTTACGACTTCCTTGAGCTGCTAACCAAGTCAACGCGCATCCGACCTTACATGGATCGACTGCCCATACCGCCGGATGAAATCATTGATCAGAATGTGCTGATAGATGACCTCATACAGAAATTCCAGAGCAACGATGCCATGACCGAGCGGGTCAATGCCTTGCGGTCTTTGTTTCTAATCCTACCTGAGGTACCTCAGGAAGCACCGGAGTGGCTTGAAGCATTTGATCGCTCCGTGGTCTCGCCCCGCCCTGCAGACATCACCTTGCTATTAGAAACTCTTCAGCACGCGGCCCCCATGAGATTCCGCCGTATCAATGCAGACGGCCAAGCACTGCCGGTAGTTGTCCGACCAAACGACCCAAACGCACTGCCTATTGCCTTGCAGGATATGCGACAGGCCTTTGGACATGCACGTGAGCAATTTGGAGCAGATGTGGGCAATGCAAATGGCCGACTTGATCAGGGAAACCTGGATCTGCCCCCAGAATCGTTCCTTCTCGACTTATGCCTTCAGGGCCCTGAACAGCTCCGCGAGACCCTACAGAGGCAAACACTCACAGGACAGGAGGTATGGCCATTCGTTGCCACCGCGTTAAGCCAACAGGGCACAGAGCGACCCTACTGGTTCCTTGTATCGATGGTCGACGACATCGGCCAGCTAATAGGCCAGCTCCGCAGAGCGGTGGCTGTGTCGCGTCAGGATCAGTTCAAGGAGCGCTGTAACGCAGCTATCAGGGCCCTTGATGCCAAACGACAGGAGCGCACACTTGCACCCGCTACTGAGATTGCAACCTTCACGGTCGCACAAGCTGCTGCAGCTGAAGCTGCACGGGATAACATACCCGACTTAATGGATCGCAACGATGGCACTGTTCGTGAAGCCTCATTGGAGACAATACCGCCACTAGCGGCTTTCTACGCTGGTGAATTCACTGCAGGCCAAGCTTTTCCTGCGGTGTATGGATCTGATAACCCAGCCTCAAAGAAATACTGGACTCGCCAGCTGCTCATAGCAGCAACGGATGCCGGTGATCGCTCAATGCTGATCACAGCCCTGCGAGAACCGGAGTTCGCCAACCTAAAAACGGATGCGCGGAAAGCGCTTCGCCTGGTGGATATCCTGACGTTTGGGCCGAATATCGAACTTGGTTGACCTAGGTGAGCTGCCAGGCACCCAGCTATCCCGGGAGGGCTGCGGATAGGAAATCGCTACCAGTGCCATGATGGTGGCGTGCTAAATGCCCGGTTGGTGGTGGTAGGATCCGCTCAACGATATCGGAGCGTCTCCTGCGCATGCCTCGAACCCAGCAAAACCTTACCAGCCTTAGAGACGCCTTCAGCAAGATCCTAGGCAATCAGAAAGACCACTACACGGATACACGAATCCCTGAATTGCTCTTCAGGCTGGGTCTGGATGATTGCACGGAGTACAACTCCAAGAGGCGGCACCTTGAGAAATCAGTAGAAACTGCTGGTGATACTCAAATGGTGGCCGCCGCCCAAAGCGCTCTAGAGCTACTGGGCTTCGACGTTCATGAGCGAGACCAGCTTCAAGAGCTTGTGTGGGATGATGGCACAGCACCTGTGATCCCTGGTCGCTACCGTCGAGAGCTGGCAGAAAAACTCAACACTCTCGACCTGTATTTGGACAGGGCTGCGTTCGAACAGGTGCTCAGCGAGTTCTGGCGAATCGACACAATCTCGTTCGTGGACTTGCTCCGACCAACCCCAACACTCCGCCAGGAGATTATCCGTCACTACATCGAGAATCCCGACTGGGATGCGGTGACGCTCTTCGACAAGCTCGGTGCATTTCAATCATCGCACGCCCGGTTTGGCCGATTCGTCGAAGCCCTGGCTTCGTCGCGGGTGTTGCCCAACGAACCCGCTCAGCGAAAATTTATCGGAATCGTCAACGATATCCTCAAAGCATGTGGAGTCCACGTTGTCGTAGGAATAGGAGAGGATGCGTTCCTGACCGCCTGCTTGGCCTACGTGGGATCGGGAAAGCAGTCATCCCCCAAGAACCTCATCTTCGCTTCCACGACGAAGCCCGACCTGCGCCTTGGCAATGCGCTGGACAATGATATCGAAGTCGTCACCGGCATCGAGGACGTCCTGATTTATGACCGCCCTATCGAGAGTTCCGGGCTCCTATGGCGCGAACTCCAGGCTTGGTATGCCCAGACCTATAGCGTCGATGAAGGCCAGGCCAAGAATCGCCTGTATCAACGCCTGAAAGCCTGCCTGCCACAATCATCGCCCCCTCAAACGCTCGCCTTCACCAGCTTCTTCAAAGCCTTTACGACAGCGGTTCCGGAGCTTCCGGTCTTGCTGCCTGAGGTCTGGTTTCATTGGGATCCCCTGACGGTCTCACGACGCGGCAAGGAGGCCTTGCTGAGGTCGCGCATGGACTTCCTTCTGTTGCTTCCGGGCGGTGTGCGCGTTGTCATAGAGGTTGATGGCAAACACCATTATTCCGCCCCTGACGGACGCTCCAGCCCCCGCCTCTACGCCGAGATGATGGCCGCTGACAGGGCTCTGAGGCTGGTGGGATATGAGGTTTACCGGTTTGGGGCTTCCGAGCTCCTGGAGCCCAATGCCGAGGAGGTGCTGATTGGGTTCTATCGCTCGCTGTTTGAGCGGTATTCGTTGTACACGGCCCCATGACTCTGGGCTTACCACACACTAGCGCGGGCGCAATCAGACGCTTGTTTGGACTGCTAGTCAGGCACAGGCACAAGTCATGATGGGAGGGGTGTAAACCAAAAAAATGACCTGTAAAGCATGGAGGTTTACAGTGCATTTTTTGAGTTTACAGCTTGATCTTACTGGGCCCGATGGGTGTCCTGTTTGATTGTTATGAATGACGTAAAGCGATGACGTGCAACCTGGCGCACATGGGCATCAACCGATACCGTTCGAACCGACCTGAGACTACGCTGCTGAAGGCCAAAGGATGAGAAAGCCGATCACCACGCCATGGGCGTGTGACCGACAACTCACACGATCGAATCAGCCTCTTAATGGGAAGAAGCCATACCTCCCAATTTTTTTGCTTTTCGTGAAATGCTGATAATTCATATGAGGGATGAGCGCCATATCAGGCTCCTTGTTCTCAAATATAATGACTTGGGAATCTTTGAAGTTATCAGCGATATCCTGATAGAACGCATAAATCACGTCCGCTGCTACTTCCTCATCATCTTCCTCAGGCTCCGGATCCCCTTCCTTGTATGTGGTCAGCGGCGAATCCAGCACTACAAACCCAGGGTGGCGCCCAGAAAGCTTCAGCAGATTCATCAGCCCCAGAGCAAATGCAGAGGAAGCAATCGCACGATACCCTTTGCCGAAATTGCCTCTCTTACTTCCACCAATGGTGATGTCACGCGCACCAAAATCGAATTCCACTGGGGAGTGATTCGGGAAACTCCAGCGCTGCAAGATATCCTGAATCTCTTTCACCAGAGGCTTGGCAGAGTCCTCAAAGCTTTCAGGGGTATAAGTGTTTTGCTCCTCAAGCAGCAGAACACCCAGTCGGTTTAACTCCTCCCTCAGCTTGGCCTTATCCTTCACGAGTCTATCCAGCACCGAGTGATCGTGCTTAAGGCACGCAGCGAGCTCCTTCAGGTCACTCACTGCCTGAACCAACCCTTGGAGCTCCGAGGTGATTACCTTCTCAACTGCCGCGATGGACGTCTTGGTGCTCTGAGCGCTTAAGGTGTTCCGCTCAATCGCTGCCGTCAGGGATCCCTGGGCTTCCGCGAGCTCGTGGATATTCTTCGAAATTCGATCCAACTCGAAGGAGACACCTTTCTTGATGTCATCTACGTCCGTCGTACACAACTCGGAATCGAAATGATTCCCACAGGTTGGACAAAGCACCGCGTCCGCACCATCAAGTAGAACTGCCGCCTGCTCAATGCCCTGAAGGCGCTGGCGATCTGAATCGTACTTCTGGCCAAGCATGTCAAATCGGCTAAGCAGAGCCTTGTCTTCAGCAATTTTACCTTCGACCAACTCCAGTGCGGTGATATGGTTGGCCTTCTGGGTGAACAGGTCTTCACTCGAATGGAACGCGCTTTCCAGTTCCTGCTCAGCCAGCTTCAGCCGAAGCGCGACCTGGTCAACAAACGAGCTGAGCTTCTGAAGTTCAAGGCTTTCAGCGGCATCATTTCCTGGATAAAACTGCTTGATAATTCCTTCTACAGCAGTAGCCTTATGTCTCAATGCCCCCTTTGATTCCAACTCCTTTTTAGCCTGTTTAACCCCGGTATCGTCATTACCGGTTAACAGAAGCTTCAGAATGGATTTTTCCAGAAACCGCTCATCCTTTTGGCCCGTACCTAAAGGAGAGTACTCAGCCACGATTCGCGTCTCATCCATCAACAAGACATTCTCAAAATAACGAAGAGAGAATGAGGCATTATTTAGCGACTCTGTTCCTTTCAACAAAAGCTTTCCATTCAACCCCAACCTGTGCAAAAACTGGTTGGAAATCGAGTTCATTCTCTTAGGATTGTGCTTAACCCCCAAGATCAAAACCTTCCCATCTTCATCATAAAGCGTAGGTTTGGAGCTTTCTGAAAGGTGCCTCTCGATGGTAAAGGAGCGCCCATCATCATGCACAAACTTCACTTTGAGCGTGGTGTAGCCCACCGACTCCTTAATGGACTTCGGTGGTGTATTTGAACCAAGGGCAAATTTCAAGCACTGTACAATGTATGACTTACCGGTATTGGAGCCACCCTGAACAACGTTCGCGCCCTTTTCAAAAAAAACAGCCGCATCACTCAGGTCAGGGCCACTCACGATAATACTTTCAATAAACATCAGATCGCCCTTTCAATTTTATAAATTGTGCGACGTTGAATCGTGAGATAATCAATATTCTCTTCAACCCATGACACATGCCGCCTGAAACCTGAGTGATACTCAGTAGTTAAGTTGGCGGCAAATTCACTGCCTGCCGTGGTGATGGAATATCGAACGCCATGCTCATCAACCTGGGAAGTCATCAAGCCTTTCGCGGTAAAAAGTTTGATCGCGCCAGGGAATATCTCCCGCCTTCGAACCAGCTCGGCAAGTCGGTTCAACAGAACTGGGTGCAAGCTCGCTTCCCCTTGAAAATCACTACTATAAATAGCTGCATAGTCAAGGAAGATAAGCTCATCCAGATCAACCTCCCTAGCCAGCCCTGCAAGCATCAGAATGATGCGCGCCCCAATTTCCACAGAGCTGTTGTACAAGTCCTTTGAGTTCATCATTTATTTCTTGATCCATTCGAACTTAAGGTCATTCACCAATTGGTGGCACAGTCCTTTTCGATCTGCAGTCTGCAAGAAGTGACGGAGGGGATGCGAGTCATATGGAATATTAACGGCCTGCGTGCTCACTTCGAGAAACCGTTGATATCCATCGTCGAATTTTTTACGCACAACACTATGCACACCTTCATGACACTCACTCTTGAGTTTCTCATAGCAATCCGTAGGAAATGCATCACGAGAAAACATCTCTAACGACTCGGCACTGTAGAAGTTGATTCGAGCTCTCTCCATGTCATCCTTGTATTCAGTATCCATCACACTACTAAATGAATAAGCCGCCCCATCGGCATCAGAGAACGCACTCAAGAGAGCATCAACATAAACCTTCTCATTATCAGCAAGGCCAGGCTCTGGCTTTCGAGCTGGTGGTCGCTTCAGGTGGTAACTCCCGAACCGGGTCGTGTGATAAGGTGTCCGTGCATGCTTATCGATCAACTCTTGGGAGGACATTTCATCGACGAAAGAGAAGTCAAGACTATTGAGATAATCCAACAGAGCACCCTGGAGAGGAATAGACGCCGTTTTCGTGATCTTATCTTTACACACCTTATCCCAGCGCTTGATGATCTCAGCCTTGATGCGAGCCTTCTTGGCCAGCATGTCAATGCAATGAGAGCTGCAGCCTTTCGGCGACACGAAGCGATACTCACGCGGCAGGGTGTAATCGCCCCTCCATGTGTAGTAAACCAGCTTACCCAACTCCGCAATTACGTCAGCAATGCTCAGCTTATCCTTGTAGTGTTTACACTGATAATTATCCCAACCTGATGAGAACTTGGCGATAACGTCACGGCCTTTGTCTCCCGCACCAGCGCAGCGAGTTACCGACTCGTAATCATTTCCTAGGTAAGAAACAAACTCCAGCGTAAATACCTCCCAAGCATCTGGCGACATAATCTGCAGACGATCTAGAGGATGGACTGGCTCACCTTTTTCCACATCGAGTGCCGTGAGCTCAAACTCTGGTGGAGGAGGAAGCTTGATGGTGTTTTCACCAAATGCCATTGGCTACACCTCTGCGACAAGGTGCTTTGCTCGCTGAACTATCATGGGAAACAATCATAATCCGAGGACGCGCTCCATCTGAAGAGCCCGAATATGCCTCGGCATATCATCAACAATTTTGCCTGGGTTCTTCCGCAAGGCGCTCGTGAGCTTCTTCAAGAACCGCTGATTAAACTCCATATTCCCCACCAGTTCAGCAATGATTATGTCGGGGTCAACATCAGCGCCTTCCAGTCCAATTGCCAGCGCCGCGCGGGCTGCGCCAATGGGTTTGTCCATGGCGTATTGGATTAGATCAGCGGGATGGAAAACGTATTCCTGCTTCTGTTCCTGCCCGTTTTCCTGTCCCTGTTCCTGCTCACTCATGCATGAGTACCTTGGTTGATGAAATGTTGTTCGTATGGATTCTTCGTTGTTGGGCTTTCCGGCATTTATGCGGACTCGCGGCAGATCGCAGGCACGACGAACACTCCCAAGTAGTAGCCTCGGGATAGGATGGTTGTCTGTCTGCGTTCCTGTGGCGTGGCTGATCTATGACGAGCTCCTACCGCCCTCCTCCCTCTAGGCCAGGGTGGCTGGGCAACCGAGTGTCCTTGTGTAATGGCACAATACTATCGTTATTGCGCCGTGATGGGGAACCCGATAGACAGGTTGTGGCTGCCTGGGAGGATCGCGTGAGGTTCTGGCAGGAGGGAGACTCATAGGGCTGCGGGCATTGCGGGGTGGCGGGCTGTCCATCGATCTGGGAAAAAATGGACAATGGACAAAAAATCTCAAGCTGCTGATTTGTATGGGTTTGGCATGTCCATTTAGATTATTAGCTCACACGTACAAAACTTCGACAAGACCATCGTCTCCATCCCGACCTGGCGCCTGATGTCCGAATCGTTCAAGAACTGGCGCGGCATGCAGGCCTCGGGTGGGCGACGCATCAAGCGCAGCCTGTTTATCGATGCCAGCGGCGTGCGCTTTTT
>Ga0163162_10000227_pt1 | contig 51464 bp, 44 predicted proteins | sample S55metaG_FD_115310 | JGI IMG/M metagenome (GOLD analysis project Ga0163162, IMG submission 115310) | Switchgrass rhizosphere microbial communities from Kellogg Biological Station, Michigan, USA - S5-5 metaG | ecosystem: Host-associated > Plants > Roots > Rhizosphere > Soil | place: USA... | reverse complement strand
TCCAATAACCTATTCCTTTTCTAACCTTACCGTAAATGGGGCCTATAGCGGTTTTACCTATTATGGCTTAAACAATAGCCCTGTTATCAAAATAACATTCCCCTCACCAATCAATTCCGCCTCTACAAGTGGTAATATCATGCTTACCGATGCTGCTGGAAATCCGGCCACATTCACTTCTAAATTAGAAAACAATGATAATACGGTTGTACTTACTGCTACACCATTACAGCCTATTACTAAATATATTTTAAACGTCAATAATAATTTATTATCAAAAACAGGTGGTAAACTGCAATCAGCCTTTTCCGTAAACCTGATTACTGCTGTAGATAAATTTGCCCGCATCAGTGATGAAGAGCTATTAACCTTAGTACAAAAACAGACTTTTAAATATTTCCGGGATTTTGCACACCCAATCAGTAGCCTTGCACGGGAAAGAAATATATCAGGCAATATGGTAACTTCCGGGGGGGCGGGTTTTGGCATCATGGCTTTGATTACGGCACAGATCAATCATAATTATTGCAAAGCGAATCCACTTGCCAATTATAGTTATAGCGAAAATTGCTGGGGTTTAACAGCTAGCGACATTCCAAACAGATATTCAGCCAGTGCTCCCGGCAACGACCAGGGTATAATTGCGCCTACCACTGCGCTATCTTCTTTCCCTTATACACCAACAGAATCCATGCAGGCCCTCCAGTATTTCTATTATAAACTGTGTAACAAAACCTGGGGGGAATATGGCTTTACTGATGCCTTCTCTTTAAAAGACCTATGGTTTGCCTCCTCGACATTGGCAATTGATCAGGGACAGATTGTGGTGATGATCGAAAACTATAGAACCAAATTAATCTGGAATCTATTTATGTCGGACCCTGAAATTAAAGCCGGCATGAAAAATCTCCGTTTTAGTAGCCCCAATCTTTAACATATACATTCCCCAATGACATATATAATTCGAAACTTCCTTTTACTATCGTTTTCGCTTTTTTCGCTAACATCATGCGCACAGCGTGAAAAACAGACCTACAATCCTGACATCAGCATTAAGAAAAACCTTAGCGATGAGCAATTGCTTGATCTCGTTCAAAAACAAACTTTCAAATATTTTTGGGATGTTGCCGAACCAACTTCAGGTGCAGGAAGAGAGCGTTTCCATATGAATAACGTATATCTGAAACATGATAAAAGTACTGTTGCAACAGGTGCTACAGGCTTTGGCTTAATGGCGATTTTAAGCGGGATTGACAGGAAGTATGTAACCAAAAAAGAAGGTTTAGACCGCTTAAATAAAATCTTGGATTTTCTATCCAGGGCCGACCGCTTTCATGGTGCATGGCCACACTGGATTTATGGCGAAACAGGTAAAGTACGTCCATTCGGACAAAAAGACAATGGAGGCGATCTTGTAGAAACATCATTTGTTGCGCAGGCATTGATCTGCATTAAGGAATATTATAAAAATGGTACGGCAGCCGAAAAAGCTTTAGCTAAAAAAGCTGACGAACTTTGGAAAGGCATTGATTTTAACTGGTACCGCAATGGAGGCCAAAATGTATTATACTGGCATTGGTCGCCAGAGTACAATTGGGAAATGAATTTCCCGGTAAAAGGCTATAACGAATGTTTAATTATGTACGTAATGGCAGCCTCTTCTCCTACTCATGGCGTACCGGCCAAAGTTTATCATGAAGGCTGGGCAAGAGGAGGAGCAATTAAGGCAAATTTCGATCTGTATGGGCATCATATCCCGTTAGATTATCAAGGTGCAAAAAATTCTGTGGGTCCATTATTCTGGGCACACTATTCATATTTAGGTTTAAATCCGAAAGGATTAAAGGACCGTTATGCCGATTATTGGCAAAACAATGTTAATCAAACATTGGCCATACATGATTATTGCGTGGCCAATCCAAAGAAATTTAAAGGTTATGGAGAAAATAGCTGGGGTTTAACGGCCAGTTATTCAGTAAAAGGATATGCTGCGCATAGTCTGCAGGAAGATTACGGTGTAATTTCGCCTACCGCGGCCATATCTTCTATACCTTATACCCCAAAAGAATCGATGAAGGTAATCAGACACCTCTATGAAGATTTGGGTGATAAGGTTTGGGGTAAATATGGCTTCTACGACGCTTTTTCTGAAACAGATAACTGGTATCCTAAAAAGTATTTAGGCATAGACCAGGGTCCAATGGTGGTCATGATTGAAAATTACCGTTCTGGCCTTCTATGGAAGTTATTTATGGGAAATAAGGATGTGAAACAAGGATTAACAAAACTTGGATTTGAAAGCCCTGAAATAAATAAATAATAGCGGGTATGTATAAAGGTCGGCCACCTATTTACAGATCACGTTCGGAGAAGATATGATTTTTAAATATTGATAACAAAAGATTGGAAGTTTATAGTCTATAAATCATCGGGCAATAAGTAACCTTCGAATCTGTAGCTAAAAAATTGATGCAGCGTAATATTATGAAAAGAACCATACTTACAGTTTCATTTTTGATTTCACTTTTAGCAGTATTTGCTCAAAAACAGAAAACCTATTGCAATCCCATCAATATAGATTATGGTTATACACCGTTCGAATCTTTTACAGAATGGGGAAAACACCGCGCCACTGCCGATCCGGTAATCGTAAATTATAAAGGCGATTTCTATCTGTTTAGCACCAACCAATGGGGTTACTGGCACAGTGCCGATATGCTGAACTGGAAATTCCACGAAAGAAAATTTCTTCGCCCATGGAATAAAACCAAAGATGAACTTTGTGCACCAGGAGTAGGCATTGTAGGTGATACGATGGTGGTTTTCGGAAGCACCTATACTAAAAACTTTACCCTGTGGGGAAGCACCGATCCTAAAGGCAGCAAATGGTTTCCTTTGGTTGATTCTTTAGAAATAGGTGGCTGGGATCCAGCATTTTTTACCGATGATGATGGTAAATTTTACATGTACAATGGGAGCAGCAACAACTATCCTATGTACGGCGTAGAATTAGACCGCAAAACTTTTAAACCCAAAGGTACCCGTATGCCAATGTATTTACTTCAGAGCTGGAGATATGGCTGGCAGCGTTTTGGCGAATATATGGATGATACTTTCCTCGATCCTTTTGCCGAAGGTGCCTGGATGACTAAACATAATGGGAAATATTATTTCCAGTATGGTGCGCCTGGAACTGAATTTAGTGGCTACTCAGACGGCGTGGTAGTGGGTACCAAACCTCTTTTTTATGATACGCCTACAACTCCACAATCCGATCCTTTGAGTTATAAAGGCGGAGGATTTTCCCGAGGTGCAGGTCACGGTGCAACCTTTCAGGACAATAGCAAAAATTATTGGCATATTTCTACCAGCATTATCTGCGTAAAAAATACCTGGGAACGCCGGATGGGTATTTGGCCCACTGGTTTTGATCAAGACGACGTAATGTGGACCAATACTGCCTTTGGCGATTATCCACTTTATTTACCTGCAGAAAGAAAAGAAGGCGGACCTGCCGGGCCTGGCTGGATGCTCATTAACTATAAAAAACCGGTAACCGTCTCCTCTACCCTTGGCGGCTTTAATGCCAATAATGCGGTTGACGAAAACATTAAAACCTATTGGAGTGCCAAAACAGCAAATAATGGCGAATGGATCCAGACTGATTTGGGCAGTCTTGCAACCGTTAACGCTATCCAGATCAATTATGCTGATCAGGATGCTGAATTTTTAGGAAAACAGACCGGAATTTATCATCAATATAAAATTCTTTCCTCAACAGATGGAAAAAAATGGAGCATGCTTGTTGATAAAAGCCAGAATAAAACAGATGTTCCACATGACTACATTGAACTCCAGAAACCAGTTAAAACGAGGTTCATTAAAATGGTAAACATCCACATGCCTACCGGAAAATTTGCCATCAGTGGATTACGCGTTTTTGGTAACGGAAATGGTGAGAAACCCACAAATGTGAAAAATCTGATCGTTTTAAGGACGGAAAAAGATAAACGCAGTGCCTACATTAAATGGGAGCCAGTTGATAATGCCTTTACCTATAACCTTTATTACGGCACTGCACCTGACAAACTGTACAACTGCATTATGATCCACGATTTTAATGAGTACTGGTTCAAAGCAATGGACAGCCAGAAAGCTTATTATTTTTCTATAGAAGCAATAAACGAGAACGGCGTATCGGTAAAAACCGAGGTAAAGAAAGTTGATTAAAATAAATGCCCAAGCTCGTTTGCAACGAGTGTGAAAATAAAGAATCGCTTTAAGCGATTAATGGTTAAACACGATAAAATCGTAAAGCGATTCAGGCACTCGTTGAAAACGAGCGCCAGCTAATAAAAAGAATAAAACACATATATAATGAAGAGAGCGAATATCCTGGTTGTTTTTTTAACCCTGTTTGTACTGAACGGATCGGCACAGACCAAAAAACCTGTTTCTGTAGAAGAAGCAAAGATGAACAGCTTCATCAGCAACCTGATGGCGAAAATGACCGTTGATGAAAAAATTGGGCAGCTGAATTTGCCAAGTTCTGGCGATATTACCACAGGACAGGCAAACAGCAGCGACATTTCTAAAAAAATTAAAGCCGGACAAGTTGGTGGTTTATTCAACATCAAGGGGGTTGAAAAGATTAAAGCGGTACAAAAAATAGCGGTTGAAAACAGCCGTATGAAAATCCCATTGCTTTTCGGAATGGACGTGATCCATGGATACAATACCGTTTTCCCCATCCCTTTGGGCGTTAGCTGTATCTGGGATATGGCCACCGTGCAAAAATCGGCCCGTATAGCCGCAATAGAAGCCAGTGCTAGTGGGATTAACTGGACTTTCTCGCCTATGGTTGATATTTCAAGAGATCCACGCTGGGGCCGTATTTCAGAAGGAAGCGGTGAAGATGCTTATTTAGGCTCACAAATTGCCGCAGCAATGGTAAAAGGCTACCAGGGAAAACTACAGGCCAACAATGAAATTTTAGCCTGTGTAAAACATTATGCGCTTTATGGTGCAGCTGAAGCTGGTAGAGACTATAACACCACAGATATGAGTAAAGTACGGATGTACAATGAATATTTCCCACCCTATAAAGCCGCTGTTGATGCAGGTGCAGCCAGCATTATGGCTTCTTTTAACGAAGTTGATGGCATTCCGGCTACTGGAAGCAAATGGTTAATGACGGATGTTTTACGGAATCAATGGGGCTTTAAAGGTTTTGTGGTGACCGATTATACCGGTATTCCTGAAATGATTGCACATGGCATGGGTGATCTGCAAACTGTTTCTGCTTTGGCTTTAAATGCAGGTATTGATATGGATATGGTAGGTGAAGGCTTTTTAGGTACTTTAAAAAAATCATTGGCTGAGAAAAAAGTCGGTATGGCGCAGATCGATAGGGCCTGCCGGTTAGTGCTTCAGGCAAAATACAAATTGGGTTTATTTACAGATCCTTATAAATTTTGCAATACTGAAAGAGCAGCAAAAGAGGTTTTTAGTCAGGCTAACCGCCAGGTGGCACGCGAAGTTGCAACAGAAAGTTTTGTGCTTTTGAAAAATAACAATAATGTACTTCCATTAAAAAAATCAGGTACCATTGGCTTAATTGGCCCATTGGCAGATAATACCGCTAATATGTACGGTACTTGGAGTGTTGCTGCCCTTTTTGATCAATCGGTAACTGTACTTCAAGGCTTAAAAAATGCACTGGGTGATAAAGCAAAGATTTTAACCGCACGTGGTGCTAATTTTTTAGCTGATTCGGCTATGGAGCAGCGTTATGTAAACATTCACAATCCAACATACAAACGTGATCCGCGTACAGAAGCTGAAATGATCAAAGAAGCTTTAGAAGTAGCGAAAAAATCAGATGTTATTGTGGCTACGATTGGCGAAGGTTCTGAATTTACGGGCGAAAGCAGCAGTGTAACTGATATCCAGATTCCTGAAACACAGAAAAACCTGTTAAAAGCTTTGGCTAAAACTGGCAAGCCAGTAGTATTGGTATTGTTTACAGGCCGTCCGTTGGCATTGAATTGGGAACAGCAAAACATTCCGGCTATCTTAAATGTATGGTTCCCAGGTAGCGAAGCAGGAAATGCAATTGCCGATGTACTTTTTGGCGATGTTAATCCATCCGGGAAACTAAGTGCAACTTTTCCTCAAAACGTAGGTCAGGTGCCGTTGTATTATGCCCATAAAAATACAGGTCGCCCATTGGCTGAAGGTAAATGGTTCGAAAAATTCCGTTCCAACTATTTAGACGTAAGCAATGATCCATTGTATCCTTTTGGTTTTGGTTTAAGCTATACATCATTTAATTATAGTAATTTTAAATTGAGTGCAAATACCTTAAGCAAAGGAAAATCGATCACAGCATCCGTTACGTTAAGCAATACAGGTAAATACGAAGGTAAAGAAGTTGTTCAGTTATATATTCAGGATCTTGTTGGAAGCATAACCCGCCCGGTTAAAGAGCTAAAAGGTTTCCAAAAGATTAATTTAAAAGCCGGAGAAAGTAAAACCGTTACTTTCAATATTTCTGAGAACGACCTTAAATTTTACAATTCAGATCTTAAATTCGTTGCAGAACCTGGCGATTTCAAGGTATTTATTGGTACAAATTCACGCGATGTAAAAGAAGCATCTTTTACGTTGAAATAAGAACATTAGGTTTGGTTATAAACCCTGAGCTATTGTAAAGTAGCCAGGGTTTTTTATTTTTGTTGAATGAAACTATTATAATTTCCAAAAACACAACTACTAAGAAGTTATGATAGCATCGTTCTCACTATTAACAAATTGAGCTTATAGGCTGCAATACCGGACAAAACAAAACACAACTCATTAATAAATAAACAGATGAAAAAGATTATTCTAACCATTTGCATTCTTTTTCCTGTACTCTTTTTAAACGCTCAAGACTTAAAAAAATACGACAGGGGAAGTTTTATTAAAGGAAAGGATTCTATTTACTACAGGATTTTATTTCCAGAAAATTTTAATGCTGAGCAAAAATATCCGATCGTTTTCTTTTTACACGGAAGTGGAGAAAGGGGCAATGATAATGCCAGTCAACTGGTACACGGTGGAAAATTATTTTTAAAGAGTGATGTTCGCAAGAACTTTCCTGCCATTGTAGTTTTCCCTCAATGTCCACAAAATGATTTTTGGGCCAATGCCAATTTTGACAGAGATGCCAATGGCAAAAGGAAGATCAGTTTTGTAGAAGGTGGCAAACCTACCAAAGTAATGCATGCCTTACAGGGCATGATCAAAGATTTCCTTAAAAAGCCCTATGTAAATAAAGATCAGGTTTATGTTGGCGGCCTATCAATGGGCGCTATGGGTACCTACGAGCTGCTGAGGAGAGAACGCCGTAAATTTGCTGGAGCAATTGCTATTTGTGGTGGCGACAATACCAATAACATTAAAAAATATCAGAATGTGCCGCTTTGGATTTTTCATGGCGCTAAAGATGATATTGTAGATCCGGCATTATCTATTGCCATTGCCGAACGACTAAAAAGTGTTGGTGACGAGGTGAAATTTACGCTTTACCCTAACGCCAACCACAATAGCTGGGATAGTGCATTTGCCGAACCAGAGTTGTTACCTTGGTTATTTTCACATAAGAAATAGTAAAACGATCCGTCATACTGAACTTGTTTCAGTATCTATTTGGCAAGACCCCGAAATAAATCCGATAGCTCCTAATATCCGCAGGTTATAAAAAAGAAATGCTGCAAAACTTTGATAAACAATGTTTTGCAGCAAGGTAATATTCACTTAAATTAGTGTTGACCAATATTACTGCCGTGAAAATAATAAATTAAGATCCAATATCCTCTTTCGGAGGCATAAATTTTGTTTTTGACTACCTGAACAGATTAGGGATAGATAAGCTCTGCCATTCACATCTGCCCTGCGTTGCTGCCCAGAGCAGGTATTCCTGGAAAGATGTTTTCTACTCGCTCAAATCTGTCTTTCTCTGTGGTGGCGATAGCATCGAAGATCTCCATACCCACTTAAAAAGTCATTTTATCGACAACCCCTATGTTAGACTGGCAAGCCCTGATACTGTTTTGAGAAGGCTCTCCGGGCTTACCGAACAAACAAAAACCTGTGCAACCAAGCGGGGGGTAGCTACACATCAATATTGTACCAACCGGACACTTGAAAACTTCAACCTGGAAGTCCTGAAAAAGATCGGGGTTCTTGATTCCCGGGAACTTACCCTGGATTATGACAACACGATCATTTTCAATGAAAAACAGGACAGCAAAATGACCTACAAAAGAGATTACGGCTATCAGCCGGGTGTCTGTACCGTCAATGAGCAGTTTGTACTTTATATTGAAAACAGGAACGGAAATTCTGATGCAAAGTCATTTCAAAGGGATACGCTCGAAAGAATTTTTAATCTGCTTGAAACAAAGAAAGTAAAAAAGATTAAAAACTTCCGGGCAGATGCAGCATCGTACCAGTATGAGGTGGTTGCCTTGCTGCAACAGAAAGTGGAACATTTTTACATAGGGTGCAGAAACAGCTATGTCGAGAAATATTTTCCACAGATCTCCAACTGGGAAGTGATGGAGGACAGAAACGGCCCGCTGGAAGTAGGATACATGGACATCCTTCCCTTTGCCACCCAGGCCAGGGAACAGAACCAACAGCCACAGACATACAGGCTGGTTGCCAAACGGAGACTGAAAAAAGATGGCCAGGTAGATCTGATCACCTGGGATGCCTATGAATACAGGGGCGTCCTGACCAACGACTTCGAAGCGGATGCCGTAGCCATTGCCCGTTTTTATGACCAGAGAGGGGGCATGGAGCGGCAGTTTGATATCCTTAAAAATGATTTTGGATGGAACAGCATGCCTTTCTCTGCATTGGACAAAAACCTGGTTTTCCTATATCTTACAGCGGTCTGCAGAAACATATACAATAAGATCATTGATTATTTTTCACAAAAGGTAAAAACGCTGAAGCCATCTTTCAGACTAAAAAAGTTTCTTTTCAGGTTCATCATCCGGCTGGCCAAATGGATCAAACAGGGCAGACAGCTGAAATTGAGAATCTACTCAATGGATCATCGCTACCCGTAGGACCAGGATCTCAAAAAGAAATACCTAATGCCAATATGTAACCTGGGATACCGCTGGGAGGGGATGTCATAGCCATTTTTATGCCCAAAATAGAATTTCGATCCCAGATCTGTTCAGAAATGCCATCCAAAATGAAATTGCAGCTATAAATATAATTATAGGGGGGATAAAATCAGGTGATATTCATTTTGTAAATTGCCAATATTCATAATTATAACAGACATGCGGATATTAGGAGCTATCGGATCAGGGTGACGATCATGGTAAAAGAATTAGAAAAGCAGGGTTCGGTAGGTTATCGGTTTCGAAAGCCCTGCCATCCGCTTTACTCACCCCAATTGAAAAAATGGGGGCTCGTGCCCGCTCTTGTCAGGTTTAATTTACCCAGGTTAACCTAAGTAACCTAGACCCGACAAAATGGAAAGCCCGGAGGTTGAGGAACGAGGCCGAGGACTTGAAATGATGGCGGGACTGCTGTAACCGATAAGTATAGGTCTTGCTCTTCAAAAAACAGAAATTAGAAAAAACCTGAGAAAACATTTTAAGGCCATTTAATTTTCGCATTTCGCCAAAAGCTTAGTTTTTACCGTATAAATTGGAAAACAAACAAATTCAGCGTTATTAGCGAGACGCTAAGACGAGAGAATACATGCGGTTTTAGGAGCTAACGGATCAGGGTGACGATCGGAGAAAAAAAAAGTCCCGATTTTAAATCGGAACCCTTTCTATAAAATATCAGTTGCTATTACTCAGCCATATTGTGGTAAACCGCCTGCACATCATCATCTTCCTCCAACTTATCGATCAGTTTTAATACATCAGCAGCTTGCTCTTCTGTAACCTCATGGTGTGATAAAGCAATACGCTCCAGTTTTGAACTTTTCAATTCAATGCCTTTCTCTTCTAAAGCTTTTTGTAAGGAACCAAAGTTTTCGAATGCACCCTGAGCTACCACGATATCATTTCCTTCCTCATCGGCCTCCACATAAAGTTCTTCCAAACCAGCATCAATTAATTCGAACTCTAATTCTTCCAGGTCTAAACCTTCGGTAGGCACAAAACGGAAAATAGATTTACGGTTAAAAATAAAGTCCAATGATCCGGTTTTGCCCAATGAACCATCAGTTTTGTTAAAATAACTGCGTACGTTTGCTACGGTACGGTTAGTATTATCGGTAGCTGTTTCAATTAAAACCGCTACACCGTGAGGTGCATATCCTTCATATACAATTTCCTCGTAATTAGCCATCGATTTATCAGAAGCACGCTTAATTGCCGCCTCTACCCTATCTTTAGGCATATTTACCGCTTTCGCATTTTGTATTGCTGTACGTAAACGGGAGTTGGTTTCGGGATGAGGTCCTGATTCCTTAACCGCCATTACAATATCCTTACCAATACGCGTAAACTGAACCGCCATTTTGGCCCAACGCTTAAATTTTCTCTCTTTTCTAAATTCGAATGCTCTTCCCATTATTTTAGTATTGAGATATGAGATGTGAGATTTGAGACCTTACGCCTTCAACCTTCAAACCTTCTACCTTTATATTATTTTTTTAAGTTATTTAACATATCAATTGTCAGTTTCGATAAATCGAATTCTGGTTTCCATCCCCAATCTTTTGCAGCATAGCTATCATCGATAGAGCGTGGCCAGCTGTTTGCAATCTGCTGACGTGGATCATTATTTGCGTAAGTTAGTGTAAAATCTGGAATATGTTTTCTGATTTCAGCAGCTAAAACCTCAGGTGTAAAACTTACCCCACCAAAATTATAACTGCTCCGCACCGAAATCTGATCTGCTGGTGCATCCATCAACTCGATTGTTCCGCGGATCGCATCATCCATATACATCATAGGCAATTCTGTTTCCGCATTTAAGAAACTTTGGTAACTCCCCTTTCTCAACGCATCATGAAAAATATGAATCGCATAATCTGTTGTTCCACCTCCTGGGGCAGCTTTCCAACTAATCAATCCCGGGTAACGGATACTACGTACATCCAATCCGTATTTTTGGTTGTAATATTCGCACCAGCGCTCACCAGCAAGTTTACTGATCCCATAAACGGTATTCGGATCCATTATACAATATTGAGCGGTATTATCCTTAGGTGAATTTGGTCCAAATACTGCAATAGAACTTGGCCAGTATACCTTTGCCGTTTTATATTCTAAAGCTAAATCTAACACATTCAATAAACCGTTCATATTTAAATCCCAGGCCAGTTTTGGATTTTGTTCACCCGTAGCAGATAATAAAGCTGCCAATAGGTAAACCTGTGTTGGTCTGTATTTATGGAAAATGCCATTGATCATTTCTTTATCAAGTACATTCACAAATTCGAATGGTGCAGCGTTTTTAATGTCATAATCCGGCCTGCGTATATCGCATGCAACAACATGATCATCACCATATATTTTACGTAACATAGTTACCAACTCGGTGCCAATTTGCCCGTTAGAGCCTAAAACAACAATTTTTTCCTGCATATTTTTTTTGAGATTGAGCAAAGGTAAAAAAATGAGATAAAAGGCAATAAAATATTTTAAGAAGGGGTTAATCAGTTAATGATATAAACTGGTTAATTATTAAACAGATCAAGCAAATCGTGAACTGAAAACTATTGAGCAAAGATTAATTGTTAAATTGTAAACTGCAAATTGCGAACTGTAAACCGCCATCTGTGAACTTAACCATAAATTTTATACATTTACTACACGTATATTGCATAACCAAATAATTAATGACTCACCAAGCGCCTGAAAAATCTGAAGATTTACTGAAGCGTCTTAAGCTAGGCGATAAGCAGGCTTACGAAAGAATATACTTTACCTACAGTAATGAGCTTTTATTGGCCGCCTACAAAAAAACGGGTGATGAAGTCATTGCGGAAGAACTGGTACAAAATATCTTTATCTCTCTTTGGGAAAAAAGGCATGAAGCGCAGATCAACAATCTCCAGTCCTATCTATTCGGTGCGCTTAAGTTAAGTGTAATTAACCACATCAGGCGCCAGGTGATGCAGAATAAGTACATGGAGTACCAAACCCTAAACTATTCAGAAAACCATCAAGATACCGCAAACCTGGTCGATCTTCACGACCTCTCATCCATTATCGAAGAAGGCATTAATTCGCTACCAGAAAAAACTCAGGAAATCTTCAGGCTAAGCCGTTATCAACATCAATCTACCAAAGATATTTCTGCTGGTTTAAACATCTCCGAAAAAACTGTAGAATACCATATCACGCAATCTATCAAAAGAATAAAAGAATATATTAAAAACTTTTATATTTTTTTATAACTGAAAATCAATTACTTAAATTTTTATTTGCTTTTTTTTACCTGTCAATTTAGGGTCTTGCCGCTGTTGTGTTACTTGTATAGTATAAAGCCAAATATTCTTTTATGAACCAGAAATCATTTTACGATTTACTAAGCCGTTATCAAAATGGACATTGTACTGAAGCCGAAAAGCAATGGGTAGATCAATGGTATCATAACTTAAATAACCAGAATTTTAAAGATTTATCCTCAACTGCGCTCGAAGAAATGCAGCTGAATACCTGGATAGGCATCAATAATATTGAGCATAAACCAACCAAAACTTTAAATGTTAAAAAGCTTTGGCCAAAATTCGCTGTAGCAGCATCTATTATTATTGCCTTCTTTATTGCCGGTTTATATTTAAAAAATTACAACCATGCCGAGCAGTCTTTTATAAATGAAAATGAAGGATTAAGCTTAATCAGCAAAACCAACGACAGCGATAGCAGCCTGGTGATCTCGCTCAGTGATGAAAGCACAGTAACCCTTAAACCACAGGCAAACATTATTTACCCTAAAGTTTTTGCGGCCAACAAAAGAACAGTTTATTTAAAAGGAAGTGCTTTTTTCTCCGTAAGTAAAAATCCTACACGTCCGTTTTATGTGTATAATCAAAAATTGGTTGTTCGCGTTTTGGGGACCAGCTTTTGGGTAAAATCATCAACAGATAAACTTCCCGCTCAGGTTGCGGTAAGGACAGGAAAAGTTCAGGTAGCCGAAAATCAGAAAAGCTCACTATTCAGTTTTACCAAAGAGAATGTGGCTAAACCCATTTTGTTAACACCAAACCAAAAGGGCATTTTTGCCGACCACAAATTAAATAAAACATTGGTAAGCAAGCCTATTCCATTGGCCGAAGCCTACAACATACCCACAAGTTTGAGCTACAATTTTAAAGAAGAAAGTATTAAAGAAATTTTCAAAACCTTATCTGAAGCTTATGGCATAGAAATAAAATCGGATAATGAGCAGATTTTGACCTATACTTTTACAGGAGATTTGAGTAAGAAAGGGCTGTATGAGCAGCTCGACCTGATTTGCGGAACCATATCAAGCAAATATTATATCAAAGGAACCAGCATTGTGGTTTCCAATAAAAACTAACCAAATACATAAACATGACGAAACAGAACCACAACACCAACAGCCCATAACCGCGGCTTCATTCTCCATAATATTTTTCTAAAAACAAAGCCGACAATGTGGGGCATTGCCGGCGAGTTAAATACATCAGAAATGTATTCATGGTATTTCTATGTCCAATAAATCCAATCATTTAATGAACAATAACCAAATTTATGAAAAAAAAACAACTTATTTCGCTGGCGATATATGCAATGAGAGTTTCGATTTACCAAATACTTGCAATAATAATTTTTACCTGTGCTGCATTTGCAAATAATGTAGGCGCACAAGACTTTTTGAATATACCTATTTCGATTAAAGCCGACCAAACAGATATTAAAACCATTATTGAAAAAACAGAACACTTAGCCAATGTTAAATTTGTTTACAGTCCACAATTAATAAACTCTAACCGTAAAGTTTCTATTAATGTGGTTAATCAAAAGCTTAAATACTTTCTTGAGAATTCGCTAAAACGTTATGACGTGGGATATAGGATAGTTAAAGATCAGATTTTGCTCTATTCTATTCCCGCCAATAACAACCTCGAACTCTTAAAAGCTTTCGAAGGCATCGTAACCGGAAAAGTAACCGATAGTAAAGGGAATCCTATCCCAGGTGTTTCGGTTACCGTTAAAGGAAAATCTATAGGTACAACAACCGATGAAAATGGTGCTTTTGCTTTAAAAGGCCTCACTGTTGATAGCCGCATACTCGTGGTAAGGTACGTAGGCTTCATATCTAAAGAAGTAAACCTATCACCAGGCAATGCTGATGAAAACCTCAGCATCAGCCTATCAGAAGATAATCTGCAACTGGAAAGTGTAATGGTAACCGGTGGTAATCCAAAGAAAAAATTAGAAAGCAGCGTAGCATTAACTTCGGTAAGTAATAAAGATATCACCAACAGGGCGCCTTTAAACAGCACCGATTTATTAAAAGCTATACCAGGGTTAACCGTAGAAAGTACCGGTGGCGATGGTCCGGGCAATGTTTGGGTAAGGGGATTTCCACAACAGGGCGGTTATATCTTTTTAGGTATACAAGAAGATGGTTTACCACTTTTGCCAACGGGTTTCAATACCAACCCTTCTGTAGATCAATATTATAAAACAGATTTAACCATTCAAAACATCGAAGCTATAAGGGGCGGCAATGCCTCCATTGTGCAGGCAAATACCCCGGGCGCTGTTGTCAATAACATCAGTTATGTGGGCGCAGATAAACAGTATGGCCAATTTAAGTTTACCACAGGTTTTTCACAAGGTCTGTATCGGTTTGATGGCAATACCGGCGGTAAAATAAATAATCAGATCAAATACAATATCGGTGGTTTTTACCGTACCGATAATGGTGTGGTAGATCAGGGTTTTAATCCGGCCAACCAGGGTGGACAGATTAAAGGCAACATGACATTTAACTTCAAAAACAATAAAGGTTTTATCCGTGTTTACGGCAAATACCTGAATGATAAAGTTCAGTTCCTGCTCACCAGTTATTATCCATACGATGGTACCGGGAAACCAACCACTTACCGCGATTACAATATGGCTTCCCAATCCATTACACCGGTGCAAACCGACTGGAGCTACAATGACCCTACAACAGGTCTGCATAATTTTAGTTTAACAGACGGAATTCATACCAAATTAGGATCGGGCGGTTTCCAATTCAACTATTTAACCGATAATGGCTGGCAGATTGTTAACAATTTCCGCTACCAAAATACACATACTAATTCTACCTATACTGCCCCGGCAGGAATTGTAGCAAGAACAGCTGCAACACCTTACTACTACCCGGGAGGCTCACCAGCACCATTTGTAGCTGGAGATTATGTAATTACCTCAAATGCACAAGGACAAATTAATAGTGATGTTCAGATCATTAATTACCTGGATTTAAGAAAAAAAGTAAAAGAGCATAGTCTTAACATCGGATTAGGCATTCACCAATATAACCGGGACGATTTACGTTATGCTTTCCGTTCATTCACCGAATTTAAAGAACACCCAAGCATTATATTGCAATCACCAACAGCGGCAGAGCGTACCATCCAAACTAAAAATACATTTATTGGCGATACCAGAACCCTTTCTGTTTATGCAGGAGACGAGATTAAAATATCCGAAAAATGGCGTTTAGATATTGGTGCCAGAATTGACAATCAGAATGTTAAAGGAGACCGGCCTTATTACGCAACAAATGCAGATGGTTCAGTTAATGCCACCGCCAGTGCCACCCCTACAATTTTAGGTTACACGCACTACGATGAAACTTTAACCAACTGGGCAGCTTCAGTAGGTGCAAACTACAAAATAAACACAACATCAAGTATTTTTGCCAGGGCAACCAAAGCTTACAACGCACCAAACATTGGTGATTATAATGCATCGGCGTATAATGCGGCAAACATTAAAAAACGTCCGGTTTATTTAGGTGAAGTAGGTTTTAAATACGCAAAAAATAACCTGGCCATTTTTGCATCGGGAAGTTACTCTGCAATTAAAAACACCTCATTAACCATTAACGTTCCAACAGTTGCTTCAGGCCTGCAGGCATTGGTAGCTTTTGGCTCTACCCGTACCTGGAGTGGCGAGTATGAAGTTTCTTACAAAATTGCCAAACCACTGAGCTTACGTTTAACCGGAACATTACAAGATTCTAAATACACCGATTATGAAGCAAATACCAGCGGCAACGCTGCTGTTGCAGCCGAATTTGGCAATCGTATTTACAGCTTTACAGGCAATAGAACTGAACGTGTTCCAGTATTCAACACTGAACTTGGGGCCAACTATGACTATAAAAACTTTAACCTATATGTAGCGGCAAATTATGTGGGTAGTCGTTTTACTTCACCTAGCGAAAGTTATGAATTACCTGGCTATGTGGTAATGAAAGCAGGTGCAGGCTATAATTTCACTAAAAAGATTTCTATAAGATTTTGGGCAGACAACTTGTTAAATGCAAAAGTGTTGACCGAGGGCGATGTTCGTGGAGATCAGTTCAGAGATTTCTCAACTGTAACCCCTGGTCAATTAATGATTGGCAGAACTTTACTTCAACGTACTTTCTGGGGATCATTGGCTTATTCATTCTAACAAATAAAACCGGAGTTTACGCTCCGGTTTTTTTATTCTAAAACATCATGACAACAAGAAGATCATTTTTACAAAAAGTAAGCTATGCGGGAGCAGCAGCTTTTTTAAGTCCATCTGTTATTGCAACAGCTTTGGCACAATCATCCAAGATTTCAAAAATAGGGATCGGTCTCTTCACCCTACGCGAACAACTAACGGCAGATGTAAAGACCACTATCGAACAGGTCGCCAAAATCGGCTATCAACAGGTTGAAACCTATTTTGGCTATCCAGGTAAATATGAAGTAAAAGGATTCTGGGGACTGGAAGCCAAAGATTTTAATGCATTATTAAAAGCCAATGGTCTCTCCTCTCCCAGCGGACATTATAACGTAACGGAGTTTTTATCCTCAGGCGACGATAAAGTGTTAAAATCGCATATCGAAACTGCGTCCACCGTTAATCAGCAGTATTTTGTTATCCCTGCTTTACCAACAGATATCAGGGCCAACGGAACATTGGATGATTATAAACGCATGGCTGCAAAATTTAACCAGGCAGCCGAACTGTGTCAAAAAGCTGGCTTAAAATTGGCTTACCATAACCATAATTTCGAATTTAAAGATCAAGGTGGTGGCGTTACAGGTTACCAAACCCTACTTAACGAAACCGATCCCAAACTGGTTGGATTTGAACTCGACATCTTTTGGGCGGTAAATGCTGGTTTAAACCCAGTTGATATGTTCAAGAAAAATCCTGGCCGTTATAAAATGTTTCATGTTAAGGATATGGACAAAACGGATAAAGCCGTTTTTGTAGAAGTAGGATCTGGTAGGATTGATTTCAAAAGTATTTTTGCAGCATCAAAATTGGCTGGTGTAGATTATCTCTTTACAGAACAGGATATCATTAAAAAAGAACCTTATGAAAGTATTGCGGAAAGTTATAATTACATCAGAAAAAATCTACTTTAGGCAGATTTTTTTCTAGAGAAATCTGCATTTTTAGATTTTTTGACAGATAATGTGCCCTCCTGTACTAAATGTAGTTTTTACACCAAGTAAAATTGATATAAAAACACGGTCTAAATCATCATCAAGCTATAAATAACCTATTATTTAGAACAATTCCACACGGTAACAATCATATTGCAAACTGATAAATTAACGTAATAAAGTTACGCTTTACGTTATATTTTTTCTAATATTACTAATTGAACACATAAGTAACCAAAATATAAAATCATAAAGACGATGCACAGAAGAGAAGCACTCAAAAACGTTGCATTTTTGTTGGGAGGAGCAATCTCGGCAAGTACAATGGGCGTGTTATTTGAAAGTTTTACGCTCCCCGAAAATGAAAAAAACTTTGTAAGCTATTCGCTTGAAGACGAAAAGATTTTTGCAGAATTTGCTGATATCATTGTCCCGACAACCAAATCATCAGCAGGAGCCAAAGCTGCAGGTTTAGGGAAATTCATTCCGATGATGATGAAAGATTGTTACCCTGCCACCATGCAAACTTCCTTTGCAAAAGGCTTTAAAGATCTTCAGGCAAAATCAAAGAAAGATTTCGGGAAAAGTTATATCACTTTAACACCAGCCGACCGCAAAAAATTAATGATCGATTTGAGGGCTATCGCACTTGCTCAAAAAGATGGCCAACCAGAAGAGAATAAAGATTTAGCCTACTTTTTTATCACCGCACGAGATTTGACGCTACTCGGTTACTATTCTTCAGAAATTGGTTGTACCAAAGCAAGGGAATATGTCCTTATTCCGGGCCGATATGATGGCAATGCGCCTTTAAAACCTGGCCAAAAATCTTGGGCTACCTCTTAACAACAATAACAAAACATCATGAATTTAAATACGAATTTAAAAGCAGAAAATACTTACGATGCTATTGTTATAGGATCGGGGATTAGTGGCGGCTGGGCTGCAAAAGAACTTACCGAAAAAGGCTTACGTGTACTCATGCTCGAAAGAGGGATGAACATTGAGCACATCACCGGGTACGAAAATGCCATGAAAAATCCATGGGATTTTAAACATGCAGGTAAACTTACTGAAGAACAAAAACGTACCCACCCGGTACAAAAAAGAGATTATCCATACCAAGAAGCAAACGAAAAATGGTGGGTAAACGATTTAGAATGCCCGTATACCGAAGATAAACGTTTCGATTGGTACCGTGGTTTCCACGTGGGTGGTAAATCTTTAATGTGGGGCCGGCAGAGTTACCGTTTAAGCGACCATAACTTTGAAGATAATGCAAAAGATGGTCACGGAAGCGATTGGCCGGTTCGTTATGCAGAACTTTCACCATGGTACGATTATGCAGAGCGTTTTGCTGGCATCAGTGGTTCTAAAGAGAACTGGCCCACTTGTCCGGATGGCGATTTTTTACCGCCAATGGATTTAAACATAGTTGAGAAATCGGTTAAATCACGCATAGAAGAACATTATAAAAGAGAACGGATTATGATGATTGGCCGTGTGGCTAACCTTACTGTTCCACATAAAGGCCGTGGTAATTGTCAATACAGAAACCTTTGTAGTCGTGGTTGTCCATTTGGTGCTTATTTTAGTACGCAGTCTTCTACCCTACCTGCGGCAATGGCAACTAAACGTTTAACCCTAAGACCATACTCTATCGTAAATCACATAATTTATGATAAAGATACCAAGAAAGCTAAAGGTGTAATGGTTATTGATGCAGAAACCAACAAAACGATGGAGTTTTATGCTAAAATCATTTTTGTAAACGGTTCTACACTAGCATCTACATTTATACTATTAAATTCAACGTCAGAAGCACATCCAAACGGATTGGGCAATGGTAGTGGCCAGTTAGGTCATAACTTAATGGATCACCATTTCCGTTGCGGCGCATCCGGAGAGGCCGAAGGCTTTGATGATAAATATACCTATGGCCGCCGTGCAAATGGAATTTATGTACCAAGGTATCAAAACATTGGTAATGATAAACGCGATTACTTACGTGGTTTCGGTTACCAGGGCGGCGCGAGCAGAAGCAACTGGCAAAATGATGTGGCCGAATTATCATTTGGTGCAGATCTGAAACAAAAAATGACCACTCCTGGAAAATGGACTATGGGATTAGGCGGTTTCGGAGAAATGTTACCTTACTATGAAAACAAGGTCTATATTGATAAAACCAAAAAAGATAAATGGGGACAGCCTGTATTGGCAATTGATTGCGAATACAAAGAAAATGAGAAAAAAATGCGCGTGGATATGATGAACGATGCTGCTGAAATGTTGGAAAAAGCAGGCATCAAAAACATCAAAACTTACGATGCAGGGTGTTATCCAGGTATGGCTATCCACGAAATGGGTACCGCCAGAATGGGTAATGATCCAAAAACTTCTGTGCTGAACAAATGGAACCAGATGCACGAGGTAAACAATGTGTTTGTAACTGATGGATCGTGTATGCCATCAATTGCTTGCCAAAACCCTTCATTAACATTTATGGCGCTAACTGCGCGCGCTGCTGATTATGCAGTAAAAGAACTTAAGAAAAAGAATATCTAGAAAGGTTTAAAACATGAGGTGTAAGGTTTAAGGCAAAAGGCGTAAGGTCTAATCCCTAATCCCTACACCTTAAACCTTTATTAAAAAACTATATCTAAATAGGGAAAGGCTTAAGAGTTGAGGTATGGGGAAATTCACCCTAAACCTTACACCTTACACCCCACACCTTTTATAACATGAAAAGAAAATTAAGAATGGGCATGATAGGCGGTGGAAAAGACGCCTTTATCGGTGCCGTACATCGTTTGGCCGCTAACATGGATGGCCTAATCGAATTATCTGCCGGAGCTTTAAGTGTAAATCCTGAAGTTGGATACGAATCTGGAAAAATGCTTTTTCTTCCCGATAACAGGATATACAACAATTACGAAGAAATGCTGACAAAAGAAAGTGAATTGCCGGCAGACGAAAGAATTGATTTTGTAACCATTGTTACCCCAAACTTTGCCCACTTTGCACCTGCAATAATGGCATTGGATAAAGGGTTCAATGTGGTGATCGAAAAACCAATGACTTTAACTTTAGAAGAAGCAAAACAGCTTCACGCGAAAGTAGAAGAAACAGGATTAACCCTTTGTTTAACACATACTTACTCTGGCTATCCAATGGTTAAGCAGGCCAAACAAATGGTAAGCGAAGGCGAATTGGGTACTATCCGTAAAATTGTGGTAGAATATCCTCAAGGTTGGTTAAGCACACTTTCTGAACGCGAAGGTAATGCTCAAGCTGCCTGGCGTACAGACCCATCTAAAACCGGAAAAAGCGGTTGCATGGGAGATATAGGTACACATGCAGCAAATCTTGCCGAATATATTTCTGGATTAAAAATCACTAAACTCTGTGCCGATTTAAATATAGTAGTACCAGGAAGAGCCATTGACGATGACGGTAACGTACTGTTAAAATTCGATAATGGCGCCAACGGCGTATTGGTAGCCTCACAAATTGCTGCCGGCGAAGAAAATGCATTAAAAATCAGCGTTTATGGCGAAAAAGGTGGTTTAGAATGGCACCAGATGGAACCAAATACGATGATTGTGAGGTGGTTAAATGCACCTGCCCAGATCTATAGAACCGGTAATGGTTATATGGGAAGTTTTGCAAAACACAATACCCGTACACCAGGCGGTCACCCCGAAGGTTATTTAGAAGCATTTGCCAATATCTATAAAAACTTTGCACTAACCGTAGATGCAAAATTAAACAATGAGCAACCTACCGCTGAAATGCTCGATTTCCCTGGCACTTCAGATGGAATCAGAGGAATGGCATTTATTGAAAATGTAGTGGCTTCAGGCCAATCAGATCAAAAATGGTTCGACCATAAAATATAATTCCGGCATGACAACGATAAAAGGACCAGCTGTATTTTTAGCACAGTTTATAAGCGATGAAGCTCCATTTAATTCACTTGATAGTATTTGCAAATGGGCTGCAGATTTGGGATTTAAAGGCATCCAGATGCCAACACTTGATGCCCGTTTTATTGATCTCAAACAAGCGGCAGAAAGCAAAACCTATGCTGATGAGTTAACAGGTAAAATTGCCACTTACGGTTTAGAAATTACTGAGCTTTCTACACACTTACAAGGACAATTGGTGGCAGTTCACCCTGCTTACGATGATTTATTTGATGCTTTTGCACCAAAAGAAGTACACAAAAATCCAAAAGCCAGGACAGAATGGGCTGTACAGCAGATGAAATACGCGGCTAAAGCATCACAAAACCTGGGTTTAAATGCACACGCAACTTTTAGTGGTTCGTTATTATGGCAGTATTTCCACCCTTGGCCACAACGTCCGGCCGGCCTGGTTGAAGAAGGTTTTGCAGAACTGGCAAAACGCTGGACACCGATCTTAAACGAATTTGACCAATGTGGTGTAGATGTTTGTTATGAAATACACCCTGGAGAAGATTTATTTGATGGCGAAACCTACGAAATGTTCCTCGCTGCGGTAAATAATCACCCTCGGGCATGCTTATTGTATGACCCATCTCACTTTGTGTTGCAACAATTGGATTACATTCAGTACATCGATTTTTACCACGAACGCATCAAAGCCTTCCACGTAAAGGACGCAGAATTTAACCCTACGGGCAAACAAGGCACTTTTGGCGGATACCAGAGTTGGGCAAACCGGGCAGGACGCTATCGTTCGCCAGGTGATGGACAGGTTGATTTTAAAACCATTTTTAGTAAATTAGCCCAATATGATTTTAAAGGTTGGGCCGTTATGGAATGGGAATGCTGCATTAAAAACCAGCAGGATGGTGCCCGAGAAGGTGCAGCGTTTATCAAAAAGAACATCATTAACGTAACCGATAAAGCATTTGATGATTTTGCTGCATCGGGTAGTGATAGCGCTTTTAATAAAAGAATATTAGGATTACAAGAATAACAACACACAAAACACACACAACATGAAAACCTGCATAAGCAACAATAATAGAACGTTAACGCTTATGCAAGCTTGAATGCAATTAAAAACAACACACACAACATGAAAAAAACATTTTTAATTTTAGGCGCTGTAGTCATTTTTATGGCGTCCTTTTCAAAGGCCGATTTAGCGAAAGAGAAGACCGTGCTTGCAACGGCAACAACAACAAACCATGCAACGTTTCAATCAAATCCAGGTGAAAAACTGATCAATAAATCAGATTGTTTAGGTTGTCACAACAAAACCAATAAAATTATCGGTCCTGCATACGTAGAAATCGCAAAAAAATATCCGGCTACAGACAAAAACATCAACATGTTAGCGGATAAAATTATTAAAGGTGGAACCGGGGTTTGGGGCAATATGCCAATGACCGCTCATGCCACGCTTAAAAAAGACGACGCAAAATTAATGGTAAAGTATATTTTATCTTTAAAGAAAAAATAGTCGAATTCCGTTAGCAAATCGATTTACTAAATATGAAAACAGAGCAAGAAAATAAAAGCACGAGTAACCGTCGTGATTTTATTAAAACTTCAGCAATCGCTGCCGCTGCCTTTATGATTGTTCCGCGCCATGTTTTGGGCGGGACAGGTTATTTAGCACCGAGCGATCGCCTATTAGTTGCCGGCATTGGTGTTGGCGGAAAAGGTCAAAGCGATTTAGATATGTTTTACAAAAGTGGAAAAGCAGATATCGCTTTTCTGTGTGATGTAGACGATCGCCGTGCAGCCAATAGTGTAAAAGCTTTCCCTAAAGCAAAATACTATAAAGATTGGCGCGAGATGTTGGATAAAGAACATAAAAACATCGACGCTGTCTCTGTTTCTACTCCCGATCATAACCATGCCATCCAGGCTTTAGCCGCCATGCAGCTGGGCAAACATGTTTACGTTCAAAAGCCTTTAACACACGATATTTATGAAGCGCGGATTCTAACCGCAGCAGCAAAAAAATATAAAGTGGTTACGCAAATGGGTAATCAAGGTGCATCAAACGACGGTCCCCGCCAAATGAAGGAATGGTATGAAGCTGGCTTAATCGGCGATGTACACACGGTTTATGCCTGGACAAACCGTCCGGTATGGCCACAAGGTATTCCATGGCCAAACAAAAAAGCAGAAATTCCTAACGAATTAGACTGGAATTTATGGTTGGGAACAGCTCCTGAAAAGGATTATGTTGATAAATTGGTTCCATTTAACTGGCGTGGCTGGTGGGATTACGGAACTGGCGCTTTGGGCGATATGGGCTGTCACTTAATCGAAGCTCCTTTTAGTGTATTAAATTTAAAATACGCCAAAGAGGTTCAGGCAAGTGTAGGTTCTGTTTATGTAGATGAATTTAAACGCGGTTATTTCCCTGAAAGCTGCCCTCCATCAAGCCATGTTACCTTAAAATTCCCTAAAACGAATAAAACAAAAGGTGATGTTACTTTACATTGGATGGATGGTGGTATCCAGCCAGAACGCCCGGAAGAATTAGAAGCAAACGAAACTTTTGGTGATGGCGGTAACGGCACCCTGTTTATCGGCACAAAAGGCAAAATGATGTCTGAAACGTATAGTGCAAATCCAAAATTATTGCCTTTAAGTAAAAATAAAGACATTAAGGTTGCACCAAAATACGCCCGCGTACCAGATGGCGCAAACGGACACTACAAACAATGGGTTGAGGCTGCAATTGCCGGTTATGGCAAACAAGAAGTAAGTTCTCCATTCGAAATTGCTGGTCCTTTAACCGAAGCTTTATTAATGGCCAACCTGGCGATCAGAAGTTTTGATATCCAGAAAACGGTAAATGATAAAATTACTTATCCGGGCAGGTACACGAAAATGTTATGGGATAACGATAATATGAAAGTGACCAACTTCGATGAAGCAAACCAGTTTGTAAAACGCGAATACCGTAAAGGCTGGAACAATTTAACTCTTTAATTATTACAAACCCCACAGGTTTTAAGACAACGAAGTCTCCAATAAGGCCTTCCAATTATTAAACCGAATTAAACCTGTGGGGTTTTACGCACAAAAAAATGAAAAAAATCTTTCTTTCTGCTTGTATCATACTTGCAGTTACACAAATATCAAAAGCACAAAAAGGCTTTAAACCACTTTTTGATGGTAAAACTACAACAGGCTGGCATACTTACAATAAAACTACTGTTGGTAGTGGTTGGCAGGTTCAGGATGGTGCATTACATCTGGATTTAGCTAAAAAAGGTACTGATGGCGGCGGCGATTTAGTGACAGATAAAGAATACGGCGACTTCCACTTAAAATATGAATGGAAAGTGGCTCCTAAAGCAAATAGCGGTCTGATTTTTTATGTTCATGAAGAACCTAAATACCATGCTACCTATTCTACAGGTTTAGAAATGCAGGTAATCGATAATGATGGTCACCCTGATGGAAAAATCACTAAGCATCGTGCCGGCGATCTTTATGATCTGGTAAAAAGTTCATCAGAACCGGTTAAAGCAGTTGGCGAATGGAACAAAGCCGAAATCATTAGTAAAAAGGGCAAATTGACCTTAATTTTAAATGGAGTTGAAGTCGTAAAGACAACCCTATGGGACGATAACTGGAAAAAAATTGTTGCAGGCAGCAAATTTGCAACATGGGAAAACTGGGGAACCTTTAAAACCGGTAAAATTGCATTACAAGATCACGGGGATGAAGTTTGGTACAAAAACATCTCTATAAAAGAACTATAAAAATGGAAAATGTAAGAGGGAAAATGTATAATGTGAATTACAAAATCCCTCTTACCGAATCCAGTTAAAATATTATAAAATTGTAAGATGAGTTACGGGGATACGTTTCCATCATCCCTCTTACCTTAACCATTGTACATAATTACTAGCCAAATGAATAGCACTACTCGCTTTAAACTTTCTGCCATGATGTTCCTTGAATTTTTTATCTGGGGCGCATGGTTTGTAACTTTAGGAGCTTTCTTAAACAATAACCTGAAGGCAACCAACTCTGAAATTGGTTCTGTATTTTCAACACAATCTTGGGGCGCTATTATTGCTCCATTTATAATAGGCCTTATTGCCGACAGATATTTTAACGCCGAAAGAATTTTAGGTGTGCTACATATTATTGGTGCGATTTTAATGTACCAGATGTATAGTGCGCCCGATGTAAGCGTTTTCTATCCTTACGTTTTAGCTTATATGATTTTATTTATGCCAACCCTTGCCTTGGTAAACTCAGTTTCTTTTAACCAAATGAAAGATGCTGAAAAAGAATTTGCAAACATCAGGGTATTTGGTACAATCGGCTGGATCATTGCCGGTTTGTTGATTAGTTTTGCCTTCCATTGGGATTCTCCGGAAGGAATTCAGGCTGGATTATTAAAAAGCACGTTTTTAATGGCTGGTATCGCCTCTTTGGTATTGGGATTATTTAGTTTTACATTACCTGCAACCCCACCAAAAGTTGCTAAAGATGAAAAAATAAAATTAAGTGACATTTTAGGTTTAGATGCTTTGAAATTGTTAAAAGATAAAAATTTTGCGGTTTTCTTTATTTCTTCCATCCTGATCTGTATTCCATTGGCATTTTATTATCAAAATGCAGGTCTTTTCCTGGCAGATATCAAAGTTTCTAACCCAACAGGTAAAATGGCCATTGGTCAGGTTTCCGAAGCATTATTTTTACTGGCTATCCCTGTTTTCTTTTCAAAATACGGCTTTAAGAAAACCATTATAGTTGGTATGCTGGCTTGGGCAGTACGCTACATTCTTTTTGCTTATGGTAATGCCGGCAGTTTAAGTTTTATGCTGATTATAGGTATTGCACTTCACGGTGTTTGCTATGATTTCTTTTTTGTTTCTGGTCAGATTTATACCAACTCAAAAGCAGGAGAAAAATTTAAAAGTGCAGCTCAGGGTATTATCACCCTAGCCACCTATGGCGTTGGTATGTTAATCGGGTTCAAAGTAGCAGGGTTAATCACAGACATGTATAAAACCGGGGATGTAACTGATTGGAAAATGGTTTGGATTATACCGGCAGGTATTGCAGCTGCAGTTTTCTTATTATTTGCTGTACTGTTTAACGATAAAACCAAATCAGAAGTAGAAGTTAAAACTGTTTAATATGACCTCGCATATCAATAGAAGAAACGCATTAAAAAACATTGTTGCAGGAACTGCTGTAGTCGGTGTTTCTTCGGGCCTATCAGCCTTAGCCATGAATAAAACAGAATCAAGCGGGCCATTTAGGCTAAAAGGAAATATAAACCATGCCGTATGTCGCTGGTGCTTTAGTAGTTTTGATGTAGATACACTTTGTATTGAAGCAAAAAAAATAGGGATCAAAGGGATCGATTTGGTGGGTCCGAACGATTGGCCTACCTTAAAAAAACATGGCTTAGAATCGACGATGTGCAATGGTGCGGAGATTAATTTGGTAGATGGTTTTAACGACGAAAAATTCCACGAAAAGTTAATTCAAAATTATACCGCAATGATTCCCCTTGTTGCCGAAGCTGGTTATAAAAACCTGATCTGCTTTAGTGGAAACCGTCGTGGTAAAGATGATGAAACAGGCTGGAACAATTGCGTTAAAGGGTTAAAACAATTAATTCCTTTGGCTGAAAAGCACAACGTGGTACTGGTAATGGAGTTGCTAAATAGCAAAGTAAACCATAAAGATTACCAGTGCGATAGAACATCGTGGGGGGCAGAACTTTGTAAACGCTTGGGATCTGAAAACTTCAAATTGTTATATGATATTTACCATATGCAAATTGATGAAGGTGATGTAATCAGTAATATCAGGCAGTACCACCAATACATTGCCCATTATCATACCGCTGGCGTACCTGGCCGTAATGAAATAGATGATACCCAGGAGTTGTATTACCCTGCCATTATGAAAGCCATTGCCGAAACCGGCTTTAAAGGTTACGTTGCACAAGAATTTATACCCAAAAATGCTGATAAAATAGCCTCCTTAAAAAAGGCAATCTCAATTTGCGACATTTAAAAATATACCTATGATATCAAGAAGAAGTTTTCTACTCAATAGTAGTATGGCTGCAGCGGCAGCACTTTTGGCTCCATCGTTCGCGTTTGCTGCCGATAAAAAAGCAGTAGGCTTACAATTATATTCTTTAAGGGACGAACTGCCTAAAGATGTAAAGGGAACTATTGCCAGGGTGGCAAAAGCCGGCTTCAAAGAGGTTGAAACCTATGGTTTTTCTATAAAAGATCAGTTTTGGGGTTTAACACCAAAAGAATTTAAAGCATTATTGGATGCAAACGGTTTAAAAGCACCAAGTGGCCATTATGGCTTAGGCACTTATTTAAGTGATGGTAATACCACCGAATTAAAAGCGGCAATTGCAGCAGCAAAAGTACTTAAAAGCGAGTATGTAACCATCCCGTGGTTAGATGCAAGCATTAGAAAAAATGCCGAAGATTATAAGAAAATTGCAGCCAGAATAAATGAAGCCGGAAAAATGTGCAAGGCAGCTGGTATCCGTTTGGCTTACCACAACCACAATTTCGAATTCGAAAAACAAGGTAACACTACCGGTTACGAAATCCTGTTAAAAGGAACAGATAAAAAATTGGTTGATTTCGAACTTGATTTATATTGGGTAGTACGCTCTGGTAACGATCCGATTAAATTATTCAAAGAAAATCCGGGCCGTTTTACCATGTGGCATGTTAAAGATATGGATAAAGCCAACCCAGCCTTAAATGCTGAAGTTGGAACGGGTTCTATCAATTTCAAACCTATTTTTGCCCAGGCAAAACTTTCAGGTATGAAACATTTCTTTGTAGAGCACGAAACCAATTACAAGCCAAATCCAATGGCATCTGTTGCCGCAAGCTGTGCATTTATTAAAAAAGAAATTATTTAATTTATTAGGCAATGAATTCAAGAAGGACATTCTTAAAACAAGCAGGATTAGCTGCAGGAGCAGCATTATTAATTCCATCATTTGCCTTTGATAAAGTAAGCAAAAATGTTGGTCTGCAATTGTATACCCTACGCGATGAATTGCCAAAAGATGTAAAAGGCGTTATCGAAAAAGTAGCAAAAGCCGGATACAAAGAAGTTGAAACCTATGGTTTTGCCAATGGAAAATTCTGGGGTCTAACGCCTAAAGAATTTAAAGCCTTACTTGATGCGAATGGCTTAAAAGCACCAAGTGGTCATTACCACATGGATGATTTTGTAAAAACAGGAAATACCGATAGATTAAAAGCCGACATTGAATCATCAGCTGCAATTGGTGGTAAATATTTTACCATTGCCGGCGCACATGTTGATATGAGTAAAGGAGCCGATGGTTTCAAAAAAACCGCCAGCGATTTTAACAAAGTGGCTGAAATTGCTAAAGCTTCAGGCTTAAAATTTGCCTACCACAACCATGATTTTGAGTTTAAGAAATTGGGCGATACCACGGGCTATGATATTTACTTAACTGAAACAGATAAAAACCTGGTTAATTTTGAAATGGATTTATACTGGGTTGTCCGTTCAGGTAATGACCCTTTAGCTTTGTTCAAAAAATATCCAGGCCGTTTCCCAATGTGGCATGTAAAGGATATGGACAAGGCCAAACCTGAATTAAACACCGAGGTGGGTAAAGGATCAATTGATTTTAAAACCATTTTTGCACAGGCGAAACTTTCTGGCATGCAACATTTCTTTGTAGAGCACGAAACCAATTATCAGCCAGATCCAATTGGCTCAATCAAAACCAGCTGCGATTATATCAAAGCCAGTTTGATTTAAATTTATCCAAGCCCCGCAGGTTTCAAAAAATCTGCGGGGTTTAACACGCGCTTGTCGTTCTCTCGACTGAAGCGTAGCGAAATGGAGAGATCTATCTTCGTAAATCAAAACTTCTTCTTTCTTCAACAAAAGATTTCACTATCATTAGGAGAATTGTCCCTGTTTATCTAAACCTGATAGAACGGCAATCCTTTTTAATTGCTATGCCTGTAAATCTTGTAGCCTGCAACCGATGAAAAATTTATTTCATAAATAAATTTTAGTGAATTAAAAACTGCGAAGAATCGTCATTCCCAATCTGATTGGGAATCTTAAAGCCTTTTGCATTAAGATTCCCGCCTGCGCGGGAATGACGATCTTCTATCAAGCATCACTAAATCGAATTAACACTTTATTCTCCAACCATATTTTCTATCGAAAACCAAAAATTTTAAATATAAAAAGCAAATTTAATTGGCAACAATAGGGATATCAGCTTAATTTTTAGCATATTTGAATTCATATCAAATAATTAATAATATAAAAAAAATTAAAATGAAAGTAGCAGTAGTAGGTGCCACCGGGTTGGTTGGCACTGTCATGTTAAAAGTATTGGAGGAAAGAAATTTCCCTTTAACAGAGTTGATTCCCGTAGCATCAGAAAAGAGTGTTGGTAAGGAAATTACTTTTAAGGGTAAGAAGTTCCCAATTGTTAGCATGGATACTGCAATCAGCATGAAACCGGATATCGCTTTGTTTTCAGCTGGTGGCAATACTTCATTAGAGCATGCACCGCGTTTTAAAGAAGCCGGAACAACTGTTATCGATAACTCTTCTGCATGGAGAATGGACCCTGCAATTAAATTAATTGTACCAGAAGTTAATGCACACGAACTTTCTATCGATAACAAAATCATCGCAAACCCGAACTGTTCTACCATTCAAATGGTTGTGGTTTTAAAACCTTTGCACGATAAATACAAAATTAAACGTGTAATCGTATCTACCTACCAATCGGTTACCGGTACAGGTGTTAAAGCGGTTGAGCAGTTAATGAACGAACGCAAAGGCATTGATGGTCCTAAAGCTTATCCTTACGAAATTGATCTGAACGTTCTTCCACATATTGATGTTTTCACCGATAACGGATATACCAAAGAAGAAATGAAAATGGTGAAGGAAACTAACAAAATCATGAGCGATGATAGCATCAAAGTTACCGCGACAACTGTTCGGATCCCGGTTATGGGCGGTCACTCAGAATCGGTTAATATCGAGTTCGAAAATGATTTCGATTTAGCCGAAGTACGCAGCATTTTAGAAAAAGCACCAGGCGTTATTGTTATTGATGATGTGGCCAACCTAAAATACCCGATGCCAAAAGATGCACATGAAAAAGATGAAGTTTTTGTAGGCCGTATCCGTAGAGATGAATCAGCACCAAAAGCATTAAACCTTTGGATTGTTGCCGACAACTTACGTAAAGGGGCAGCAACCAATGCAGTTCAAATTGCCGAATACCTGGTTCAGAAAGAATTGGTTTAATCAATAAATAACTTAAGAAAAGCCTCGATTTATTCGGGGCTTTTTTATGCGCTCCAACAATGAAACACATTCCAATTGCTTTAATATTCTCCAGACTACTTATCGGTTTTGGAATTATTCTTTTAAGCGTTTTCCATGCTAACCACTATTCCTTTTTAGCCACCACCTTATTATCCGTGGGTTTGCTAACCGATGTTTTTGATGGAATTATTGCCCGTAAGCTCAATATCTCTTCCGAAAAGTTAAGGCGGCTAGACTCTGGTATCGATCAGATATTTTTTATTTCGGTAGCCGTTGCCACTTATATCCAATGCCCTGATTTCTTTAAAGCCAACCTGGTCAAATTAATTATCCTTGGTGTTTTTGAAGCTTCAACTTATGCTTTAAGCTATATCAAATTCAAAAAAGAAATTGCCACCCATTCTATCGGCGCTAAAATCTGGACGCTAACCATATTCGCTACATTGGTAGAAATTATGGTGCATTGCGAATCGGTCGTACTCTTTGAAATTTGCCTTTGGCTCGGCCTGGCCACCCGGTTAGAAATACTTGCCATTGTTTTCACACTCAAAAAATGGACAAATGATGTACCCACCATTTATCATGCAGTGAGATTGAGGCAGGGAAAGAAAATTAAGCGCAACAAATTATTCAACGGGTAAGGTTGAAAATTTAGAAATTTATAATTTAGCTATCGTAATCACTAAATTATATATAAAAAAGAGATCGTAATCACTAAATTATATATAATTTAGTGATTAGACTTAAGATTTTGTTATATTTGAGATAATCAAAATTTGTAAGATGATTATCAGAAATCTACAAAACCATATAGAATCGAAGTTTTTTAAACAAAAAGCTATTATTATTACTGGTGCAAGACAAGTGGGTAAAACTACTATGTTAAAGCAACTCGTAAAAAAAACAGAATTGTCCTTTGTTTTCCTAAACTGTGACGAAGCTAATGTACGCACCACATTAACCGACATCAGTATTGAGCGGTTAAAATCAATTATCGGTGCTAGTAAAATCATTTTTATCGACGAGGCACAACGTGTTACCAATATTGGCTTAACCTTAAAACTGATCGTTGATAATTTTACTGATGTTCAGTTATTGGTTACCGGTTCTTCATCATTAGATCTGGCTGTTGGCATCAAAGAATCGTTAACAGGAAGAAAATTCGAATATCACCTCTTCCCTTTTTCAGTTGCAGAACTTGTTGAAGACACTAATGTGCTTATTGAAGAACAGGCTTTAGAAAAAAGATTAATTTATGGTACTTACCCCGATGCGATCAATTATCCGGGGGAAGAAAAAGAGCTGTTATTAAATTTGGCAAACAGTTATCTTTTTAAAGATATTTTATCCCTTACCGGCATCCGAAAACCTTTACAGCTCGAAAAACTGGTACAGGCATTGGCCCTACAGATCGGGAATGAGGTTTCTTATACTGAGCTTGGGCAAATGATTGAAGCCGATAAACTCACCGTTGAGCGTTACATCGATCTATTAGAACAATGTTTCGTTGTATTTAGGCTAGGTGCTTACAGCAGTAACCTGCGGAACGAAATTAAAAAGAGCAAAAAGATATACTTCTATGATACAGGAATCCGAAATGCGGTAATCGAAAATTTTGGCATGCTCGGCTTACGTCAGGATGCGGGTCAATTGTTCGAAAATTATATTGTATCCGAATACATAAAGGCCAGTAATAATAAAAGAAAGCACGCCAAATATTATTTTTGGCGCAGTTTTCAGCAACAGGAAATTGATTTAATAGAAGAAATTGATGGAAAAATAAATGCCATAGAGATTAAATGGAATGAGAATAAAAAAGTAAAGTTTCCTTCAACTTTTTTAGACGCATACCCCACCAATGAAACATACGTTATAAATAAAGCTAACTATACCAGTTTCCTGGTATAAAATAATCGACTGCAAAAAAATGAAATTTTTCAAAATATTGTCCCTATCGCTGTGCTTAACAATCGCAGCAAACGCTCAAAACAGGATCCAAAACATAGAAAAAGCATTTAATAACCTACTGAACGACGAGCAAGCTAAACATGCCATTGTATCGCTTTGCGTGCTGGATGCGAATACCGGCAAAACGCTTTTTGCTAAAAATGAGCAGATTGGTTTGGCTACCGCTTCAACACTAAAAACCATTACTGCCGCTACTGCTTTCAGCATTTTAGGAAAAGATTTTCAGTATCAGACTACTTTAGCTTACACGGGTACGGTTACCACTGATGGAACATTAAAAGGAAATTTAATTATTATTGGCAGCGGAGACCCAACTTTAGGTTCTTGGCGTTACCAGAATAAAGAAAATGCTGTTTTAACACAATGGGTTGCCGCTATAAAAGCAGCAGGCATAAAAAAAATTGAAGGTGCCATAATTGGTGATGACCGTATTTTTGGTACGCAAACTATGCCTGAAGGTTGGGTTTGGCAAGATATTGGCAATTATTATGGGGCCGGAACTTCAGGCCTAGCCTGGCGCGAAAACCAGTTCGATATTCACCTGAAACCTGGCAGCAGCACAACTGGTGAGGTGAAAATGGTAAAAACAGTTCCGGCGACTCCATACGTTCAAATTGTAAATGAACTGAAAACTGGTGCATCTGGTACGGGCGACAGAAGTTATGCCTTTCTTGCACCCTATAGCAATGTCGCTTACCTACGCGGGAGCTGGGGAATGGGGATTACTAAAACAGGTATATCTGTTGCATTGCCAGATCCTGCATTTGATTGTGCTTACCGTTTGCTGGATACTTTGAAAAGGCTGGGAGTTTCTGCCAGCCAGCAAGCCACTACCGCTAGATTGATGACTTTGAACAATCAGGTCATCCCTTCTATCACACAGAAAATTAGCACCATTAGTTCGCCAAGTTTAAGCGAGATTACTTATTGGTTTTTAAAGAAAAGCATTAATTTATATGGCGAATCACTTTTAAAAACCATTGCAATAAAATCAGGCAAAGAAGCTACAACAAGCAAGGGTGCAGAAACTGAGGTCAACTTCTGGGCTGCTAAGGGAATCGATAAAACGGCACTTAACATCATTGATGGCAGTGGACTTTCTCCAGGCGACAGGATCACAACTTCTGCAATGGCCAATATACTTTTCCAGGTTCAAAAAGAAAACTGGTTTCCTGATTATTATAAAGCCCTGCCAGAATACAATGGCATGAAAATTAAAAGCGGAACCATAAATGATGTTTCGGCATTTGCTGGTTACCATACGGATGCTGCTGGTAACAAATATGTCGTAGTGATCAATATTAATAATTATAGCGGAAACAGTATAAACAAAAAGTTATTTAAGGTGTTAGATGAATTAAAATAACCTTGCTTATTAATATGACTTTTTTTGTTAAAAACCTGCAAACCGTTGACGGATTGATTTCAAACCTGTACAAGGATGTTTCTGTGGAGGAAATGACTAAAAAAATTACCGAGCTCTTTGAATTACAGGGCTACAAAGTAATTGATCAACAATTTGGGAATTTAATTTTAGAAAAAGGTAGCCGTACCAAAAGACTCTTACTGGGTGCATTTGCAACCTATTTTAAATTTAGTGTAACCATGTCACCAAATACCGAAAACGAACTTACAGTAAATGTTTTTCAGCAATCTAGTGGCATGTCGGGCGGTTTAATTGGTATGAACCAGATCAAAACAGAGCTTGCCAGGTTAAATTTTTTATTTGCGAATATTTAAAAACATTCCGCTTCCGTGGTCAGTGTCTGCACAGAACACGCTTAAAACCAATGAGGTCCTTCTCAACAATATTAAATTTATCTATGATCTGTGCGGACACAGACCATAGGTAAATAGAGATATCTATCACAACAGATTTAGCTTCGCTGAGCACTTGTGGTTCTCGACTGCGTTGCACTCCGCTCGAAATGACTACCTCTTGCAAGCTCATCGAAATCAAATACCTAAACTATTATCATTCAAATAATTCCTTCTATACAGCACCCAAGCAACAATAGTATTTACAGGAATTAGCATTAAGCCTAGTCCAAACATAATACACACATAAAAAAGGAAAAACAGGCAAAAAACGCCGATCAAAAATCCTTTAACCCGTATCGCATTCAACAATAGAAAGCTTCTAAATAACAGCACTGCAGAAAAGGCAAATGCCGTTAATTCAAATGCAGTTAAAATGTTGTAACTGGTAAATAGCCAGCAAATTTCAGGCAATAATAAAATGAGATAATTTAAGCAGAAGCTAAAAAACATCTTCAATTTGGTGAATGGAAAATTTGAAAGGAAAGCCAGATAGCGATCGTTAAAGATTTTTTCCTGATAAATGAGTACCGCATGCGCCACAACAATACAGGAGGTAATAAGCATGAGCAACTTATTGTTATGCTTAAGATCTGTAAAAACCAAAAACACACTCGCAATTAACACCCATGAAAGCAGCTTTGTGAGTACATAAGCCAACTTCGATTGATTGAAAACCTGAAAACTGTATAATAAAAAAATGGGCTTGTTCCATTTTCTGGTAACTCTGACCAACAAACTGGGTTTATGAGCTTCGATTAAAGAATTATTTTCTTTTAAACAGCTGTAGGCACACGCCATAATCAGAAGCAGCTGGAACAGCAATATCGCGATAGAAATAAGATAAAATCCAAATATCAATCCAATGGTTATTGCATATAGCATATAAGCTAAAACTGGCATAAAAATGTATGCCTGTACAATAAACCAATTTTTAAACTGCTGTTTTTTGCTAGATGCATTAAAACTATAATAGAGAAACTCCTGCTGGGGCAAAGCAAGCTGGTTAAGCACATATTTTAGGCTTTTATAGGCATACAATGCACTTGCCACAAGATAAAAAGTCATGATTAATGGATTGCTTACCAAACTGATGGTAAAGAAAAACTGCCAGAAATCGATCTGATCAGGCATAACCGTACCCAAAGTATTAATGAACAAACAATAACTAATCAACATGACGAAAACAAATACCAGCATGCCCGCATGGGTCCGGTAAAATCCATCAACAAATATTTTTTTTAAAGCAATGTTAGAGAGTAAAAGCATTAAAAATTCAGTTTTATTTCTTTATCCTCAATCCAAACCTGATTTATTCCGGGCAACTTCAACTCATCTAACGGCTGATGAGATGACAATAAAAAACTGACTTTTTCATTCTGGTATTTTTTATTAATCCAACGGTATAATATTGCTAAAGATTCGATATCGATTGTATTTAAAGGTTCGTCTAGTAAGATTAACTTAGGTTTTCCTAAAAAAGCCAAAACCAAGGAGAGCTTTTTTAACATGCCGCTAGAATATGAGCCTAGCGGATGATGAATGTAAGGTTTCATACCCATTTCATTAATTAAAGTCTCTTCTTGCCCAGTAGTCGCGCCTTTTGCTTGAGCAAAAATGTCGACCATTTCTAATCCGGTTAAAAACTCGGGGAATAGTGGTTCAGCTTCGGCAAAATTTACAAGTCTTCGATAGGAAACGCCATGAGTTTTTAAGTAGACTTTACCAATTGCGATATCGCCTTTAAAAGACAATATTCCGGCTATTGCTTTTAGCAGCGTACTTTTACCAGATCCATTGCTTCCTTTTAACCAAAAAATGCCTTCAGGAAGCATAATATTATCTATCTTTAAAACAAGATGATCGAAATAGGATTTTTCGAATTGACTGAAGTGTAACATAAAATTATTTCATTTCTGACTTTATATTTATTAAAAAGTTACAGCCTGATCTCACCTCGACAAAATTTCAAACGAATGCAATTAATTTTACGCCCTTACCAACACAGTGATCTTGAAAATTTGGTTAAACACGCCAATAATTTCAATATTTCTAAATACCTGACCAATAAATTCCCTTTCCCATACGAAAAAAAAGATGGTGAAGCTTTTATTCAATTGGCTTTAAGTCACGATCCCTTACAGATCAAAGCCATTGTATTGAACGATGAAGTAATCGGATCGATTGGTGTGCATCAACTCGCAGACATTTACAGCAAAAGTGCAGAAATAGGTTATTGGATTGGTGAGGAACATTGGGGCAAAGGCATTGTTACGTTTGCGATAAAAGAAATGCTAAAATATGGTTTCGAAACATTTGATATCAAAAGAATTTTCGCCAGGACCACACATACCAACCTCGCTTCACAAAGGGTTTTACAGAAATCGGGTTTTATCTTCGAAGCGGAATTAAAGGGTACTATTTTTAAAAATGATGAATATTTTGATGAACTGATTTTTGGTTTCAGGAAAAATCAACTGATTTAAATACTACATTAAAACTTTTATTAAACCCGGAGCTTATTGCGTAAATTCGCACAAACCAAAAACAACAAAGCAATGAAATTATCAATCAGATCTTTAATGCTGTTTGTAGCACTTTTAGGTGCGGCAAATTTAGCAGATGCCCAGGAAGTCAAATTCCCACAGCCAAGTAGCGGCCAAACCTTAATCCAGGATTTTGGATTGGGCAAAATAACTTTAACCTACTCACGTCCTAATGTAAAAAGCCGCAAAATTTTCGGTGGTATGGAACCCATGGGGAAAGTTTGGCGCAATGGTGCAAACGCAGCTACCCGGATTAAATTTACCGATGACGTTAAAATTGAAGGCAAAGATTTACCAGCAGGAGAATATGGTTTGTTCAGTATTCCTGGTAAAACCGAGTGGACGGTTATTTTTAATAAAATTGCCAATCAATGGGGTGCATACGAATATAAAGAAAGTGATGATGTATTGCGTGTAAAGGTAAAAACGATCGTTTTAAAAGATAAAGTAGAAACTTTAACCATGCAATTCTCGGCTGTTGGCGAAACTTCTGCAACTTTAAATATGATGTGGGAGAACAGTGCATATGCCGTTAATATCACAACTTCTATTGATGAAAAAGTTATGGCCAATATTGCTGAAGCGATGAAAGGTGAAAAGAAACCTTATTTTGCGGCTGCACAATATTACTTTCAACATGGAAAAGATTTAAAACAAGCTTTAACGTGGGTGACGGAAGCAGAAAAATCAGATCCAAAAGCGCCATGGTTTAAGTTATGGAAAGGCCGTATCCAGTTAAAAATGGGCGACAAAGCGGGTGCAGCAGTTACGGCGCAGCAAGGTATTGATGCTGCTAAAGCTCAAAAGGTTGATGAGTATGTACGTCTGAATTCAGAACTTCTGGCTGAAGCTAAAAAATAAAGAATAACTAACTCAGCGATGCCGTCATTTCGAGCGGAGTGTAACGCAGCCGAGAACCACCAAGTGCTCAGCGAAGCTAAATCTGCCTAGATAGATTTTTCCATTCCACTGCGTTCCATCCGGTAGCTATCGGATCGAGATGACGGTATCTTCAGGCATAATTCCCTATAAATTGCCGAACCCAAGTAATTTAAACCCGATTGAAATGGAAAGCCCGCATCCCGATTTTTTCAATCGGGAGAGGACTTGTAATGAAAAGCGGGGTCAACCCCAACCGAAGCAATACTGCAATTGCTTTTCAAAAAAGTATAATGGTTCGTGCTAAAGGATTATGAATTTGACGACCAACATTAACTTAAAATTAACCATCTATTAACTCAACCAATTATCATAACATTAAGCCTCAAAACGCTTTATTTATTTAAAAATTATACTAACTTTGATGTTGGGCTTAGTAATTGTACTTTGTACACTAAGCAGGTTAAGAAATCAACAAAAAATTAAAATAAAAATGAGCATAATTGTTAATGTCCATGCGAGACAAATCCTTGATTCAAGAGGAAATCCAACAGTAGAAGTAGAAGTAGTAACAGAGGCAGGTGCATTTGGCCGTGCTGCAGTACCAAGTGGTGCATCTACCGGACAATATGAAGCTGTTGAATTACGCGATGGAGATAAATCTACATATTTAGGAAAAGGCGTTTTAAAAGCAGTAGAAAATGTAAATACCAAAATTGCTGATGCATTAAGAGGTATTGATGTTTTTGAACAAAACGCAATTGACAAACTTATGTTAGAACTTGATGGTACCGAAAACAAAGGTAACTTAGGCGCTAATGCTATTTTAGGTGTTTCTTTGGCTGTTGCAAAAGCTGCTGCTGACGAAATTGGCCAGCCGTTATACCGCTACATTGGCGGTGTTAATGCAAACACTTTACCTATCCCGATGATGAACATCATCAACGGCGGTTCTCACTCTGATGCACCTATCGCATTCCAGGAGTTTATGATTATGCCAGTTGGTGCGCCTTCTTTCTCTGAGGCTTTACGTTGGGGAACTGAAGTTTTCCATAGCTTGAAAAAAATTCTTCACGATAGAGGTTTATCTACTGCTGTAGGTGATGAAGGTGGTTTTGCACCAACTTTTGATGGTACTGAAGATGCGATCGAAACTGTATTAAAAGCAATTGAAACTGCTGGTTACAAACCAGGTTCACAAATCTGTTTGGCTTTAGACTGTGCTTCATCTGAGTTTTACAAAGATGGTAAATATGATTATACCAAATTTGAAGGTGCTACCGGTGTAATCCGTTCAAGCGAAGAGCAGGCACAATACTTAGCAGAGTTATCAGCTAAATATCCAATCATTTCTATTGAAGATGGTATGGACGAAAACGACTGGACGGGCTGGAAAAGCTTAACTGATAAAATTGGTGAACATGTTCAATTGGTTGGTGATGATTTATTTGTAACTAACGTTACACGTTTACAACGTGGTATCGACGAGGCTACTGCTAACTCAATCCTGGTAAAAGTAAACCAGATCGGTTCGTTAACGGAAACCATTAATGCAGTTACTTTAGCTCAAAACAGTGGTTATACTTCGGTAATGAGTCACCGTTCTGGCGAAACTGAAGATGTTACGATTGCTGATTTAGCTGTAGCATTAAACTGCGGACAGATTAAAACCGGTTCTGCATCACGTTCAGACAGGATTGCAAAATACAATCAATTATTACGTATTGAAGAAGAATTGGGCGAAAACGCTCGTTTCATCGGTTCGAAATTCAAATATGCTAAGAAATAAATCCCTAAATCTCCTAAAGGGGACTTACGGAAAGCTCAAAGCGCCTATAGGGCTTTGGGATGTTAACAAGTTGAAAAATTGAGTTGCGAAACATCCGGAGATTTTAAATCTTCGGATGTTTTTATTTTAATACTATATTTGTTTGTTGGATTTGGATTTTCTCAGATCTCACATCAAAAAACTCATATCAGGATATGAAACGTTTAATAGATCTTTTCCGCAATAAATATTTCCTTGCAACGGTCGCTTTTGCGATGTGGATGCTATTTTTCGACAAAAATGATATGATGTCGCAGTACGAATACCGCAGTCAGGCCAATAAACTGCAGGAAGAAAAAGAATATTTTGAGAAAGAAACCGCTCAGGTTAAAAAAGATTTAAACGAGCTGAATACCAATTTAAATACAGCCGAAAAATTTGCGCGCGAAAAATACTTCATGAAAAAAGATAATGAAGATGTTTTTGTGATTATCCAAGAAGAGAAGAAGGATTAATTTGTTTTTTGATTAGTGGCTGTAAACCTAAAGAAAATATAAATTATGAACACTGTTAAAAAGTTTAAGACATTTGAAGAATTGAAATCTTTTGAAAGTAAACCCGAAAAATATCCAGTAATTAAAAAAAAACATAATGAATTTGAAAAAGTCATTATGAATATCAGATCGATCAAAATTTTACAAGACAACCAGTTTACAGCCACAAAAAAATGATTAACAGTCTTAAAAACTGCTTGTTGACTATTTGCGGATTACTTGAAAAACACAAGGTACAATATATAATTATTGGAGGAACTGCTGTTGCATTGAACGGATATTACAGACTTACAATAAACAACGCAGGAGAACCAACTAATAAACCAGACATTGACATTTGGTATAATCCAAACTATAATAATTATTTCAATATATTAAAAGTTATAGAAGAACTGGGAGCAGATATTACAGATTTTAAAAATGAGCCAGATCCAAATCCACGCAAGTCTTTTTTCAAGTTAGATTTTAATGAATTTAGCCTCGATATATTACCAGAAATAAAAAGCAGCACGAAATTTCTTGCTGCAGACAGAACAAAAGAAACAGTTATATTCCAAGACGTTCCTATTCATTTCATGAACTATTCTGACTTAATTGAAGATAAAATAGCCACTGCCCGCAAGAAGGATTTACAAGACATAGCAGAACTAAAGAAAATTAAAGGCGAAGAATAATAAAAAACTTCATGTAAGAAATCATACCAATCAAAAATTACTCTGATGTTTTCGTGATTTTAAGGAAAAGAAAACGGTTTAGTTTGTTTACAGTTAATTGTTTAGCCATTTAATAATTCGCTATTCATAGTTGACTGATTTAAATAATTATACAGTTAACCCAAAATGCTCCACATCCTCTACATTATTGCCATAACTGCTGAGGCCATGACCGCCGCACTTTCTGCCGGCAGAAGAGATATGGATTGGGTTGGCGTTTGTATAATTGCCTGGGTTACAGCCTTAGGTGGCGGAACGGTTAGAAATGTATTATTTGGCCATTACCCGATGAGTTGGGTAGAACATCCAGAATATTTAGTAATTACCGCGGTAGCCGCTTTACTCGCTGCATTTATTGCCTCCATCATGACCAAACTAAAAAAGCTTTTTCTTTATCTTGATGCTTTGGGTTTAGTGGTATTTACTATTATAGGTTGTCAGGTAGCACAACAGATCCATCTACCTCATTTAATAGTACTTTTTAGCGGAATAATTACCGGTTGTGCAGGTGGTGTACTCCGCGATGTACTCTGCAATGAGGTACCATTTCTTTTCAGAAAAGAGATTTACGCCAGTGCCGCCATTGTTACAGGCGCGATTTATATTGGAATAGAACATTTTCATGGTTCCGAAATGCTTGCAACGGTTCTGGCTGCCATAATAGGCCTAACATTGAGGTTGCTTTCCATTCGCTTCGCATGGCACATGCCGAAGTTTGTTTACCGGGATGAATGGCATTAGGTTAGTTTTTCCGTGGTGTCAGATGTTACCATCTGACACTATCAAAGTCAAAACACCTTCATTATTTACAAGAAGATATCTATCAGTCAGATGGTAACATCTGACTGCACATCCACCGCCCAGGGCTATCAATCAAAAATATCTCTATAATCGGTGATGTTAATAGCATTACCTAAATAAAACGCAGAACTGCTGTATTTATAATTTTCAGGATATTCACTCAAATTCCAGTGAGATTGTAATGGATTTTGATGAATATACTCTAATTTAATTTCCAGAAGTTCTTTACTTCCAATCCAAACATCATCAAATCTATCTTCCCAAATTTTAAAAACCTGTTTATCATTTTCAATCCTGATCAGATTCAGTAGTAAACTTTGGGTAGATTCAAGATACTTGCGTACTTCAAAAGCACAAAACTTCTTTAAATCGCGCATGCTATCCGACAATTTATTTTCATTGTTAAAATGGAATAAAACATGAAAGTGATTAGGCATAATTACATATCCAAGAATTGAAATCTTATATTTTAAAGCGACAAAATTTAAACTATTGGCAATGATCAATTTACAAGAATCGCTTTCGATCAGCTTTAAATGTTTATAGCAACTGGTGGTAACGAAAAAACACTTTTTCTCCAAAAATGAACTTCTGTTTCTTAATCCCATAATAATTATACTTTAGTGGTGTCAGGTGTTATCACCTGACACTTATCGAAATAATCTAATGCCATCAGTTATTCACCAAAAGATAATCTATCAGTCAGATGGTAACATCTGACTGCACTAAAACATCTTACGTCAACTAAAGTTCACCATTCCTTTTCCTTAAAAACCACTCTGTGCCGAGCAAGATCATAATTAAACCAAACAACCATTTCATATTAATCATCTCATCGTATTTGCGGTCTTCATAGCTGATGGTTTTGATGTTTTCATTTTTCAGGATTTCATCGGCTATTTTAAGCAGATTTTCGGGCATAAATAACTTACCGTTGCTTTGTTTAGACATCGTATTTAAAAGCTGGTGATTTGCAGTTGTTTGCTGATATTCTGCCATTAGCGCATTCACATAAAAACTTCCTGAAGCAGTAAATTTCTTTCCCCCTAATTCGGTATTGGCTACATACGAATAATTACCTGCAGGCATTGTTCCGGCATCTAATTGATAGCTGGTTTCTGTTTTAGAGAAAGTATAATTGAACACCTTTCCAGCTTCATTTTTAACCTGCAGATTCACCTCAGGTTCGTTAACTGCCTGATAACTGTCGTTATAAAGGGTTGCATTAAACTGGATGCTTTCATTTTCATCATAAGCTGCCTTAGCCGTAAACACTTTAAACCTGCGTTTATCATCTTTAACAGAAAGGTATTGTACGGTTTTTGAAATCAGATCGTTTAAAACAGATTGCGGCGCTTCATTTTCAGCCTCTGCAAGTTTCCATCGCCACAATCCCTCTCCCATCAAATAACCGGTTTTTAAGCCGTTTTCATTTGCAAAAAACAGTAATGGTTGTTGCGTACTCACCTTACCAATGCGTTGGTTAAATACTGGAGTTGCTCCTGCATTTACGGTTAGCCTTCCAAAAGGACTGAGCAAGGGATCGAAAGACGAAAACTGTTTTTTATCTTCTTCCGTTAAATTGAAACTGGTAAAACCATTGGCAAAATCGGCATAAACTTCCTGAACAGAACCATTGGCAGAACTCAAATTTACCTGATTCTGCATCTGATTAAAAGCATTGATATTGCTCTGCGCCCCCAAAATATACCAGATCGGTTTCTTTAATCCAGTTAATTTCTTTAAAAAAACTGAAGAAATATTATGCACATCAGGCAATTGATACAAAATGATTAAATCGAATTTGGACGGATCTGTCGTGCTTAAATCATCAGCAAGGGCAACTTTAGCTTCGTAATGTTTATTGATCGAGATCGCCTCTTTTAACACGCCTAAATCGGGATGTGGCGCAACTGCAGCCAGTAACACTTTCTGTCTGCCATCAATCACCTCTATATAAAAAGTCTGAACGTTATTTCTGGTCGTAATTTCATTTCGTAAAGCCTCCAACTGAATGGTATACTGCTGAACACCGATTTTACCTGCATGAATTTTAACCGGGATCGTTTTATTGAAGGCACTTCCATTAATCAATATTTTCTGCTGTTCTATCTTCGTACCATTTTGGCTAACGGTTAACGATGTACTTTCTCCATCGCTTTGAAAGGCCTGAACCTGAATTTCGACCGTAAAATCGTCATCCAGGTATACAATGTTATTGTAATTCACATTCGAGATCAATACATCGCGCTTCGGAATACTATCACCCAAGGCAATGGTATAAATTGGTGCATTGATCTGATTGACACTATATAAGGGGTTGCCGCCATGATTAAAAATTCCGTCGGTAGCTAAAACGATTGCTCCAACATTACGATTGGTATATTCATCTCTAATTTTCTGAAAAAATGCCGAGGCATCTGTTGATTTTCCCTGGTTTTTAAAGTCGAAACCGTCAGCCACCTGATCGCCAAAATGAAGTGCTTTTACTTCGTATTTGCCAGCCAGCTTATCCCGTAACTTTTCAAGGTTTTGTTCGTATAATTTTTGGTCGAAACCAGCTGCTTTAACCTGGCCGACTGATAGGGAATTATCTTGTCCGATGATAATTACAGGCTTATCTAAAGTATAATTTAAAGTTTTAATGAGTGGCGCAAATATGAACCATGCAATAGTTGTAACCACTACAATCCGCAATGCCGCTAAAGCATATTGAAGTTTTTTATCCAGATTTTTGTTACCTCGATAAAGCAACCAGGCATACAGCGTGCCTAAAGCCAAGCAGCCTAGAAAAGACAAAATAGAAGCACCCGAAAAAAAACCAGTCATAATTCATAAAGATGGTAATTTTAGGGAAATTTTCAAGCGCATTAACCGCAAAGTGCGCAAAGAATTTACGCAAATGCTAAAACGCAAATTTGTTTACCACAGAGAACACAAAGAATTTCACAGCGCAGCACAGAGTTTTATGTTTATAATTTGATACGCTGTGATCTCTGTGTTAAAGAACCAAAAAATCTCTGTGACCTCTGTGGTTAATTACCTATTTTTAAACCAAATCATCCTTATGAAATTAATCTGTTTAACATTTTTGCTATCCCTCAGCCTCATGGTCAATGCCCAAAATAATTTTAAAGCCACCCAGATTAAATTTGAAAGAGTAGAAAAGGCATACAATGAAAAATGGGAAACATTGAGAAAATTTATCCAGGCTGGTAATTATGGTGATAAATTCTCTATGGTAATCAATGCGTATAAAACGGAGGGCAAACTTGAGGTGTGGTTAAAGAATAATTCGGCTAAAACCTATTCTTTGTTCAGAACTTATGATTTTTGTGCGCATTCTGGCACCATTGGCCCAAAAGTGGTTGAAGGAGACGGTCAAACGCCTGAAGGTTTTTATTACATCAATGTTTTTAACCCAATGAGCAATTTCCATCTATCCTTAGGCGTAAACTACCCAAATACAGTTGATGATGTAAGAACCGGGAGAAATAGAAAACCTGGAAGTGATATTTACATCCATGGCAATTGTGTAACCGTAGGTTGTATTCCATTAACCGATGAAAAAATTAAAGAAGTATATGTTTTGGGAGTTGAAGCCAGAAATGCTGGTCAGGAAAAGATTCCGGTTAACATCTATCCTTTCAAAATGATGGACGGAAATATGAAGAAATATAGTGCTCAATTCCCTGCGCAGGCCAGTTTTTGGAAATCGTTACAAGCAGGATATTTAGCTTTTGAAAAGAATAAAACCCAGCCGAATGTGAGTGAGGTTAAAGGACGATACCTTGTAAAGTAACAAAAGAAGTCAAGTTTAAAAACTTGACTTCTTTAATATTTTATGGCTTTGGAAAGAAAACCCTGCACCTTAAACCTTCACGCCTTAAACCTTTCTTACAGCATTCCGCCGCAAACAGACAATGTTTGTCCGGTTACGTACGCGCTCATATCAGAAGCTAAAAACACACAAACATTGGCAATATCTTCCGTTTCGCCGGCACGTTTTAATGGAATATCTTTTTCCCAGCCTTCAACTACTTTCGGATCAAGAATATCTGTCATTTCGGTACGGATAAAACCTGGTGCAACGACGTTGGCACGGATATTTCTCGAACCTAATTCTTTTGCGATTGATTTGGTAAAACCGATGATTCCTGCTTTAGAAGCGGCATAATTGGCCTGACCAGCGTTACCTGTAGTGCCTACAATGGAGCCCATATTGATAAAAACACCTTTGCGGGCTTTCATCATTATTTTAGAAGCCGCCTTGGTTACGTTGAAGATTGATTTTAAGTTAATATTAATCACATCATCCCAGTTTTCTTCGCTCATACGCATCAATAAACCATCTTTAGTAATGCCCGCATTATTCACTACGATATCAATTGTTCCAAACTCAGCAACGATATCATTGATTAACTGTTCTGCCTCAGCAAATTTAGAAGCATCAGAACGGTAACCTTTAACCTTTGTTCCGAAGCTTTGCAATTCCTGCTCTAAAGCCTCACCTTTTTCTACTGATGATAAATAGGTGAATGCTACGTTAGCGCCCTGCTCAGCAAATTTCTCCGCTATTTTACGGCCGATTCCTTTAGATGCGCCTGTAACTAAGGCTGTTTTTCCTTCTAGTAATTTCATTATGAAATGTTGTAAAGTTGAAATATTTTAATGTTGTAAAGTTATAATTTATAGCGACAAAAGATTATGCTCTTTTCTGGCTAAGCTGGAAAATGTTCCCTTCAATATCCTCTCCATCACAAAAAAGGTAATCAATATTTTCAAAAGACTTAACATCTTTCATTTTAACACCTTTTTCCAGGAGCTTTTTTCTGAAATCTTCAATATCTTCATCTATACTGAACACCAATTTAGTATTACTTTCTGCTTTAAAAGGAATTTCATTTTTGAATGATTCTCCAATTCTATGGAATGCAATTTCAATCGAACCTGAATTGAAAACTAACCATTCGCCTTCAATTTCCTCAATTAAAGGAAGATTAAAAATGGATTGATAAAATACTTTTAGTGCATTAATATCATCCCCAAATAAAATTATTCTACTGAGTTTCATATTTATTTATTACAAGATTTATTATACGGCTGGTTCTTGTTGACTTAAACAGTGAAAGCTTCCCAATCCCCAGATAATATCAACAGAATTAATACCTACTACCTTACGATCAGGAAAACAGCCCTGTATAATATCTAAAGCTTTTTGGTCGTTCACGTCATCAAAAACCGGAACAATTACCGCTTTATTAGCAATGTAAAAATTCGCGTAAGATGCTGGCAAACGCGTATCATCATAAATAACCGGCGAAGGCATAGGCAATTCAACAATGTTTAATGGCCGGCCATCTTTCAATTTCATTTCTTTTAAAGTTGCTAAGTTTTCTTGTAACAGCACATAGTTTTCATCCAAAGGATTACTTTCTACAACAGTTAAAACTGTATCCTCATTTACAAAACGCGTAATATCGTCAATGTGTCCATCGGTATCATCGCCAACAATCCCATCGCCCAACCACAATACCTGATCCTGACCATAATATTCAAGCAGGTATTTTTCAATCTGTTCTTTGCTTAGGTGCGGGTTTCTATTCTCATTTAATAAACAAGCTGTGGTGGTTAAAACCGTACCTGCGCCATTAAACTCTACCGAACCACCTTCCATTACAATATCAGGATTGAACAATGGTAAATCAAAATATTTAGCAATTTTAGTTGGTACAACATCATCGAGATCAAATGGCGGATATTTTCCGCCCCAGGCATTGTAACCCCAATCTACAACAGCTTTTTCATTTCCCTTTAGCAAAAATGCAGGACCATGATCACGGCACCAGGCATCATTGGTTTCATTGAAATAAAATTCAACCTGGCTTAAATCGGCATCTACTTTTTGAAGTTCTGCAACGGCAAAAGCTTTCATTTCTTCGTCTTTTACGTTGATCCGAACTTTCTCGCCCTCAGCTACCGCTTTAATAAACTGGCAATATGGAGCGTAAATAGTTTCGATCTTACCCGGCCAACTAGCTTCTTTGTGCGGCCAACTTAACCAGGTTGCTTCATGTTTTGCCCATTCGCCAGGAAAAGTGTAACCTTGCTGCTTTGGCGAATAATTGAACTGATTGATATTTAAATCTTTTTTAGGAGGAAAGTTTGACATCTAATTTTAATTTATAAATGAATGGTCCGTGAGGACACGAACCATGAATTTGGATGGTCGTCATCTCGATCCGATAGCTATCGGATGAAGCGCAGCGCAATGGAGAGATCTATTGATAAAATAAGCGAAGATTAGATTTCTCGACTCCGTTGCACTCTGCTCGAAATGACGATTTTTGGAGATTTAATAAAATAAACTATCATCCATAGTTTTTCGCTTTAAGCTTTGGTCTTTACCCTTTCCGCTTAATCCCCATCAATATACCTCTTTGTAATCGGTTGATAAGAATCGATTCTTCTGTCTCTTAAAAAAGGCCAGTGTTTACGGAAGAAATCAGATTCTGATAAATCCAGTTCAACTACTTCAGTTTCCTCTAAATCGTGCGAGCCTAAGTAAAGCAATTTGCCCTGTGCATTGGTAGCGAAACTTCCGCCCCAGAATTTCATGGCACCATCTTGCTCAAAGCCAACACGGTTAACGCTTACTACAGGCACACCGTTTGCCACTGCATGTGAGCGTTGAATGGTTTGCCACGCATTGTATTGATCCTGGTTGGTTTCTTCATCCTGATCTGTAGCCCAGCCAATTGCAGTTGGATAAAACATAATGTCAGCACCCATTAAGGCCGTAATACGAGAAGCTTCAGGATACCATTGGTCCCAACAGATCAAAATACCGATTTTAGCAAACTTGGTTTCGAAAACTTTATAACCTAAATCGCCCGGGGTAAAGTAGAATTTTTCGTAAAAAGCAGGATCGTCAGGAATATGCATTTTGCGATATTTACCTAAATATGAACCATCAGCATCTAAAACAGCAGTGGTATTATGATACAAACCTTCAGCACGTTTCTCAAACAAAGAAGCGATAATTACCACACCCAATTCTTTGGCTACCACCTGCAAAGCATCCGTAGAAGGACCAGGAATAGTTTCTGCCAGGTCAAAATTATCGTAGTCTTCAACATCGCAGAAATATAAAGAAGTAAAAAGCTCCTGCAAACATACAATCTGCGCACCTTTTGCGGCGGCTTCTCTTACTTTAACAATTGCTTTATCTAAATTTTCCTGCTTATCTTTAGTACAACTCATTTGCACTAAGCCAACTTTTACTTTCTTCATTTCTTAAAATTATTGGATGAGAGAATGGTAGAATGAATGAATTTCACATCATTCCATCATTAAAAATTCAGTCATTCTAAATTAGGTTGCAAAGTTACTATTTTGTTTAAAAGTAGAACGGCATAAAATTGTAAATGTTACTTTAAATCAGTTTCAATGTTTGTGCTTAAAATATTGACTTTTTTAAAGATCACTGATTAGAACAACAGAAATGCTGCAAAGCATTCCCTTTATATCCTGAAACACTTTGCAAAATATTTAAATATTTTAGTACTATAGCAACTTATTAGCCTTCTTCTCCCCCGTTTTTCATTTTCATTAAAATTGCATAAGCATTTTTTGTTACAACATTACCTGGTTTTTTATTGGTTTTAATTTCTATAAATCCATCTAACGCTGCCCCAATTTCTACAGGGATCAATTTGTATAGCTTATTGCCAACTTCTTCAAAAATGTAATATTTATTTTCCCATTTAACAACCGCATCCTCTGGTAAGGCATCAACATTTGTAACGCCAATAGAAATCGCTGCATTTAAAAATGTACCCGGCAACAATTTATTATCCGAATTTTGAATATCGCAATGAACACTTGTAGTACGGTCATTTTCTATATTAGGGGTAATCAAATGTACTTTCGCTATATATTTTTTTTCTGGATTTGCAGTACTGTTGCAGATCACCTCTTGACCCATCTTTAAATTGGCAGCATCTCTTTCAAATACGGTGAGGTTTGCATGCAATTCTCCAGGGCTGATTAATTCAAATAAAATATCGGTTGCATTAACAAATTTACCGGTGTTTACGTTAACCTTGGTTACGTAACCACTAATCGGCGAATAAACTTTGATATTCCGGGTTATCGAATTTTCACTTAAAGTTTCAGGATTTATACCAATCAGCCTCAGTTTTTGAGCGAGTGCTTTGACCAAAACTTTTTGGTTATTATAATCACTCTCTGTTTGCTGGAAGATTTTATCACTTGTTGCTTTTGTTTGATTCAATCCTTTTTGTCTTGTATAATCTGCGGCTAAAAACTTTAACCTGTTCACCGAAGTTAAATAATCTTGCTGAAGCTGAATATATTGTTGATCCTCAACAGTAGCCAACACTGCTCCTTTTTTCACAAGCATTCCGGGCATAATAATCATTTTCTTAATATAACCGCCCATAGGCACACTTACAGAATAGGTGTTTTCTGGTGGCACATCGACAACTCCGTTAACATTGATGGTACTGTGCATCGCCTTTTGCTCTATTTTACCAATTAAAATTCCAGCATTCTTTATTTGTTCATCTGTAAGTTGCACCTCATCTGTATTTACAGTTGCGGGTTTTTCTGCCTGAACAGCTTCTTTTTTATCTTTACTATTGCAAGCCGTCAAAAGCGACAAGCAAACTAACCCTACTAATATTTGAGTTTTCATTTTATCTTATTTATCTGTGGCAGTTATACGTTCAATTTCAAAAGCAGCTTCGTTAAATTGCTGCACTTTATCATAATATTCTACTTTAAGCTGTATAGACTGGTTAACCAGGAGCACCCAATCCAGGTAAGCAATTTCGCCCGCATTAAGTTTATCAGATGCTGTTTTAACAATTTCACCGGCATTTCTCAATGCAACTTTCTGGTATGATTGGATCAGTTTTTCAAGCCGGGTATAACGTTCAACGGCACTTTTTAAGTTATTATCCAGCGTTTTTTTAGTCAGCGCCAATTCTTTTTCCCGCTGTTGTATTAAAATGCCATTGGCTTTAATACGGGAATTTTGTGCGCCGAAAAAAATCGGAATTCCAACACCAACACTAACAGAAGAAAACCTTTTGCTTTTGTCAAAATACTGCTCAGTGCCAATACTATTGGTTTGCCAACCAATGATACTCGAGTTGTTGTAACCGAAACTTAGGGTTGGCATCAATTTACTTTTTTCGAGCGCCTTTTGTTGTCTTGCCAACACCAATTGTTCTTCTCCCAATTTTAGCAAGGGGTGGTTAATTTGTTCCTGCTTAAATAAAACTTCAGCGGCGTAAAGCAGACTATCAGCCCTTGGCTGCAGGTTTTCATCCGTATTTAATAAAAACTTAAACCTGTTTTGCATCAATATATCATCTGTTTTCAGTATTTCGAGTTGATTGCTGATTTGCTGCTTTTG
>Ga0163162_10000224_pt1 | contig 51849 bp, 50 predicted proteins | sample S55metaG_FD_115310 | JGI IMG/M metagenome (GOLD analysis project Ga0163162, IMG submission 115310) | Switchgrass rhizosphere microbial communities from Kellogg Biological Station, Michigan, USA - S5-5 metaG | ecosystem: Host-associated > Plants > Roots > Rhizosphere > Soil | place: USA... | reverse complement strand
TTATATGCATTTACCTGGTTGTCCCGGCTGTCAAACAAAAGATTTAAACTTACTCCTGATGTTGTATATTTTTTTGGATTGAATCCATAATTTGTACTGTACCGATAATGGAAAGATTTTAAGCTGTCGCCCGCATCGGTAGTTTCATCTTTAATGTTATAGTAATAATCATATTGAAACCCGACGCCTACAAAAAAATTTTTGAATAATTTCCATGATGCAATTGTATGAAGCCTTACGAGGTTATACTGCAACGATTGTCCAACACTATCCCTGGAGATGTTATAACCATTTAGACCCACACTGCCGGTTGCATATTTGTTTGTCCCCAATCCATAAGTTGTTTCAGAATTGATCTGGTAGCGCCAGTCATTATTCAGAACCATTCGTTCATCAAATAAAAATATATTGTTTTTTACATTTAGGTTCAGGAATCCCTTGGACGAATAAGTAGCATTCGCGTTTAAAGAAGAAAACCGCTCATTCTTGGGATTGGTCTTAAAAGCAGTAGTTAAACCTGCGCCAAAAATAAATCCCGCTGTTGGGTTGGAAGCGATCACAGGAATAATGAGTATAAACGTATTCTTTTCAGGTTTTTTTTTGATCCATCCCTTGTGTATTAACCAGTCTTTGAGATCCTCTTGCACAAATCGATTCTTTTTTTGGGAACTATCCTGGCAAAAAATAAGTTCAGGCGAGAGAACCGTCGCTATTATCAATAGATATTTGCACATTTAGTTTGATTAATTTTTTGCATGCGGAAATCTGCTAAGTCCCCTATAATGTATTTCAAAACGCTTCTCCGAATTTGAAATAAAAACAAGTAGTCATATCAATTACTTTTTACTATCAACTAAATGAGTCCAAGATTTTTTTCCAAAAGAATAAGTGGCAGCTAATGCGGGCCCATTATAACCCCATTTAAAATGACCTTCCGCATTTGTCTTCACAACATCCACTTTGCAATTAAGTCCTGTGTACCCAAGCATGATTTCAAGATTGTCGATGATCTTGTATGTAAATGCGATGTTGTAAGCAAGGATGCTTCCAGTAAAATCACCAACCGTTAATGAAAGATAGTCGCCTTCAAAATTCACAGCCAGTCGGTTTGTGATTGCATATCCGCCCCAAATACCCAAATCAGGCAGAGGAGCAGTAAAACCAAAATCAGAATTTTTAGAAATTCCCGCACTGACGGTATTGAGCGAAATACCAGTTTTGCCACCTACCAGATGCGCTCCGATCATGACACCTGCTTCATATTTTGGCTTCGATAAAATTGCGTAGCCGTAAGAAACCTGGTAGATAGATGTATTAAAAAAGCTATGTACAGAAGCATTCGCATGAAAAGTATCTTCTTTAAAAATGATATCCTTATTTAATGTGTGTGACGAACTCCTGTTGATCTTATAATAACTGAAATTAACACGAGAGCGCGGTGAAATACGCCATTGGAAGTTTGCCAAAAAAGTACCAATACTCGTGTTGAAACCAAGATCGCTTTCGAAATCAATATCGGTTCCGTGTCCAGATCCATTAATTCCAACTTGTATGTCAGTGTTGTTTACAGGTAAAAAAAACCCCGCAGAAAGTTTAAATTTTTCAACAAACCAAGGTGTAATTTTTATTCTTGACGCAGAATCCGGATTTTGAGCCTGTGAATTGGCCAAAAACATAAAAAGACAAAAACCAACGAGGATTGCTTTCATAAAAAATTAGGTTTAAATTAAATTAACCATTTACCATTTTATACCATTTATATTTTAAAGTGCTTTATTGTGAAGGCTAAAAAGTAAACAGATTATTGCGAATAAGTATCACTCAAAATAAACTGAATTACCCTATTGCAAGGGCGTTATATTATGGTGTGGCAGGGATCGAACCATATAGTTCCGCTTTCACGGCAGTTGCAATATAATCTTCTATCATATAAAAATTTAACGCAACCGCTGCTGAAATGTTTTTCTTCATAACGCCAGCATATTTTTCCCGGAGAGTAGCCTCAGCCTTTTGAATGGATGCGCTTTCTTTCCATAATTTTTCTGCTGTGGCTGGCTCCAGTTTTCTGTACACGCTCACATATTGGTCCAAAAGCTTTATTCTTCTGTCGCCGATAGCTGAACGTTCTGTTTCATACTGATTGTAAATAGGCCAAAATTTTGCAGCAGAAGAATCGGGCAGTTGCATGAAATCCGCAACCTTCGCTTTCTTCTCTAACTTAAAAGCGCTACGTACCAATTCCGTTTCTGTGTGCTGAGCACGCAGCATAGTGCATGCTAATATAAGAGCTGTAAGTGTGACGCTGATCTTTTTCATTTTCTGATTTGATTTTGTTTAAATTGTTTATGGATATGATTAATTGCTGTACTACTTCTTTCTTATGTGCCGCCCCCTTCTGTTTTATTATGAAATAGAATAGGATTTTTAAAAGGAAAAAACATTTTGAACCTGATCCTGAAAATATTATCCCTCGTATTATAGTCTTTATCGATTTCATTGCGCGACCGTTGCAGGATATAAATAAATTCCGCGCGGAAATTATAAGTGAACCTGTAACCAATCCCAACTCTGTTGCGAATGCGATTGGAAAAAGCTTCCTTCACCTGCTCATCCAATGAAATATAAAACTCAACGTCGGTCAGCAAATACAACATTTTATCTACAAAATAAGACGACCTGTTTAGCGGGAATACGAGCTCCGGTCTTATTCTCAACCGCGTAGCGCTTTGCCATCCTGATTGACCGATGTCTTTGAAAAACCTGTGTTCATAGCGCAGCGTCAGCCGCGTTTGCAAGCGACTATCCGGTGTAAAATAAATTCGTACGCCTACCATCGGGCGGATCTCAAAGGAATTGGTTGTATCATTTTGTATCGTATACGAAAATGCCAATGCGGTCAAAATATCAAGGTATTTGTTCTCGGTTTTTTCATATGCAGGTGTCAGATTAAAACTATACCATTTCGGAATGGTACTACTGCTTTGGATCAATGTCTGATAACTGAATTCTGTTTCAAAAAGATTTGTTTTTCTGAAAGGATAATCGAACAAAAAATCGGTCCAGACCTGTGCATTGGGAACTTTTTGGGCATGCAACATAGAGCAAAAACAGCAAGCGAAAAAAGTTAAAACCAACTTGAAAGCTTTCATAACGCGCATTCGTTATTGTAAAAAAAAATTTCATTTTTTATTTCTTTTTTGGGAAAATGCTGAAAGGTCCATTTCAAATCCATAAAAATGCGGAGCCATATAAAATGTTCTGGTATCATTTCTATTCTGCGTATTTAAAACTTCATGTTTTGAAACCTGAAATATCTATCGTCGGTGAAATCGTAAAGCCTACCTTGGCTTCAATATTCCTTGCTCAAATCAAAATTCAGCATCAACGCCTCTTTTATAATATTTTTTTGAGCCAACAAAGACAAATGCACAACAAAAAATATCAACGTGATTACAAAATATTTCATCGATCCTTTTTTTGTAAAATGATTTAAATTGTTTTTCCGTAATTTCTGCGGATCTTGAATTGTCTTTGCCTTTTACAATTACTTATTGAGTCGGTTGGATGGAATAACCAAGCTGCCTTAAAACATCCGCTTCGTTATAAAAAGTTCTGCTTCGCACAATTTTCGCGTTTTCAATTTTGTAAGCGGCGTTTACCCATACCTGTACGGGACCTCTGCCATCTTTAAATTTAATTGTGAGCAGCGCCCAGTTTGAAACCCAGTCTCCGGCAATCGGACCTTCTGAAACTGTTACGGGCAGTGTTTCGGAGCGGGTATATTCTATTGATTCATACAGGTCGGCCACTTCAGCTTTCCAGTTTGCAATAGCTTCCACTTTTGTAACAGAGTCGCCTACGGAGGGACCGAAACCTTTATAATTATCTGCCAGTAATGAATCCATTGTGGCCACATCTTTGGTTTCAACGGCATGCCTGTATCTGTCTGCAATTGCCAGGTTTTCAGTTGCCTTATCACTGCTCGTTGTTTTCGTTGCAGAAGAGTTGCAAGCAAGTATGCTGAGTGATATGGCGGCAAATAAAATCAATTGTCTCATATTGGTTATAATTTTTTCGTTTTGATATTTATGATTTCTAAACAATACTTTTACGTGTATTCATCATAGTTATTAAACTATTTGATAGTATACCCCTTTCCTTCCATACAAACCTGGAATGCTTTCAGATAATTGTTCTTAATATCCGCTTCCTGGCTTTTAGCGGCATTTTGTGATTGTTGGTTTGCTTGTGCATTCTGTTGTCTGCCTTTGCGAACACCCCCCATACCACCGGCCGCAGCACCGATGGCTGCCCCTTTGCCTGCATCGCCGGCAATCGCTCCAATTGCAACACCAGCGGCAGCACCCTTGGCCGCACCTTTCACCGCTGAACCATTAGGGCCTGACTGGGTCGGTGCTGCTTCAACTTTTGGCGGATTCAAAGGATCAACACCCGATTGGTCAGCTGCCCATTTGTAACATTCAAATTCATCCTCCTTTTGTTTTTGTTGGGTTTGATTTTTAGCTGGAAACACATACAGTTTCATTCGCTGTGAAATTTCATTGTATTTCATTTTCGATGTGTCAGGCAAAGCTTTGATCGGACTCTGCGTGTAACCTATTGCTGAACACGCCAACATCAGCAGCATGACGCTTGATAGAGTTTTAAATAAATTCGATTTCATGATTTTGATTTTTTGTTTATGACAGATCAGTTAATGCTTTCTTTTATGTGAAATGTTATTGGATTTAAAAACGGGACAGTGAAATAATTTTCTCTATTCTTGTGTGGCTTTCGCTGTTTGATCGGTCTTATCGATTTCGCTCCTTTCTTTTTGGCTGAGCTGCGTCGGCTTGGTGTCAATCGTTACTTTGTTGAGATGACCGGTAAAATGCGCAGCAGATCCGTAGTCGGTCACCCACGTACCTTCATCTGTTCCTACATCGGCCAGATCATCGACTGAAAAAATTCCTGGTTGGGTTTTTTCGATCCGGCCTTCCGCCACTTTTGCTCCGTCGATTGTGATTATTCCTGTTCCGCCTTTGCCCATGCCTCCACCGTCATAGCTGAAACTATATACTACATTGTGTTTGCCAGGTTTGAGTGTTTGCGATGACACAATATTGTATGACTGTAAGCCTAAAAAATTATAAGTGAATTTCGGTTTGCCATTTTTTAAGTAGAAAGAAAATCCACCGAATTTTCCTCCCTGGCAAACCATTACACCATTGCTATTTGCTTTTACATCGATGTCACTGGAGATGGTATATGAAGTGTTACGCGTGTCAATAAAGATGTCGACTCCCATACCTCTCATGCCTTCACCAAGCGTAAGTGAAGTTCGGTCACCCATCACCGTTGGACGGCCAACCAGCTTTGCATTAGTTCTTTCAAATAAACGATCATCGATTGGCAATACGTGATATTTTTCTCCTTCTTTCATAAAAAGATCCTGCAACTCTTTCAACTTAGCGGGATTCTGCGACGCAATATTATTTGCTAAACTGAAGTCTTCGGTTGTATTATATAACTGCCATTCATCTTCCTGTAACTTGTGACTTGGAGTGGGTTTCCATGGCGCCCGATGTATGGTTCCTGCAAACCATCCATCCGAATAAATTCCCCTGTTGCCAAACATTTCGAAATATTGTGTGGCATGCCGTTCTTTTGCATTGGCATCATTGAAAGTGTATACCAGACTCTTTCCTTCGATAGGTTGTTGCTGAATTCCGTTCACTGTTTTTGGTGATGGCACCTTGCATATTTCATATACCGTCGGAGCGATATCGATGACATGTCCAAACTGCTGACGCAATTCACCTTTTGCTTTTATTCCCTGCGGCCAGCGTATAACCATGCCGTTAGTTGTTCCGCCGAAATCACTTGCAACTTGTTTTGTCCATGCAAAAGGAGCATCCATTGCAACCGCCCATCCGGCTGCATAGTGCGGATAAGTATTTGGTCCGCCCCATTCATCATAATGCTTCATCATGTCCTGCAGTGTTTCAGGAACCTGGTTGAAGTATGTCATTTCATTAAACATCCCGTTCATCTGTCCTTCTGCACTTGCACCGTTATCGCCGGCGATGTAGATAAAAACAGTATTGTCCAGCTCGCCGATATCCTTAATTGCTTCTTCGAGTCTGCCGATCTCGTAGTCTGTTTGCGCCGCAAAACCTGCATACACTTCCATTTGTCTCGCAAATATTTTCTTTTCGTCTGCTGAAAGTTTGTCCCAGTCTTTAATATCTGCTGGTTTCGGTGCAAGCTTGGTGTCCTTCGGTACAAGTCCCAATTGCTTCTGGCGCTCTAAAGTTTCTTCACGGATCTTGTCCCACCCCTGATCAAATTTGCCTTTGTATTTGTCTGACCATTGTTTTGAAACGTGGTGTGGTGCATGTGTGGCGCCCGGCGCATAATACATGAAAAAAGGTTTATCAGGCGACAATGCCTGTTGAAAACGAACCCAACTGATCGCATTGTTCGTCATATCCGTGGTAAAATGATAATTCGGATCTTTTGGTAGATCAACGATCGCTACGCCGTCGTATACAAGTGGGGACCACTGATTGGTTTCGCCGCCGATGAATCCATAAAATTTATCAAAGCCGGAATGTGTTGGCCATCGATCCAAAGAACCCGAAACAGAAATTTCCCATGGTGGTGTTTCATGATATTTTCCAAACGCTGCCGTGCTGTATCCATTCTGTCGCAACACCTCAGCCATTGGTGTAATGGATTGAGGCCTGACACCATTGTTACCTGGATATGTCGTAGCAGTTTCCATAATAGCGCCAGCATTATTACTATGATGATTGTAACCAGTCAGCAACGCTACACGTGTAGGGGAACACAGCGATGTTGTATGAAAATGGTTATAACGGATACCCTCAGACGCCATTTTATCAAACGTCGGCATGCTGATGGGGCCGCCAAAAGTGCTTGTGGCACCAAACCCCATATCATCGATGAGCACGACGACCACATTCGGAGCGCCTTTGGGTGCTGCAACCTGCCAGCGCGAAGGCGGTTTGACATTACGTGCATCCAGTTCTTTATATGTGCGAGGAATAGGTTCTTTAATTGGCAACGAAGTTCGATCCATCCCTGAATCAGCACCTGTATTGTTCGCAGTTGCTTCGGTCGTACTGGTACCCGTAGTCTGCTCGGAGCAGGACCAGGCGACGATGGCAAGCAGGATAAAGCCGGTTAATTTTTTCATTGTTTGTTGGTTAAAGTTTGATGGTTGATAAGATTCAGAATCAAAATGGTCTCACTCTATAATTAGTACAAAAAAAAAATATAATTTTATTTTCCCGGATTGCTTTCCGGATAAACAAACGGTAGGATCAAAAAAGTTGGTACGGTATTTTTAATTTAACATGGAGCGGATCTGCCAGGATATCGAATCAATTTTTTCTCGCGCTTTTATTTGTTTTTTTGCTCTAACAACCGAACGATTTCCTTTTCCAAATCGAGATGTACTTCCAGAAACTCATTTTCAAATTCTTTGTCTTTTGTCAGGTTTAGTCTACTTTCTAAAAGTGCCTGCGTACTCGTGAGGTAATCCTCACATAAGATTCTGAAGTCTTCGTCACCATTAAATAAAGCAGTAATTTTAGCGGCGCGGTCTGGAAATTTTGTCAATATATATTCAAGCGCTTTACTCATATTACCTCACAATGTTAACTTGTTCATTTATCCCAGATAAGTGTTTCACGGTTAAATAGGAGTGAACTAAGAATGGTAATAGGTGATTCGATACGTTCACTCATTTTCCACTACGTATTTTTTGCATGAGTTGTGATCGTACAGAATTCTGCTATGTAATAGGGTGGGCTGTATATTTAATAATTCTTTATTAGACACACAGTATCCGATGTGGAATACTGTAGGATGGGATTGCATCGCATCGCACCATTAATGCAAAATATTCTACGTATATTGAATCGTTCTAGTTCAATACCAAAACAACGCCATGGCCGGAAAAGAGCCTTTCTCGAACACGAAGATTAATGAACAGCTGAATCTCATACTTTCAACACCAGCATTTAAAAGCTCCCGGATTTTATCAGATTTCTTAAGCTTTGTTGTTGAACAGTCGCTTGCAGGGAAAGGTCAAGAGCTTAAAGAATACACCATCGCAATAAAAGTTTTATCCCGACATAGTGATTTCAATCCGCAACTCGATTCCATCGTTCGAATTCATGCGGGCAGGTTGAGAAGAGCCTTAATGGGATATTATTATGAGACTGGAACGAACGATCCAATTGTTATAGAAATTCCCAAAGGCAGTTATGTTCCAACTTTTCATTCACCGGATAGAATTGAAAATCCAAATAGCAATCGAAAAACAGAGCTTAAAAGAAACAGGCCTGTTATAGCGGTGCTTCCGTTCAGAAATATCAGCAACGACGCGTCAAGAGATTTTTTTGCTGAGGGACTGGGAGAACAGTTAAGCACGGAATTGACCAGGTTTCAGGATCTCGCTGTGGTCGCTTACCATTCTTCCCGGCATGTTGCCAGCAAAACAAGTGATATAAAGGAAGTTTCGATTTTACTGGGAGCTAAATATCTATTAACAGGAAGTATGCAAAGTTCCGAATCGAATCTCCGCGTGGGAGTTCAATTAATTATGGGTGATACGAGTGAACAATTATGGGCAAAATCTTTCGAACGAAGCAATACGGCGTTCAATCTTTTCGAAATTCAGAACGAAATTGTTACGAGCATCCTAACAGCAATCGGAGGATATTATGGTGCAATTTTTAGAGATATCATGGGGGTTCAACCTACTTACAATCCAAATGGCATAGAAACCTATGATGCCATATTCTGGTATTATTATTATCAAAAAGTTTCTACCAGTGAGGTCCTGCAAAAAGCAATCAACGCCCTACATGTTGCAGTAAAAACAGATCCCAATTATGCACTGGCCTGGGCAATGCTTGGAGAACTTTACGTAGATGATAAAGTTCATGAGTTTAAAAAAATAAAAAATCCGGTGCAGGAAGCACTGAAATTCGCGATGCGCGCGGCGAGCATTGACCCAAATTGTCAACATGCCTATCAATCGATGGCGTGGATATATTTATTCCTTCATGACATTGAAGCATCACTTAGCGCAGTTGATCAATGCATAGCTGTCAATCCAAATGCATCGGATAAGGTAGGAGCGATGGGATTCGTACTGATTTGCGCAGGAGAATTTGATAGAGGTTTTAGACTATTAAGTGATTCTATTCAGCAAAATCCTTATTGCGCCTGGTGGTTTAACGCGGGATTTGTTCTGTATTTCTTATATAAAAAAGAATACCCAAAAGCTTTGCATTGGGCAGAAAAAATTGATATGCCTCAATTGTTCTGGGATCCTCTTCTCAAGGCTAGCGTTTTTGGACATTTAAATCGTTTACAGCAAGCCAACAAAAATGTCCGCTTGCTTAGTCAAATAATTCCTGATGCGGGCGACAAAGTCAAAAATATCATTGAGTCATTTTTACTTTCACCGGATTTAACTGATGAAATGCTTGCAGGGCTCAAAAAGGCGGGACTTAAGTCGAAGAATCAAACCTCAGTGCTCTGATCCATCAAGATACTTGAGTTCGATTTTGTTTCGGAGTTTCATAATTATTAAAAGAATCAACTCGATGAAAAATTCCTGATGAAAAGATTATTCCTTCTTACGTCATTGATTGAATCAGTTACCGGCTCAATACTTTTAATATCGCCGTCGTTTCTGACTTCTGTCCTTCTAGGTATATCTCTTGACAATTCTGCCGGTTCGTTGTTAGGGCGAATCGCAGGTGCAGCATTACTTTCCCTCGGCATTGCTTGTTGGCTAGCGCGTAAGGATGAAAAAAGTAGCTCTGCTAAAGGAATTGCGGTGTCCTTGTTGGTATACAATATCGTTGTAGCATTATTACTTGCATATGCCGGATCAAGTTCCAGTCATTTTAATTTACCCATATGGTTCGTAGCTTTGGTTCATCTCATCCTGGCAATATGGTTGATTAAGATATTTATAGATGGTAATCATCCAAAGTAGGCAAGACCCAATCCGGTAGCAAGTACGATGTCAATCCTGCATGCGATCAGTAGTTGTCTATAAATTTTTATCTGGTATCGACTATTAGCACACTTTACTAACGCATATCCATATACGATTCATTGATGTTCCAATTCCGGATCCGGCGAATTCGGTTGGAATTGTTCCACTTTTGGAAATTGTTGTTTGATAAAATCAGGATTGCTGATACCCATCGTCGGATTTCCGGAAAAAAATCCAAACGGCATCAACGAGAACCCCATTTTGTGTACAGACATGATCGGCCATTCTTCCGGCCTGACGATATGCGTAATTCCGGCCACGTACCATAATACAACATCGTTATTTGCAATCGGCCTGTTTTTAGCGGTCCATGCTGGTAAACCTCCGTACACTTTATTACTGGCCGGATATAATCCCGCAGGATATTCTTCATCCTCTTCGTACTGTGTCACCCATATCTGGTGATTTAGAAATCCGGCTTTCTTTCGAAGCAAAGAATTTTCCGGAACAAAAGTTTTTGCCTGCGTGCCCGGCATCAACATATAGCCGGAATGCTGACCCGTTGCATTGTGAACATGATTGTTGACCACATGCCAGTTTCTTCCACTTTCATAGTTCACAGAACGCTGTGCTTCTTTTTCCGTTTTAAACATGGTATGATCGACATAGAATGCATTTCCGTAAGGATTATCTTTTCCTGGCGGAACCAACTTTGCATTCATTTCCATCACGCTGTTGTTTTGCGACCCATCAATATCCATATCCAATCTAAAAACAAAAAAATGTTGGTGATTGATCGCCTCCACATGCGGACGAACAAGAGTTCCAAATGAATGGCCATTATAGGAAAGATCGTTTTTATCAGGTGGATCCATGTCATTTTTCCGATGGACTCCTTTTATTTCTACGATGCCTGTAAGATCTATATCGACTTCAATGGTTCCATCCTCTTTAAATCTCCAGATAAACCCATAATCGTAATTTTCAATCATTGTAAAATATTTCAGAACCAGGTTCGTGGCGCGGCGTGAAATGATATTATGGCGCCATAATGTGCCGCCGTATTCTTCGTAAATGGCCACTGCACGGTCCATCTGGAACGGCGCACCGCTCTCACGGTGAAGTATAGCCGGCATATACTCGGCGTTTTCAGGAGCATCTGCGCCAGGAGTAAGTGATCTCGCGATTCCTTGTCCAAGCCTGTATTCGCCCGCATCGAAAAAATTATAAGCTGCCTGGAATACATTCGGAGACCCGTAAGGCACAACCATCTCCGGCATTGAACCACGGTACATAATCGGTCTCTCTTTCCCATGATCGATATAACGCACATCATAAATCACAAGACCTTCGCGGTTGTCTACACCATATCGAAGTTTCCAGTTCTGCCATGTGATCTCATGACCGTTTATTTCAAAAGAATGTCCGTCCGGCTGAGTGATCATCAATGGCTTCGGTCCTTTGAACAAATCAGTGATCGTATCCTTATTAAAATAATCCAGGTCGATCTTGTTACTGAACGCATCTGTTTCATCTACGATCTTTAGAATTTTTCCTGTTGTAAGATCTGTGTATGCGACCAACCCTTCGATATCAATGCTATTTCCTTTTCTCCTGGCGATAACCAATTGTTCGCGGTGACCGACCGCGCCAATACCCATATCACCGGTAAAAATGCTTCGATGCGTTACGGAGTCTATAGATATCCCGCGTTTTTTTAATGCAGCGATCCACCGTGGATCATTTTGCACGATGGTTGTGATCACTGAATCCGCTGCCAATCCCATCCCGATAACATCACGGAGATGCTTAACCGAAATAACTTTCCCTGCATTGAGATCTACCACCGCTTCTGTCATACCTTCTTTAGCATAATCATAAAAACTGGTGAACGCTTCTCTCCTGAATGGCTGCCCTCGTTTATAAGCCAGTACCTCTTTTTTTGGGGGCTCTTTGAGGTTGATAACATTGAAGAGGTCCTTACCACTGGTGGTTCCGCTGCTTTTTAGGATCTCAACGACTTTACGCATTTCGCCTGCTGTGAGAGGATCCAAAGGATATGTGACGGTGTTTTGCGCAAATGAGCCGGCACAGAACAAAAACATCAGGGTATAAAATGTTATCCTTTTTTTCATTGATTACTTTTTTTTGATAAAATGATCTTGTATCCGTTATATAACGGGTATGAACATGCGTAATGTAAAAATATTTTACGTGGAAAAACAGGGATCAGTTTTTCACATAAACAGTTTTGATATTGACGAGTTCCTTGAAACCGTACACACCTAACTCGCGACCATAGCCGGAATGCTTAATACCGCCGAAAGGTAAGCTGGGATCCGATTTTACCGAGGAGTTCACAAAGCATGCCCCAGCTTGCAAACGCGTTGCTGCAATACGTTCGCCGCGCTCCGTGTCTTTTGTAAATACCGCAGCCCCAAGTCCAAACTCAGAATCATTTGCAATAGCGATGGCATCATCCTCATTTTTTGCGATGATGACCGCAGCAGCGGGACCAAACAACTCCTCATCATATGCAGGCATTCCTTTCTTTACATTCGTTAAGATAGTGGGCGGGTATAAGGCGTTCTTACCGGGAGGAACCGTTCCGCCTAAAATGCATTTTGCACCTTTCTTTATACTTTCCTGCACCTGTTTATGTAGCTCATCACGGAGATCCATACGCGCTTGCGGACCGATATCCGATTTCGGATCGAGTGGATCGCCCATTGTTTTCGACGCCATTTTCTTGGTGAATAATTCGAGGAATTGTTTTTCGACTGATTCAATTACAATCATCCTCTTTGCGGAAATGCAGCTCTGCCCGCTGTTGATCAGGCGGCTGTTTGTACACGTTTCCGCTGCCAACTCAAGATCCGCGTCTTCGAGTACGATGTACGGATCGCTTCCCCCAAGTTCAAGCACAGATTTTTTAATGAGTGAGCCGGCTTTTTGCGCAACCTTCTTTCCCGCTGCAACACTTCCTGTGAGCGTCACTGCCTGGATCAGCGGGTGTTCTATAACTGAATCCACAACGTTGCTTCCAATTAATAATGTTTGAAAAACATGTTCGGGAAACCCTGCCTCCTTAATAATATTCTCAATTTCGATAGCGCATCCAAAAACATTTGAAGCATGCTTCAGCACGCTGCAATTTCCTACCATTAATGCAGGTCCCAGAAACCTGAATACCTGCCAGAATGGAAAGTTCCATGGCATCACCGCGAGAATTACTCCGATCGGTTGAAAATTTACATAACTTTTCGACGCATCTGTTTTGATAAATTCTTCCTTCAATGCGGCTTCTGCGCTTCTTGCAAAATATTCACAGGAGTCTGCGCATTTGTCAATCTCCGCAATTCCACCTTTCAAATTTTTTCCCATCTCTATCGCCATTAATTCCGCCAATTCATTTTTTCTGCGCCGGAGTATTTTGGCCACATTATTCAGGTATCCGCCACGTTCGTCAAAACTCAGATTTTTCCATTTCTGCCACGCCGCGTGCGTTTGACAGATCATTTTATCCACTTCTTCGTTTGTGTGTGGCCGGTAGGATTTGATTAACTCGCCGGTGAAGGGATTTATGGAATCGATGGTCATACTTAAGGTATTAATGGTTGGAACAGGAAATTAAAGAAAACTGATTGAAAGAACACAAGTGAATGGATTTATTTTTGATCTGTTTTTAATTGTCAAATGAAAGTCGGATGATCACGTTCAAAAGGTCAGGGAGAGTGTCAAACGGTATCCTTCTGCCATCTCACTCTTCATAATTAAGATCCTTTGTAAATGTTTCTTCAAGTTGCATCAACGCAGCCAGTGCTATGACAATCACGACGGTCGCGGAGACAACGCCTGCAAGGGTCAATCCAAAATGACCCTTTGCAAACAGGAACATGCCGGATACCGGTATTATGGAAGCGCGTACGAAATTCGGAACCGTAGTGGCCACGGTTGCTCGCAGGTTTGTTCCAAATAGTTCCGCTGCAATAGTTACAAATAATGTCCAATAGCCGTTAAAAAATCCAAGGCATGTACAGATGACATAAAAAACTGTCAGACTATGCGTTTTTGTTAACAGGTAAACCAGCATGAAAACATAAGAGCCCGAAAGAAAAAGAAGCATGCCTTTTTTCCTGCTTCGCAGACGCTGACTGATATACCCGCTGATGATATCACCAAGCACCTGTCCAGCAAATGCAAGCATCACCGCCTTGCCGGCGACAATTGTTCCTTCAACGCCCTGGGCACGTCCGAATTCGGGTGAAAAAAATATTAGCACGCCGGTGACAAACCATACAGGAACGCCAATCAGGATGGAGCATAAATATTTAATGAACCTTCGCCCATTGGAAAATAGCGCAAGGAAATTTCCTCTGCTGATTTGCTTTTTACGGATGATATTAAAAAGTCCGGATTCCATCACGCGTATCCTGGTAATGAGTAGCAATATCCCAAGAATTCCTCCGGCCATATAAGACGCGCGCCAACTGAAACGATCAGCAACAAAATATGCGAGTATGGCTCCCAATAATCCAACGGTTGCAACGAGTGTCGTGCCCCAGCCACGGATATCCTTTGGTAAAATTTCTGCGACAAGTGTGACACCCGCACCCAACTCGCCGGCCAACCCGATTCCCGCAATAAATCTTAAAATCACATATTGATCGTAAGAACCTATAAATGAGTTTGCGATATTTGCGAGTGAATATAAAAGGATTGAAGAAAAAAGAACGGACAGCCTCCCTTTCTTATCGCCAAGAATGCCCCATAAGACGCCTCCAATAAGCATGCCCACCATCTGAACATTTAATATCGTGAGTCCTTTTGTAAATAACTCGTCTTGCGAAAGTCCCAATTCTTTCAGACTCGGCACACGTACAATATTAAAAAGGATAAGGTCATACATGTCCACCATATAACCCAACGCCGCCACGAGTACGGGTATCCTGATGAGCTTTCGAAATACTGAATCTACGGCCATTCTTAGATATTAATCAAGGAGAGATAATTTCAAATAATCCTGAATATAACGATCATCTATAAGCGATCTACATTAAACCCGCCATCTACCATGATGACCTGTCCGGTGGAATATGGAAAAAATCCCAAGGCCAGGGCCGCAACGGCTTTTCCAACATCTGCTACTTCTCCCCATCTTTTTTGAATCGTCAGGCCTTCTTCGAGCAACTTATCATATTTGGCGATTACTCCCGCTGTCATATCAGTTTTAACAACACCGGGCCGCACTTCATAAACAGGAATATCAAATTCGCCTAAACGTAATGCAAATAATTGTGTGGCCATGCTGATGCCGGCTTTGGAAATACAATACTCACCGCGATTGACGGATGCTGCTGTTGCAGAGATAGACGAAATATTTACAATGCATCCGCGGTAGTTACTATCCATTTTCTTTTGCTGTATCATCCAATTGGCAACAGCCTGGGTTAAGAAATATGGCCCTTGCAGATTTGTTGTCATCACATTTACAAAACTTTCTTCAGTTGCATCCAAAATATCCTTTCGTTCCTTTGGGGCGATACCGGCATTATTGACGAGCACATGAAGTTTACCATATGAACCGGCGATCTGTTCCAGCATATTTTTTCTTTCTTCGGGAGATGCCACATTGCCGCGACAATAAATGACCTCCGCTCCAAAACTTTTCAATAATTGAATCGAGTCCTGCACTTCACTATCCGGCCTCACACCATTCACGGCAATATCAAACCCGCTTTTTGCAAGCTCGGTAGCGACGCCGAATCCAATTCCGCGAGTTCCGCCGGTGATAAATGCGATTTTCTTTTCCATGTATTATTTAATTTCCGGGATATTGACCCAGCATCTCTTTTCCCAACTTTCAAGACCTTTTTCAGCAAGCTGAACGCCTTTGGCGCCCTCGCGCAAATCCCAAGGGAAAGGGCTACCCGTTACCACATGTTTCAAAAATAATTCCCATTGCACTTTGAATGCATTTTCATGAACCTCCTGTTCCGGGACCTTTGACCATCCTTCAAAGAAATTGATGGGTTGTGCAATATCCGGATTCCACACGGGCTTCGGTGTATTTCCATAGTGCTGAATATAGCATTCGCGCAAACCGGCAACCGCAGATCCTTTTGTTCCATCGACCTGCAATGTCAGCAAATCATCTCGTCGGACGCGTACCGTCCACGAAGAATTAAAATGCGCGATAATACCATTTTCAAGTTCAAACGTTGCATAAGCTGCGTCATCGGCCGTGCATTTATATTTATTTCCCGATTCATCTACGCGAGTTTTGATGTGAGTTGCACCGATACAGGAAACGGCTTTCACTTTTCCAAAAATATTGTCCAATACATAACGCCAATGGCAAAGCATGTCCACAATGATACCTCCGTCATCTTCTTTCCGGTAGTTCCACGAAGGTCGCTGCGCAGGGATCGTTGTTCCTTCAAAAACCCAATATCCAAATTCACCACGCACAGATAATATTTCGCCAAAGAAGTCATTTTGTATCAGCCGTTTTAATTTGAGAAGACCCGGAAGCCATAACTTATCCTGCACCACGCCATTTTTTAATCCGGCGTCTGTGCATAACCGGTATAACTCCATGGCGGTGTCCGTACTCACAGCCGTGGGCTTTTCGCAATACACATGCTTACCTGCTTTTACGGCACGACGCACACCCTCTGCTCTTCTGCCAGTGGTTTGTGCATCAAAGTAAATCTGGTAGGAAGGATCATTTATCACCGACTCCAGGTCAGTGGTAAATTTGCTGACGCCAGACTGCTGTGATAGTTTTTGCAGCTTGACAGCATCTCTTCCAACAAGCACGGGATCGGGCATAATAAATTCCGTGGGACTCACTTTCACTCCACCTTGCCTGATGATCTCCACGATGGATCGCATCAGATGCTGGTTTGTACCCATTCGTCCCGTAACTCCGTTCATAATGATTCCTATCTTATGAATAGTTGCTGCCATTGTTCAAATTATTACGTTTATTTAAATACAAAACTTAATTTAATATTTAACCGCCCGCGACAACGCCAACTATCAGGAATGCTCCAGATAAGCTGATTTTATTTTGTCCAGAAATTCGTGCTGATCCTGCTGCCAGTAGATATTTGAAAAAATTTCTACTTCATTGTAGCCATCGAAACCTGCGCGTTCTATCCAACCCCTTATCTGTTTAATATCGATGCATCCTTCGCCCATCAAACCGCGATCGTTTAACATGTCGAGTGTCGGCGTTTTCCAATCGCAGATATGAAAAGCAAAAATATTTTTTTTCTTTCCGCATCGCTCGATTTGTTTTTCTAATTCAGGATCCCACCAAAGATGATACACATCGATTGCCACTCCTACAAACGAAGAGTCGAGCGATTCTGCGATATCATTTGCCTGCTCCAAAGTGTTGATGGCTGAACGATCGCCCGCGTACATAGGATGTAATGGTTCTATCGCAAGCTTGACACCACATGCCGCTGCATGATCAAGACAAGCCGCAATGCCATCACGTATCTGTTTCCGTGATTCTGTCAATGGCTGCCCCGGATCCGCACCGCATACCAATACCACGAGTGGTGCACCCAGCTCCGCCGCTTCATCGATCGCTCTCAAATTATCTTCGATTGCCAACTTCCGTTTTACCGGATCCGTTGCTGGAAAAAAACCTCCGCGACACAACGATACAACATCGAGATTGAAATCGCCCAACATTTTTCGGGTGTCGCCGATATTTCTTCCTTTCAATGCGTCGCGCCATACCGTAATCCCTCTAATACCGGCGTTCGAAAATTCCTGGGCAGCAATTTCAATGCTCCATGGTTTTGTAGTGATAGTATGCACACATAAGCGCGAAAGATCGGTTAGTCCTTTTGGCATCATGGCACGCAATTATAGAATGTATAATATGGTTCACCTTTCAACATTTTAGAAAGATAAAGCGCCACTTCACGGATATGGTAGTCGCCCCACATGCTGGATTCCCCATTTGGTATCTTGCTTCCCGGCGGCGTATAGTCCCAACCGTTAGGCCTGTGATAAATCGAATGGAGTAAAAGCCCCTGGTGTCTTTCATCCATGCTCAAATAAGGCTCCTGGAGCAGGCTTTCAACAACAGTTAATCCTGCCTGCCAATATTTCCCTGCCGACGTATCATTTTTCTTTTTCAGGTAATTACCGAGACGCAACAGGCCCTGCGAACCTATAGCCGCAGCTGAACTGTCAACCGGCTCATGATCATTATACGGGTCTGCATTGTGATTTAAATAATCGCCAAGTTTGTAAAGATCAGGAGCGCCGGTATCCCAATACGGAATGCCATCGAGTGGAGTGTGTTCGATATAAAAATCGCAAGTTGCTTTCGCTGCGTTGAGTAAATATTTTTCGTTTTTTTCCCTGCCGCCAAAATCCTCCAATGCATGATCAGGGATAGTTTCCATGCACTCAAGCTCTTCTGCAAAACCACACATGGCCCATGCGAGACCGCGTGTCCACGTAGTGAATCCGGTATAACCTTGCTGTGAATTCGGGCAGCGATAATTTCCATCCTTGATATTAAATACACTTTCATGTGCGGTTCGACCCCTAATATCATATATGTCGCGACCCTCGCCATAGTATATCGAATATTGCGCTGTGGCTTCGCAGTGAAGCAAGGCGCGCTGTAAGAGGCTTATTTTTAGATCATTTTCAGATTGAAAAACATGTCCCAATTTATGGCCTACCATCAGGGAGCGAATCGACCGAATTGTATCGACAAACAACGAATGTGGTCCATTGAAAGAATGAATGAACCCACCGCCATTTTTGATAGTCGTCCAGCGGGCGGCTTGTACAGCTCCCGATACTTTAAGTGCAAGCTCATAGAAATTTTTCTCCCAATCGTTCCAGTCAATTTTTTTTTCATGCATAAGGCGAAGCAGGTTTCCATACGTGCTAACGTTATTAAATCCGTGGTCGTGGACACCGGTATGACTAACATGCGGAGCCATCACGTCAAGTGTTTTTTTCCTGGCGTGATCCAACAAATCTTTATCTCCTGTGGCGTCAAATTGAAGAATTGCCGAACCGAATTGAAAACCCTGGGTCCATTCTGTCCATCCGCGTGTCGTGTATTTTCCCTGTATTGTAAACACGGGCGAGCCCTTCGAAGCGTCATAATTCGTCTCAATATTTTTGATCTTTTGCAACGATAGGTCCCAGAAGTGATTGAGGTTTGATTTGAGATCGGAAACCGATAGGTCGTTTTTAATTTTAATCACCGTAGTTGGTTAAGGTTGTCGAGATTCAAGAAACTAATATAGGTGAAAATAGTAAAACTTATTATAGATTGATCAAGAGCGGTCTTTAGAGTATTTGATGATTCTTCAACGTTTGCATTGCAATCCAGCCTTAGTCATTTAATGTATCTTTATTCGCACAGCAAATCTTCGCTCAAAATGAAATTTGTCATTTCCGCATTTCTAATTTGTATTTTTTCTTCCACTAATGCCCAGATCTCAATAGACACGCTGGTTGATGGTTTTAGTATAAATGAAAATCACATTCAAAGACTGACGGCTGCAAGCGGATATGTGGGCACAAGAAAAGACGGACGAATTAGTATTTCAGTAAAAAACAATGTTGCATTACTGTCACTCAGTATTGCGGACACAGTCGCTGCAGATCAATTCGCAGGTGTCTTCTTTAATAATATTCCTGGATTAAATCAGGGCGTTATTATTTGGAGATACAAACCATGGAATAGTTGGACCAAACCGATCGCGATTTCCGATGCTACTATGATGCCTGATTGGGACGTTCAATTTTTTTATTGGCGATACAACGACAATATGTATGGTGCATGCGTGCCACTGAGCGGAAATGGATTCAGGACTACGCTCGGAAGTGAACCTGGTAAATGGGGGAGTAAGTCCATGAGCTATGCATCAAACAAAGGGATCAAAGAAGTTCCGGCGATGGCCGTCGCGTTTGGTAAGGATCCTTATGAATTATTTGCGCGAATTTTTAGCACCGCGTTGGGAGCAATGGGGAGAAGTGAAAATGAATTTACAAAAAAGACATTGCCGTTGCCGCTTCAATATATTGGATGGTGCACATGGAATTCTTCGAACAATGGTAATGATCTCAATGAAAAACATATTTTGGAAGGCGTCAAAACATTTATAGAAAAAAAAATTCCGTTGGGCTGGGTTCTGGTTGATGACGGATGGTTTCAGCATCGTGAATCGCGATTACAATCTTTCCAGCCCGATCCAAAAAAATTTCCGGATGGATTCGCGCCTATGATTAAAAAATTAAAATTGGACTTCGGAATAAAATATGTTGGCATCTGGCATGCGTTTGACGGTTATTGGAATGGTATTGATCCTGCTTCATCATTGGGAAATCAATTTAAAGATCAACTCTTCAGTTGGCATCAGCCGGAAAAAGTAGGTGTGGATCAATCTCCCGAAAAAACTTATTATTTTATAAAACCCGAAAAAGAAAATCTTTATCAATTCTACGGTAAATGGCATGCATATCTTAGAAATGAAGGTTTCGATTTTGTAAAAGTAGATAACCAACTTGTAGCAGAGCGAATGGCTGTTAATAATTACCGCTTATTTGACTTGTCAGCGAAAATGCATAGTGCCCTTTATCGCTCGGTGAATAAATATTTTAATGGAGCCATCATCAATTGTATGGATATGACTGCCGACGCCTATCTCAATTTCGGCAGCTCGGCAGTTGCAAGAACAGTGGAAGATTTTTTTCCTTATGAACCGGGAGAGACCTACAATTTACAACATGGAAATGCCGCTGCGCACGTATTGCAGGCCGTGTACAACTCCATTTATTTTTCACAAATGGTGTTTACTGATTTTGATATGTTTCAATCACATCACCCAAATGCAGTGCTCCATGCCCTTGCCCGAACCGTCAATAATGGCCCTATTTATTTAACGGACAAACCAGGCGAACAGAATTTTGATATTTTAAATAAAATAGTTTTTGCCGACGGAAAATCTATCCGCTCATCCACATCTTTATTGCCTTCGGAAGATTGCCTTTTTCAATTACAGGAAAAAAAATTGTTCCGGGGGTTTTCAAAATGTGGGACCAGTGGGCTACTACTATTATTTAATGCAGCGGACACCAATGAGGTAAAAGGCCATTTTAAACCCGCCGATGTTCATGGATTGCGGGGAAAAACTTTTGCCGTCTATGATTATTTTTCAGGAGATCTAAGACTGGCAAAGCAAAAGGATTCATTTGAAGTAAGTCTGTCGCGCATGGGGTATTCATTACAATATATTGTTCCAATTGAAAATGACTTTGCTGCATTTGGATTGGTCAATAAGTACAACGGCCCAGCCACGATCATAGCAAAAAAATGGAACGGAAAAAATGCGGAGGTGACTCTTTATGAAGGTGGAAACTTTAAAGCGTATTGCAAACAAAAGCCAAAAAGGATATTGGTTAATGAAAAGGAGCAGCAATTTTCGTTTAGCAATAATATGATCACAACAGATATAAAGGCTACTTTAAAAAAACCTGTCGTCCGAATTATTTGGCAATAAAAAATTTCGCACCATCTGCTAATTGTATTATTCTGTCCGCAAACTCTTCGCCGGATTTGCGACTGCCGCTTTTATTGCCTGAAAACCGACTGTTAGCAATGCAATGAATACTGTAACCAATGCTCCGACCGCAAATACCCACCATTGAATATTGATATGATAGGCGAAATTTTCGAGCCACTTGTTCACCGCCCACCATGCAATCGGAATGGCGACTAAGTTTGATATCAATACCATTTTCAAAAAATTATTGGTCATCAGGTGTACGATACTGTTGACAGATGCTCCCAACACTTTGCGAATTCCAATCTCTTTTATTCGTCTTTCGGCAGAAAGAGTGGCCAGGCCAAACAACCCGAGACAGGAAATAAATATTGTAAAGATGGCGGCGAAAGTTATAATCTGTTTCCATTTTTCACCAGCTTCATAGGCTTGCTCGTTTGATTCGTTTTTGAATTTATAATTGACCGGGTATAATGGCACCAGCTTTTTGTACGTGGCTTCAATAAACTGTAAGGTTTCGGGAGTTTTATTTGGACTGATCTTTATATACAGTTGTCCAAGGTCCAGCTCAGGTTCTACTGTAAAAATTAAAGGTGAGATCTTTTCATTAAGCGGCCGGTAGTGATAATCTTTTACGACCCCTACCACAGTCAATTTTCTTTTCCTCCAAAACAGGTCGATTGTTTTCCCTATTGGATTTTTCCATCCGGCTTCCCGTGCAAAACTTTCATTAACGATTACACTGCTGATGCTGTCTGCAGGAAATGACGCAGAAAAATTTCTTCCGTGTGCAAATGGTATTTGAAGCGCGTCAAAATATTTGTCGTCGATACGGTCGTATTCAAACTGAATTTGCTTTCCGTCCGCCTTAGCAATTGTTCCACTTCTTCCACGATTATGAGCCCCTACGATTTTTATCTGCGGATCTTTGGCCAATTCGTTCTTGAACAGATCAATAACTTTATCATTGTTTCCCCATGGTAAATCGATTACAACGAGATCTTTGTCGTTATATCCAAGTTCCTTATGTGTGACAAAATAAAATTGCTTGTAGATAAACAGCGTACTAATGATAAGGAGCGCCGCTAAAGCAAATTGAATAATGACAAGTATTTTCGCAAGATAATTTCTGCCTGATATTTTTACCCGGTTGTACAAAGTTTGAATTGGATTGAAACCTGACAGAATCAAAGCAGGGTAGAAACCGGCGGCGAAACCTGTCATTCCAAAAATCAAAATAAATCCGGCAATCAACTGCGTGTCGGCCAGATAAGAAAGGCTCAATTGTTTATTCGATATTTCATTGAAGAATGGTAACGCCAGCGTAGCCAGTACGAATGCAAGCACAAAAGCAATAAAGCATATCATAAATGATTCGCCAAGGAATTGTTTCATCAACTGGTTTCTCTGTCCCCCGATTACTTTGCGTATTCCAATCTCTTTCGCTCTTTTAAGCGACTGGGCAATAGTCAGGTTGATGAAGTTGATACACGCAGTCAGTAAAATAAAAATAGCGATGCCAGACAAAATGTACGAATAGATCGGCTTACTGGCATCCTTTAATTCATCTTCTGCATCGTATTCCGTGCTGAGATGTATATTGAGCAGCGGCTGCAGTCCCCAATTGTACGTGTTATTATCATTGAATTCCTTTTTCGCGTTTTCTAATTCTTCTTTTGCTTTTTCATGAATGGTTTTTGTAATGTTTGCCAAAACCGATTTCTCGTCAGCGCCCGGATGTAGTACCACAAAAGTGCTGAGGAAGAAATTGATCCAATAATGATCCGGATTTATTTTTTCACGAAACTTAAAAGGAAGTAATGCGCTGAATTTAATCGTAGAATTTTGAGGCGATTTTTTTGCGATACCAGTTATAATAAATGGTTGGAAGTTGTCACCTGCCTGCAGTTCCAGCGTCTTTCCAATGACGTCGGTAGTTCCGAAATATTTTTTTGCCGTTTCATCTGTCACAACGATTGAGTTCAGATTTGTTAACACTTTTTTCGGATCACCTTTTAATAACGGAAATGAAAAAACAGAAAAGAAATTGTCGTCGACATAGAGCACGTCCTGGTTGAACGTGGTATTGTTTAATTTCAAAACATGACTCGTTGTGGCTACGCGGACATACTCATCGACACCCGGTACTTCTGATTTGCATGCGGGACCAATACGTACGCCTGTTTTGCCGGTTCTGAATACTTCATGTCCCTGCGGATCGACTGATTGGGCGGTGATACGATAGATATTGTTCTTAAGCCTGTGAAAACGATCATAGCTAAGCTCATCCTTTGTGTACAGAAAGATAAGCATGCAACAGGCAAGCCCGATACTGAGTCCAACAATATTTATTGCCGACAGCGTTTTATTTCTCCAGAGATTTCGACAAGCAACGATAAAGTAATTCTTAAACATGGCAGTTGTTTTTTGATTGATGATTTACACCTCGATTTGTTTCCCTCAACAGAAATCAGGACAAATTACAATCTTCCAGAACTGAGTATTTGAATTCTGCATTCAATAATATGCCACCTTTTAGATATTTGATTTTCTGACCACTGTAGAAGGCGCATATACGACAATGTTCGTTTTTGATACAATCGACTGACTCAATTTGATGCAACGGCACCAGCACCCAAAATATTTTTAAAAATATTTGGGTAACTCAAAAGTTACATATATATTTACGTAACTCAAAAGTTACATATTATGCAAAAGGAAATTAAACAAACTTGGTTTTTCGATCAATCACCACAGGAAGTTTGGGATTATTTTACCAAACCTGAATTGATCGAACAATGGCTGGGAGAAAACGACTTTCAGCCGGTGGTGGGACATAAATTCCAGTTCACCAGTCCTTATGGCAATCATTCATATTGTGAAGTATTGGAAGTAAATCCTGTCACAAAGCTTTCTTATTCCTGGCAAAAGCGTTCGGCAAAGGATAAGAAGCCTTTTCATTCAACAATTGAGTGGACTTTTATTCCAAAAGGCGACGGAACAGAAGTGAGATTGTTGCACGGTGGATTCACCGCGATCGAAGATGTTGTTGCACACGAAAATGGTTGGAACATTTGCTCTAAACAACTTGCAGAACTTTTAAACACAGTTAAAAAATGACAACACAATCACTGGATGCATTCCAGGTAATTGCAGATCCAAGTCGCCGGCAAATGTTGATGATGCTTTCAAAAGACAGCATGACGATAAATGCATTAGCAGAAAACTTTGAAATGAGCCGCCCCGCCGTTTCGAAGCACATAAAAATTCTCTACGGCGCGGGTTTTATTTCGATCAGGGACATAGGAAGGGAACGACATTGTGTTTTGAAACAAGACGGTTTTAATGAACTGCAGGATTTTATCAGCTATTTCGACAAATTCTGGGCGACTAAACTCAAGAAATTGCAAACACTTTTGAACAACAAATCAAAAAATAATCAAAATGAAAGACAAAAGCTACACGGCGACGATTGACGTTGATAAATCTGCCCAACATGTTTTCGATTGCATCAGGGAGGTTCCGAAATGGTGGAGCAAAGATTTTGAAGGTAAGAGTTCGGATCTGAATGATGAGTTTGTCATTTGTCATCCCACACTTCATTATTCGAAACAAAAATTGGTTGAAGTGATTCCCAACAAAAAGGTTGTTTGGTTTGTGTCAGAAAGTACACTCGACTGGCTCGAGAAAGATCAGCACGAATGGACAAACACCAGGATGGTTTTTGATATCAGCGCACACGAGGATACAACCACAATTCATTTTATGCACGAAGGACTTGTGCCGGATAAAGAATGTTTTGAAATGTGTGAGCAGGGTTGGAATATGGTTATCAAACAGCGCTTGTTTAACTATATCAGTAGCGGAAAAACGATATAAAGTTTTCTATCAACCTATGTGTCTATCTGCCGATGTGGTAATTTCTTTTTCACCAAATAGGCACATCGGCACATAGGTTGGATTCAAATTCGTCGACTAATTCAACTTGTACGCAACAACCTTATTACTCATCATCGCAGGAATGTAAACCGTTTTACTTGCAGCATCATAACCAAGATCCGCTGCATTAACTTTCTTATCCCTGGTATCCGATAAAGTCTGTTTGGTGCCATCATCCTTTACATAGTATATTGTTCCTGCCCAGCCCGTAACTACAAATTCATGGTCATTGATCATTTCAATTCCGTCGGCGCCGCCTTCGATTCCATCCGCCAGCGTTTTCAGATTTTTATTTGCGTCAGCCTTTTGCAATGTTGTACCGGTCAATATATATAAATCGTTACCAACAGCTAAAAGTCCGTTGGCTTCTTTCATATTCTCGAGGTAAACCGTAGCTTTTTTATCTTCAATTTTATGCACCTTATTTGTTCTCGTATCACTGACATAGACGGTTCCTTTTGAATCAACGGTAATATCATTCAGCATTTGCGATCCTTCAACTGAAATGCGTTCAACGACAGATCCCGTGTTTACATCTACAACGGCCACCGTTGTTTGCTCGGCCGCATATAACAGGTTTTTGTATAGTCCCAATCCTTTTGTTGCTGTCAACCCGGTTACCCAGTCTCTCTTAATAATTTTTCCATCAGGAGTCAATTTGCTGATGAAGCCCGTCCCTGGTTTTTGAAAATCCCCAATGTTTGATACATATAATGTTTTTGATTTGGCATCGTACAGCGCGGACTCAGGTGCTTTCAGCGTAGTATCAGTTTGCCATAACATCGACAAAGAATGTTGAGCGAATAGTTGTACACTCAATAAAATGGCGACACTTGCAATTGCTAACTTTTTCATGTTAAGTAGATTTCGTTTCTGTAATTTAATTGAATTGTAGCAGCTATATTTTTTAGAGTGGTGTAATTCGCAACAATGCATCGGGTGCATTGGTGAGCACATACAATGCGCCATCGGGTCCAACTTTTACATCCCGCACACGGCCATATCCTTTCAACAAGATTTCCTGTTCAAGAACTTTGTCGTCTTCAACAACAAGCCGGCGTAATTCTTCATACTTCAAGGCGGTCACCAAAAGATTATTCTCCCATTTAGGAAATAATGAATGTTGAACAAATTCCGCTGCGCACACTGCTATGGAAGGCGTCCAATACGTAATGGGCTGCTCAGTGCCCGGTTTCGCTGTGTCCTTTGAAATGATCGTACTGTCGTAGTTGATTCCATACGTGGCGAGTGGCCATCCATAATTTCCACCGTTCTTTAATATGTTCAGTTCATCACCACCGCGCGGCCCGTGATCGGTGAAATAAATTTTTCCTGTAACAGGATGCTGTGCAAGTCCCTGCACATTGCGAACTCCCCAACAGAATATGGCCTGCAAAACACCTTTTTTGCCATATAACGGATTATCTTTTGGAATGGAACCATCACTGTTGATACGGTAAATTTTTCCCTGCGGTTTTGAAGGCAATTGCGGATCGACCCCACTTTGTTTTGCTTCTTGCATGTCGCCAATTGTGAAATACAAATAACGTTGTTTATCAAAAAAGAATCGACAGCCCCAGCGCGTTCCGTGATACACCTCGAGCGAATCCGGCACCTGGAAAAGTGTTTGTTGATTCGTCCATTGGTGCTCGTTAACTTTTCCCCTTACAATCATAGTCATGCCCGGTGTGTCTTTGTCGGAAGAGTTTTTAGAGTTGTGACTGAATGCAAGGTAAATCCAACCATTATTTTTATAGTCGGGATCAAGTGCAAGATCCATCATGCCACCTACCAGATCTGTCGCGTATGTTTTGGGAAGGCCCTTGATTTTTTGACTATCCAGTTTGCCTTTAATTATCGGGTATAGATCACCGTTTTTCCCGGTGATATAGGCATGGTTTGAATCGATAAATTCGATTCCCCAAGGTCCCTCCAATCCATGCGTAATTAGTTTTTCAATATTCAGATTGTAAAGTTTTGTCTGTACTTGCAAAGGTTGTTCTTGCGACTTGATTGAATTAGGCGATTTGCGAACCTCGAGAATAAAATCAGCCACGGCATTTATGTCCGAATCAGAAAGGGCTCCGGACCATTTTATCATTTGTGTGCCCGGAATTCCATTACGAATGGTTTGCAAGATCGATTCGCGAACGTCGCCGTGTTTTAGAGTACCCGTGAGTGACGGGCTCACACTGCCTTGCAATTCCGCACCGTGACATCCGGCGCAATTGTTTTTATAAACTATTGCTCCCTGATTAGCTGGTGCTGAGCATTTCGGGAAAAAAATAGATGCAATGATGATGAGAAAGGCACTGATGGACCTTGATGAGAAGATCGGCCAGTTCATGACAGTCGGGGAAACTCTCATTCGCATTTGCGTTTTAGTCTTCATAAATATTTCCGCTCAATGGAAGTCTTCCTGCAAAATTCAAACCGTCAATTAAATTATCAAAATTATTTGGTTTTGCTTCCATTTACCAGTGGCGCAAATGAGGAAGTGAGGCTGATGCATTCAGCTTCTATAAAACTGGACGAACATTGGGTGATTTTTTCTCTACAAGAATGGAATAAACATATACAGTGAGTGCTTATGCAGGCCCACAAAAAAGAAAATGACATCCCGGCTTCCGGCAAACAGGTCGGCGATTTCATACGTCGTGAAGAAAAGTAGCGGGTAAAAAAAGACGGCATGCTTTTTTTCAAGCGGAATTACTTTTTCAGCAATCCATCTCCTGATCATTTTCGAGCGGTTGAAATATGTAGTAACGGCTGCTCCGATCATTGCGCCTGCAAGTAGATCTGTCGGATAATGATACCCAAGGTAGACCCTGGGGAAAAGAATAAATACAATTGTGAATATTATCGTTGCGATGCCTATCCTTTTCGAAATAAACAGAAATCCCGTGGCCAATGAAACAAATAGAGCAGCATGATCACTGGGAAAGGAATTCATTTTTCCGATATAAGGATCCAGGTCGTAGGAAGACGTGAAAAGAAAATCGTGATTCATTAAAGGACGTGTCCTGAAAGGAATAATACCGCCAAGGCCCAGCGTAATTACCATCACGAAAAAAATCGAGAAGATCGTAGTCAGTAATGAAATCCTGTTTTCGAGCACTTCGGATTGAGGCCTGAACCATAAATACCAAATAAGCAGTGAAAACACACCACCTTTGATCAGGTTGTCGCCGCCGGCAATAAAATAAATGGTATGATATGTTTTGTAAGAGCGATCGAAATGATTCAGGACAAAGTCAATGATGATCTTGTCAAAATTATTGAAGGGAGAGAAGTTTACAACAATATGTGCTATCATTTGGCAAACAATAAGGGGTTCCCAGGGACTGATTGACGGCCAAAATAATAATAATATTTGTAGTTTGAAAGCCCCGGAAGCAAATAATTCAGAAAATGGGCCAATTCGTCCAAAATCCTTACTGGTAAAGGCTTTCATTGAACGTTATGGCCCTGTTAAGGACCCTAAATTGAACAATAAACTGCTATCTCTTCCTTGGGTTGTTTTAGGGCCAACGGACAATTTGGCACCCGGTACTAATTTCTGGCCCAGGATTTTTATGTAACCCAAAAGTTACGTATGTTTGCGTAACTTCAAAGTTACGCTTATGCAAAGGGATATCCTGCTTAAATGGACATTTCAAAATTCGCCCGAAGAGATTTGGGATCATCTGACAACGCCTGAATTGCTTTCACAATGGCTCATGGAAAACAATTTTCAGCCGGTTGTGGGGCACCAGTTTCAATTCCGGGCAAAGCCATTACCACAATTTGGTTTTGACGGAAATATCTATTGCCAGGTGCTGGAAGTAGTTCCAAACAAGCGGCTCTCATATACATGGCGAGGCGGACCGGGGAATGGAAAAATCTCTTTGGATTCCATCATTGTCTGGACAATCACTCAAAATGCAGGAGGAACTGAATTGGTTCTGGAACACAAGGGTTTCAAAGGACTAAGAAATTATATTCCTTACCTAGTTATGAGAAAGGGCTGGTTAAAAATCGGGGAAAGGTTTCGTCAACTCCTGAATTCCAGGTTTGCTTAAAAGCTGGCAAAAACTCTGTCAATAGCATAGGTTATGCATAAGTTACGTGTAGGACTGAGTTAAGACTGCCATAAGCCGCCTTTGAATCTGATGCCCGTTCAAACGTTAATTGAAAGCCCGTCTGCGGTCGAAGGACCTGATGCCGGTAGTGGAAATCGACCATCTGTTCGAATTATGCATTTATATCGCACTTTGGAATCGACCGGTATCTTCGACGGCTAATCAGGTCTGCCCACGATTGTTCAACAATCGAATCGCCTTTCTTCTAAAGATTGAAAGGATGTTTTCTCAAAACAAAATCCAGACAGAAGCTGTTTTATATATTTGGACATCAAATGACATCTATGGGAGTATGGCGACAAATTGCGGAATATCTCTACATTAAAAAAAAGGACCCCAATGCACCGCACAGTAAATGGATGAGCTACATGCATGGCATCAATCGCATTTCAATTTTTATGTTTTTACTGGGATTGATCATCATCGCCATTCGTCTAATCTTCTTCAAGAGACATTAACCCTGTAGAAAATCCACAATAATTTTAGCGGTGTTCGCGGAAGCATGTCCGCCGCGACTTAATATTTCCCTGAGTTGTTCATAATCCTCTTTTAAAAGTTTTTGCTTTTCAGGATTGTTAAGCAGGTCGTTTAATTCTTTCTGCAGATTTTCCACGGTGAGTTCATCCTGGATCAGCTCCTTTACAACAGGTTTGTCCACGATCAGGTTGACAAGAGATATATATTTTACTTTGATCAGTCTTTTTGCAATTTGGTACGAAATGGAACTACCCCGGTAACAAATCACCTCGGGCACGCCGAATAATGCGGTCTCCAGAGTTGCTGTTCCTGAAGTGACGCACGCCGCTTTTGCCTGCATCAGCAACGGATATGTTTGGTCCTTTACGCCAATGACATTTTGATAATCCCGAATCAGTTCGTCATACAGTGCATCATCCTGCGCGGGTGCCTGGGCAACGACAAATTGGTAGTCGGGAAATAATTTACTTGTCTCGAGCATCACCGGGAGTTTCTTCAGTATCTCTTGTTTGCGGCTGCCTGGTAACAGTGCGATGATAGGACGTGATGCAGGTAATAAAGGATTTGAGGAATTGTTGTTTTTGTAATTTGACTTGAACGTTTCAACGACTTCAACTAACGGATGTCCGACATATTCGACTTCATAATTCCATTTTTTATAAAACGCTTTTTCAAATGGAAGAATGACAATCATTTTATCAACACATTCACGGATCATTTTTACCCTGCTTTCCTTCCATGCCCATACTTGGGGAGAAATATAATAGATGATTTTGTATCCTTCTGATTTTGCCCATTCTGCAATGCGAAGATTAAAACCGGGATAGTCAATCAATATAAGTGCATCGGGTTTGAAGGATTCAATATCTTTCTTACAAAATTTAATGTTGCGCAAAATCGTTGGCAAATTTTTCACGACTTCGGCAAAACCCATAAAAGCAAGATCTTTGTAATGCCTTACAAGATCGGCTCCTGCTTCTTTCATGAGGTCACCGCCCCAGCAACGAATAACTGCCTGCTTGTCTTTTTTTCTCAATTCTTTGATGAGATTACTTCCATGAAGATCTCCTGATGCTTCGCCTGCGATGATGTAGTACTTCATTAATGAATGGTGGGTCAAAGATAGCGAAATGTGAAAATGTGGAAATGTGGAAATGTGAAAATGAGATTACTGAGTATTTCTTTCAACTAGTTACAATGAATAGTCAATAATCAATGTTGAATTGGGAGCCGTGCTTCACAACTCATTTTCACATCTCCACATTCTCACATTTCCACATTTAAATTCTAGCTTATTAACTTATAAACCAAAACAGCAATTCCATACGCCAATGTAGCTACGAAAATTCCTTTCGCTGTTTTGTCGCGGTGTGTGTTAATATAGATCGTGAAGAAAATTGCATTTGCAATCAAGCAAATGCTGCTGACTCCGGTCAGTAAAGGTTTGTTTGTAATGAGTAGATTGAGATATTCGGAAATAGTCATCGCACGTGAGAAATTCCAATAATAGTAAGCGATCATAGCCAGCAGGGGTGCAACTAGTCCGATGCCAATGCCGATTTTAAGATTGTCTTTTTTTAATATCACAATTTCCACGTTTTTTCGAGTTTGCTCTTAAGAACGTAATTTGTCAAATCAAATTGTACCGGCACCACGCTGACAAAATTGTTCTCCAACGCCCAAACGTCTGTATCTTTTCCGGTGTCAAAATTCACAAATTTACCAGTGAGCCAGTAATATTTTTTTCCCGATGGATCATTTCTTTCGAGAAAATCTTCTTCATATTTAGCATATGCCTGTCTGCATATCTTTATACCGGCAATTAATTCTTCTGCAACTGCTGGAATATTTACATTCAGGACGAGATGTTTGTCGAGCGAATTTTTTAAAAGATATTCAACTACAATACGAGCATATTTTTTGGCACCCGTGAAATCTGCTTCAACGCTATAATCAAGTAATGAAAAGCCAACGGAAGGAATGCTTTCAATTGCAGCTTCCACGGCTGCAGACATTGTACCGGAATAGATCACGTTAATGGAATGGTTGGAACCGTGGTTGATCCCGCTCAGGCATAGATCAGGTTTGCGGCGAAGTATTTTATCGACGGCAAGTTTAACACAGTCGACTGGTGTCCCCGAGCACCCCCAGGCTTCGATGCCATCGAAAATTGCCACCTTGTGGAGCCTTAACGGAACGCCAATTGTGATGGCGTGTCCCATTCCGGATTGTGGTTTGTCCGGCGCAACAACTATAATTTTTCCGAGGTCTTTAACTGCTTCTACCAGGTTGCGGATACCGGGCGCTGCAACACCGTCATCATTGGTTATCAGGATAACAGGCTTTTCTTTCCTTTTAGATTTGGCCATAGCGGGTAACAAAAGTATGGAATAAGGTCGATAGGTTGATTGGTTGTACGTTGATACGTGATTTGCTTGTGGACTAATCAGCCCAATTAGCCTGTCAGTTAATCGACCTTATTTTCCCACATCTCTGGAATTTCCCTCTTAAACCGTTACTTTTGCAGCCGATTTTAAACCCTCATTATGGCAGGACAATTGAAGGAGGTTCGACTCCGGATCAAATCCATCCAAAGTACCCAGCAGATCACGAAGGCGATGAAAATGATCAGCGCCACCAAGTTGCGAAAAGCGCAGGAAGCAATCACGCAAATGCGTCCTTACGCAAAGAAATTACAGCAGGTATTGAGCAATATTGTGAGCAACGCCGAAGGCAGTGTTAGCTCGGGTTTGTCGACTGAACGTCCCGTCGAAAAAGTATTATTGATTGTGATTACGAGCGACAGATCTTCCTGCGGAGCCTATAACTCGAATCTGGTTAAACTCGCGAAGGCTACTATCCGGGAAAAATATTCCAGCCAATTTTCCAAAGGAAACGTATACATCTGGAGCATTGGAAAGAAAGGTTACGAGCATTTTGCAAAAAATAATTTCAAAGTCGACGCCGCATTTAAAGACATTTTTCTTCATCTCAATTTTGAAAGTGTTCAGACATGTGCACAAGCTGCGGTGAAAGCCTTTGAAAACAAAGATTTCGATGCAGTTGAAATTGTTTACAGCGAATTTAAAAATGCGGCCACCCAGCGCTTTACTGTTGAACAATTTTTGCCGATTCGCAAAATTCAAACGAAGGCAGGCGCGAAAAAAAGTGATTTTATTTTCGAGCCCGCAAAAGAAGAATTGATTGCTGAACTAATGCCAAAAATTCTAAATACGCAGCTGTATAAAGCAGTGCTTGATGCGAACGCCTCTGAACATGGCGCGAGAATGACGGCAATGGATAAGGCAACCGAAAACGCGAACGAAATCTTACGCAGCTTGCGTATCTCATACAACCGGGCAAGACAAGCGGCCATCACTACAGAATTAACAGAAATTGTCAGCGGTGCGGCTGCATTGCAGGGCTAAGTTTCTTTATTCCGTTCACTGCTGGGTCACAGGATCCAGTGACTAAAACTCATCAAATGGAAGTTCCAAATCTTATTCCTCATATCGAAGCGTTGATCTTTGCGAGTGACAAACCATTGACGACACCTGAAATTACCGAACTACTCAACCATGCACTTGGCTTCATGGAAGATAAACTCACGCTCGAGCAGATTGAAGCATCGATGGAAGATATTTCAAATAAATACCAGGATGAATCATTTCCGTTTGAGATCAGGGAAAGCGGCGGCGGCTGGCAATTCCTTACAAAAAAAGAATATCATAAAACAGTTGCACAACTGAACGGAGAAAAATTTCTAAAACGCTTATCAACTGCAGCGCTGGAAACACTTGCCATCATCGCTTACAAACAACCAGCTACCAAAGGTGAGATCGAAGCGATCCGCGGCGTTAATAGCGACTATTCCATTCAAAAATTATTAGAGAAAGAACTAATTGTCATCACAGGACGCAACGAAGAATTGCCGGGCAAGCCTTTGGTATATGCAACATCCCGCCTGTTCATGGATTATTTTGGAATAAACTCCTCAGCAGATCTTCCCAAATTAAAAGAAGTATTTGGAGAAAATCTCGTCGAACCTACTGTAATCAATCACACACCCGGTACGGAAGAATCTGAACCTGCCTTTATCGTCAGCGAAGACGGAGAGTTAGTGGAGAATGATGATAAGGAGGAGAAGGAAGAAGAGTAGGAAAATGTGATAAATGAAGAATGTGATAATATGGAAATGTGAGGATGTGAAAATGAATCGCGGATTTGCGGATTTACGCGGATTCTAAAGTTTAATATTGATTATTTTTGAATATTTGTCTGACGCGACGAGAAAATTTTAATTTTCGATTTTCAATGTTCAACTATGGAATCCGCGCAATCCGCGTAAATCCGCAAATCCGCGATTCATTTTCACATCCTCACATTTCCATATTATCACATTCTTCATTTATCACATTTCCCTATATTCGCACGCTATGTCACAACAACTATCCCAAGACTACCTGACCGGGTTGGCAAAAGAATTTGGAACTCCGCTTTATGTATATCATGCAGAAAAAATTGAGGAGCAATATCACAAGCTTACTGAAGCATTTAGCGACAGTAATACTGTTTTTTTCTATGCGTGCAAGGCATTAACGAACATCAATATTCTCAAATACATTAAATCACTTGGTGCAAATGTTGATTGCAGTTCGATCAATGAAGTGCGATTGGCGTTGCATGCTGGTTTTCCCCCGGCAAGAGTGTTATACACATCAAATGGAATTTCATTTTCCGAAATTGAAGAAGCGCAACGTCTTGGCGTCATAATCAATATTGACAGCCTTTCTAATCTCGAAAAATTTGGAAAAAAATTTGGGAGAAGTTACCCCGTTGGCATCAGGCTACGTCCGAATATTATGGCCGGCGGAAATATAAAAATTTCTACAGGTCATGATAAAAGTAAGTTCGGTATTCCGGTCGACCAGATAGAAAAAATCCTTGGCGTCGTTCGTAAATACGACATGAATATCGCTGATTTGCATATTCACACTGGCAGTGAAATTAAAGATGTGGACGTTTTTGTAAAGGGAATCGAAGTATTGTTTGATATTGTTCCACATTTTTCAGAATTAAAATTTATTGATCTCGGTGGCGGGTTCAAGGTGTCTGACAGAAGAGATCTTGCAGAAACAGATATTGCTTTGTTAGCAAAAAAAGTCAAAGAGGCTTTTGCATCCCATGCCTCATCGGCCGGAAAAAATTTACAGGTTTGGTTTGAGCCGGGAAAATTTTTAGTGAGTCAGTGCGGATATTTTGTTACGCAGGTAAACGTAATTAAAGAAACATCTTCTGCTGCATTTGTAAGTGTTGACAGCGGATTCAATCATCTGATTCGCCCGATGTTTTATGATGCATATCATCATATTGAAAATATCAGTAACCCAACTGGAAATGAAAGAAAATATTCCGTTGTAGGAAATATTTGTGAAACCGACACTTTTGCATGGGATCGCATATTAAATGAAGTACGCGAAGGTGACCTGCTCGTGTTCCACAATGCAGGTGCATATGGTTTTGAAATGTCATCTAATTTTAATTCCCGCTTTAAGCCCGCCGAAGTTTTAGTTAAAGACGGTAACGCATTTCTGATTAGAAGAAGAGATGTGTTTGAGGATTTGTTGAGAAGCCAGGTGGAGGTACTTTGATAGACGGCTGATTAGTTGATAAGTTGTTTCACAAAAAGGCACAAAGTAGCAAAAGGGAGTTAATTAATCATTGCGCTCTTCGTGGTACTTTGTGCCTTTGTGTGAAACCAAACTTATCAACAACAATTTCCCTAATTTTATTCCACTAAAACTTTTTTCCTATGCCAATACGAATGGTTGATGATCCCGATCAGCAGGACGAAGGTGGTTATGAAGGCGGCGGTGGAAGAGGAGGCGGTGGTGGCGGCCTGTTTAGTTTACTTCCATTATTATTAATGTTATTTCGCGGACCGAAAGGTTTGCTTTGGTTGGTGATCATCGGAATCGCGGGCTATTTCTTTTTTGGACGTGGCGGATGCAACAATGCGTCCATCGTACAAAACATTAGTCAGCTTGCGACCGGTGGTATTCTCGATCCCCGGCAATTCGACAAAGCAAAAATCTATGAATCATTGTCGGACGATGATGGAAAAAATCCATTGCCCGAATCTGCAAATCTCCAAAAATTTGCACCTGCGGTAGGTGACCAGGGACATCAGGGAAGTTGCGTTGCATGGAGCAGTGCATATGGTGCGAGAACAATTCTCGAAGCTGCGCGGAGTGGAGAAGATCCAAATAGTTTACGGTTTAGTCCGGCTTTCTTGTACAATCAAATTGGATTGGATGGTTGCCAGGGTTCTTATATTATTCGTGCGATGGATTATATGACGAAGCGTGGGTCCGTTGCCTATGATAAATTTCCTTATACAGAATCCGATTGCACAAAACAGCCCGATCAGCAATTGCTTAGTGAAGCGCAGCAATTCAGAATGCGCGGGGCAAATCGGTTAACCATTGGTGATAGAACAGATGCTATAGATTTGCGGGCGATCAAAGAAAACCTTTCTCAAGGAGCGCCCGTTGTGATTGGTATGATGGTCGGCGGCAGTTACATGCAGCCGATGATGGGTCAGGATGTATGGAACCCGGGCCCGGACGACCAGAGCATGATGGGTTTCGGTGGTCATGCCCAATGTGTCGTCGGATATGATGATGCGAAATATGGTGGTGCATTTCTGATTATGAACAGCTGGGGGCCGCAATGGGGCAACAACGGATTTGCGTGGGTGCGTTACCGTGATTTCAAATACTATGTTCGTGAAGCATATGGACTCGAACCGATGGCGAAAGTCGGTACCGCTGCCAAAGCACCATTCAACTGTGAGATTGGTTTGGTCCAAGTCAACTTTGACGGTAAGAAAACCGTAGCGGGAGCTTATATCCCGCTGAAACTAACAGGTAACAATGTTTTTGAAACTGTATCAACGGTTCAGAAAGGAAGTAAATTCAAAATGGAAATCCGGAATACGACGGAATGCTACGTGTATGTTTTCGGAAAAGAAACTGACGGTACCAGCTATACGCTTTTTCCTTATCCCAATCCGGATGATCTGACAAAAACGAAATATTCTCCGTTTTGTGGGATCGCTGGTTACAGACTGTTTCCAAAAAATAAGAGTATGTCGCCCGACAGCATCGGCACAAAGGACTTCATGGCAGTCGTCATCAGCAAGGATACTTTGAATTGGTATGATCTCAACCGCCAGATTAGTCAGAACCCGAACCAGGATTATGCAACCAGATTCAATAATATACTTGGGAGTAAATTGATTCGCAACGTAAGATTTGAAACCTCTTCCAAAGGGAACATGCAATTCAAAACGGAAGAAGATAACAATAGTATTGTTGCTTGTATTGTTGAGATCGACAAATAATGGACGATGGCTTCGCAGACACAATCATTTATTAACCTTGTAAAGCACCCGATCAAATTCCGGCTTTACCTGTTATCGAAACTTCCGAGCGCTTTTTTTGCCGGAGTTCGTCCGAGGGATATTGATTCGGAGAAATGTATTGTGACTGTTCCTCACAAATGGTTTTCTCAAAATCCATTTCGATCAACATATTTTGCATGCCTAAGCATGGCGGCAGAAATGAGTAGCGGACTATTGGCGCTCGCGCATTCTTATAAGAGCAAACCTGAAATGTCAATGCTGGTTGTGAAGATGGAAAGCAGCTATTTCAAAAAAGCGACTGGTGTAACAACGTTCATTTGTGCAGACGGCGTATTGATCAGGCAAACTATTGAAAAAGCATTGGCTACCGGTGAAGGATATACGATCGTGGTCAAATCAACCGGTAAGAATGCTGTGGGCGAAACGGTCGCTGAATTTTTTATCACCTGGTCTTTTAAAGCACGTGCGGGAAAGAGCTGACACTTGACAGCAGGCAGTTGGCACTCTAGGGCAGGTTCCAAATAATTTGGAGCGATTGAATAGAGCGACGAGCGAACCGCACTTCACGCTCTATCTCGACTGTCAACTCTTTTTGGCTACAATCGATTAAATTACGTTCAAATCACAAGTATGAAAATTGCATTTCATGGGGCGGCACGCACAGTTACCGGATCAAAACATTTACTGACACTTTCGAACGGAAAAAAATATCTAATGGATTGCGGTATGTTCCAGGGTTTGGGAACTGATACGGATACATTAAACAGGACGTGGGGCTTTGATCCTGCTAATGTTAACTTCCTGATCCTCTCACATGCGCATATTGATCACTGTGGGTTGATACCAAAATTGGTTAAAGATGGGTTTAATGGAAAAATATTTTGCACCCCGGCAACTAAAGAACTAACTAAAATATTGCTGGAAGATTCTGCGATGATTCAGCAGGAAGATATTCGCTATGCAAACAAAAAAAGGATTGCCGACGGACATCCATACCTGGCGCCCCTTTATGATGATGAAGATGCAAAACGCGCATTTGATTTTTTCGAAACTGTCGAATACGATCAGTGGCTGACAATCGACGAAAATGTACAGGTTATGTTTGCCGACGCGGGACATATCGTTGGAAGTGCTTCGGTTCATCTTATCATTAATGAAAATGGAAAACAAAGTCGTTTAACTTTTAGTGGTGATGTGGGCCGGTATCGCGATATGATTTTAAAATCTCCTGAAAATTTTCCGCAAGCTGATTATATCCTGATTGAATCAACGTATGGAAATAGCCTGCATGACAAAGAGGTAAACACGCCGGACCTTCTCTTACCGTGGATCGTCAAAACATGTCTCGAGAAAAAAGGGAAATTAATAATACCCGCATTTAGTGTGGGTCGCACGCAGGAGATTTTATTTTCTCTCAATCAACTTGAATTGCAAAAGCGTTTACCGCCTGTTGATTATTTTGTGGATAGCCCGCTGAGTACGACTGTAACTGAAACGGTAAAAAAATTCAGCAACCTTTTCAATAAGAACATCCAGAAAATTTTAGAAACAGATAGCGATCCATTTTCTTTTAACGGACTCAGGTATATTCGCTCGGTGGATGAATCGAAGTCGCTCAATTTCCGAAACGAACCGTGTGTTATTATATCCGCAAGCGGTATGGCTGAAGCGGGCCGGGTTAAACACCATATCAGTAACAATATTGAAAATAGTCGCAACAGTATTCTGATGGTTGGTTATTGTGAACCCAATTCTTTAGGCGGGCGATTAATTGGCGGCGCGAAGCAGGTGCATATTTTTGGAGTAGAGCACGAAGTGAATGCTGAAATCGGGAGTATCAGAAGCATGAGTGCGCACGGTGATTACGAAGATCTGAGTCAATTTCTCAGCTGCCAGGATCCACGAAAGGTGAAAAAATTATTTATAGTCCATGGCGAGTACGATGTTCAACTGGCATTTCGCCAACGACTAATTAAAAAAGGTTTCCTGGACGTAGAAGTACCGGAACGTCATTATGAAATTGGATTGACGTGATTTGAGATTGAGATTTAGGTTAAAGTTGGGCACTTTACTTAACCCCACCTAAAAAGAAAACCACCCCGGGAGGTGGCTTTCTAAAATCTGTTAAATGAGGGTCGTCCTTAGTTTAGAGAGTACAGATTTTTTGTAGCGATAAGGTTTGTTCGATACTGGATTTTACATTTTTTTTCAAGGATAAGGATCAGGGTTTAGGGACAATCAACAAATTAATTTTTTAATGGATACTGGATATTCTTTTCATAGGTTGTATATCTTTCGTCTGTTGTTTCGTTCGTTTGACATAGTAAAGATTGCCAAAATTTTCTGCCAGCTATAATTTATTCGATAAGGGAGCACTATGCTTCGTTTTTTGGGCATGTATCACGGATTTGCGGATCGCGGATTTGCGGATTGGAGCGGATTTCGCGGATTCTACTGCTGAATATTGATTGTTGAAAATTGAGTATTGAATATTGAAAATTATCCTTTCAATTTTAGGAAATATCCAAGATGCTAGTTTCGACAATTTATAATCAACGGCAGAATCCGCGTAGTCCGCTGAAATCCGCAAATCCGCGATAAAAAAAAGCCGGGCTAAAAAAGGCCCGGCTTGCATTAGTTCGAAATCTCAAAGGGAAGATGCGTATGTGGAACTTGGTTTAGGTTAATGTTCCAGTTTTCATAGCATTCGGATTTCATTCATAGTTCTAGGTTTGAGTTCTTCGGATTACCATCACTTAAGAAGGTTAGGATACGGACTTCAGGACTTGGTTTGCAATAGTAAAGATGGGAAATGCCAGGCAGGAGCTGAAATTTATTGGACGGACATGCTTTTTCTTTCGATTTTTGGTCAGAAATCGTCGATAAAAGATATTCCGTGGGCTTGATTTCTATCAAATTTTACTTGCATATTATGAAGGTTCATCCCAAGTTCATGTGGATCACATTCGGAAACTTTGTTGCGTGTTTTATCACATTTTATTTTTTAGACTGGACTGCCAAGGGCGATCGGCAAACTGTAGGGATCAATTTATTTATTGGGTGGATTTTTTGGCTCGGAATTTTTTCGTTGATCGCGCCATTATTTTTTTCAGATGAGGAAAGAGACGCAATTACTGACAGCCCCTACATGCCAGGAACAATTATGATGGGCGTAGTCAATTTCGTTGGCACTATTTTCTGTTGCTATTATGCAAGTACATTTTTCCCATTTCGGGAATCTTAGATAATATTCAGCCTCTTAAATACGTCCTGTTTATTTGCCTTGCTGACGGGGATCTCATTTCCCTTAATGAAGAGTAAATTTTCACGCATGTCGTCGATCTTGTGAAGATTTACGATATAAGAGCGATGTACCTTGAGAAAATGTTGTTTGCTCACCTTCTCTTCGAGGTTTTTGATGGTATTATGCGTGATGTATTTTTTATTGTCAACTGTAACAAACTTCACATAGTCTCCCATACTTTCTATATAAAGAATGGCATCATTATTTAGCCTGATCAATTTGCCATCGGCCTTAATGTAAATGTGATCAGAACCATTATTTGTGGAAACAGTTTCGCGGGAAGGTTGGATCTTTTGCAGTGCTTCAATGAAACGCTGATATGTAAATGGCTTCATCAGGTAGTCGGAAACGTTATATTGAAATGCGTTGTATGCGTATTCTTTTTTCGAAGTAGTTAGGATCACTTTTGGTGAAAATGCAATTTGATCAAGCAATTCAAATCCGTTGGCGCCTGGCATTTCCACATCGAGAAAAATCAGGTCCACCGTATTTTCATTCAAGTAGGCGAGTGCGTCAGGTACGTTTGCAAATTGACCTTTCACCGTTACCTGTCCGCTTTTTTCACAACATTTTTCCAGGTAGTTAGCCGCTACTTGTAAATCCTCAACGATGATACAGGCGAGATTAGTCATGCACGTTGGTTATTAAAAATTTCTAATTTCTTCTTTTCGTCTTCAATTAAAGTTTTGCTTTTGACAAGGCTGTTTTTTAATGAACCGAAATCATTCATCACCGAGTCGAAGGTCGGTGCTGACTGACAAATATTTTCAAATTGCTGGCATTGCTGTTGAACGAGGAGAAGTCCGGTGAATCCAAAAATGGGTTTTATTTTATGCACCGCGGCCTTAAGTGCAGCTGTATCCTGTAACGCGTACGCGGCAGTAATATTTGTGTAGAGGAGTTGGTATTCCTTTAAGACGGTTTCAAATACTTCTTCGATATAGTGATAATCGTCGCCGTATAAGTCCTGCATGGACTGTTCATTTATTTCGTCGTTGAAAACGAACAATTTACCGTTATTGTAATTACTCATAGAAATTTGGATTCTCTGGTTAATATATAACGTTTTAAATAATAATTATTATGCGCTATCGTTCTATTATTTCATAATTAAGAATTCTACCTCTGTGAAAAATAGACTTTCACCTGTCCTATGGTCCTTTTACCAGGATATCGCTTTTTCCGGGTTGAATGACATTGTTTCGCCACAGCAGCGAAAAAAGATTATCCGGTTTAACCAGTTTATCATATTAATTCTTTGTGGTAATCTGTTGTCTGTGATAAGCTATTTTACCCTTAGCTTGTACATCAGCGCGCTGATCAATCTTACCGCGGGTTATATCTTCATTCTTGCATTTCATCTCAATGCACGCAAACGTTACGAGTTGGCGAGGATAATTTCGATCATCAACATTAATCTTTACCTGATTGTCATGAACTATATGGAGGGATTGAAGGCAGGTGAATACCTTTTATATTTTCCATATTTTCTAGTGATGACTTTTGTGATCAGTGTGCAGGAAAATTTTCGCGAGCTTAAGTTTGTTTACCTGATTACCATTATATCGGTGTTGATATGTCTCAATGTAAGTCCTTATGAGAACTATTACCAGATCAGGATTGTCGGTATGTTCACGAGATTATACAACAGTAATCTGGCGATTTCATTGGTGCTGACCACATTCTTCTCTTATGCGATCCTCTGGGTTCATCGTGAAAATGAGGAAGCGATTTTAAAGGAAAAGCAATTTGTCGACACCATTTATAACACCTCACTAGATGGTGTGTTTATTATGGACGTTCAGCGTCGAATCATTGCAGGATGTAATAACCGTGCCGTTGAATTATTTGAATTGCACAGCAAAAAGGAAATTGAGGGAACAAATATTGATAATTGGTTTATCGAAGACAATATAAAAATCTTCAATGATATCGCGGAAAACCTTGTGCATGAAACGAGCAAGAACTGGCAGGGTGAATTGACTTTTGCATCCAGGCAAAGAACTTTCTTCGCGTTTGTCAACATTGTACCATTCCTCGATCGCGGGAATCGTTTCCTGAAGATTAGTATTCTTGATATTTCTGAAATTAAGAGCGCCCAGTTTGAATTGATGAAGGCCAAACAAAAAGCCGAAGTAGCTTCGCAGGCAAAGTCCAGATTCTTATCGAACATGAGCCACGAGCTGAGAACTCCATTAAATGGTATTATCGGTGCGTCAAACCTGTTGCTGCAGGAGACACATCTTGCAGAGCAAAAATCGCATCTGGAAATATTGAAGTATTCATCAGAACACATGATGATGCTGATTAACGAAATTCTTGATTTCAATAAAATCGAAGCAGGGAAATTGCAGTTGGGACAAGAACCTGTCGACATGCGCGAATTCCTGAAAAAAATAACCGTTCAATTCTCTGCGCAGGCGCACGCAAAAGGTTTGAAATTTACAACGGATATTGACAGCCTCGACATGGAATTTATAACGGATGAAACACGATTGAACCAGGTGTTCAGCAATCTTTTATCAAACGCCATCAAATTCACGCATCAGGGAGGAATAACACTGGTTGCGAGAAAAATATTTTCAACAAGCCAGAAAGCGACGATCCAGTTTATGGTAAAGGATACTGGGATCGGAATTCCGACGAATAAAAGACAGGAAATATTTGAAAGTTTCACCCAGGCAGATGTAAACACTACGCGTAAATATGGAGGAACAGGACTGGGATTATCCATCACAAAAAAATTAGTCAACCTTTTCCATGGCGACCTGATGTTAGAGAGCGAAGAAGGAAAAGGAAGTACTTTCCATTTCACGCTGAAGCTTAATATTAATGAAAACAGGAAGCATTATATTAATGAAGACAAAGTAAAACATCTCGCGATGTTTACTGGCGTGAAGGTATTGGTTGCCGAAGACAATGCGATCAATATGTCTATTGCGCGCCGGTTTCTTACTAAATGGGGAATTGATGTAAAGGAAGCATATAATGGGAGAGAGGCTGTTGAGTTATTTAGCAAATATCAATTTGATTTGGTTTTGATTGATTTGGAAATGCCCGAAATGGATGGATTGACTGCATTGGGCGAGATCAAAAAAATAAATGCTTCTATTCCAGCAATTGCATTCACGGCTGCTGTCTATGACAATATGCGAGCTGATTTGCTTCAAAAAGGATTTAAAGAATTTGTTCCCAAACCATTCCGCCCGGAAGACCTGCATAATAAGATTTCTACATTGATTACGATTCGGAACAGGGCTTGAAGAAGGCTAAACACTGAAAGCCCAAGCTGAAGGCGCAACCCCCGACTATTTTATCGATTTATCTATCACCCTATTCCACCTACTCCGTCGCGTAGGTACGATGTGGATGCTCATCGCAACGAATGCAAAGCGCTTTTTTGTATTTTTAGGTGCATTATTAAACCATGTTCACCGTCACCGGGATTAAAAAATTATTTGGCAAAAAATATTTTATCTGGAAAATTGGACTGTTGACGGGCTTTGTGATTGTCCTTTTTGAGATGATTAATTTGTTCGTCATATATAAGCAAATCCGGTTGGACTATTACCTGAGCCTGATCGCCGTTTTTTTCTTAACTGTCGGGTTTTGGATCAACAAAAAAACAGTCGCGCAAAAAGGCGTTTCGAGTGAACATTTGTTGACGGCGAAAGAAATGCAAATCCTAAAACTTATCGCATCGGGCAAGACAAACAAAGAGATTGCTGCGGCTCATTTTGTAGAGCTCAGCACAGTGAAAACTCACGTTAATAATATCTACTCAGAACTTTCTCTTAAAAACAGGAGAGAAGCCTGCGCGAAGTACGCAGAGATATCAAAAAATGGTACTGATTTGTAAAATTCCACCTTTTCTCCACCCCGTATTTCTTGGATTTACTGGCTAAGCGTCTCAATTTCGTGATGGGAAACATCATCACTAAGTGTCTTTGTGGTATTTTTCTTTCACCACATAGACATATAGTCATACATGCGTCAGGATTCAATTTCGTGTCCCGTTTTCGTGAATAAAATAAATCAAGTGAAACCATTTATCAGGTTCGGATTAATTACCGGTTTTTTAGTTGGTATGTGGAATTTATCATGCTTTACAATTGTCGGCTGGGTCAACAGGGTGTTGTCGTTAGACATTCCCGCAACGCGGATCCGGGCTTACTCGGGACTTTTTGGTCTCGTCATCCTGGCGATTGGAATTTTTCTTGGAATAAATGAAAAAAAAAGAAGGGAAAAACATCTGACTTACAAAGCGGCGATTAAAACAGGTATTTCGATCGCATTGATATCTGCAGTAGTCGTTTCATTTTTCAGTTTTATCTATTGCACGGTAATCAATCCCGGTTACACAGAATTTATGGTGAAACAAACGCAGCAGGCATTAGTTGCTGCAAATCGAAATCCGGAGGAAATAAGTCGCGCTCTAAATAGTGCAAAATCTTTTTACAGTCCGGCTTCACAGGTAATCCAGGCATTGATTGTACAATCAGTTTTTGGTACGATTGCGTCGCTGATCACTGGATTATTCCTTCGCACAAAAATTTCGACATCCATTTGAAACTTTTAAAAAAGACAAACATGAAAAGGTTGATTTTATTCGCGCTATTGATTGCATGTTCATTTAATTCTTCTTTTGCACAACAGCATAATAAAACTTTGATGCGACAGTACTTGCTGATTTTCCGGTTCAAATCTGATTTCGTCCCATCCTCGAAAGAAGCAGTTCAGGCTAACATAAAACATTGGAATGAATACATGAGTGATTTAGGAAGGAATGGAAAACTGGTGACAGGGTTTCGGCCCACCGATGCTGGCAGAACAATCACAGGTTTGAACAAAACGACTCATGAAGGACGTTATGTTGCCAATAATGAAACAATCAGTTCATTTATCGTGATTAATGCGAAATCGATTGATGAAGCAAGTGAGATTGCCGCAGCGTGTCCAATATTTGAATTTGATGGAAGTGTGGAAGTGAGGCCGGTGATGCAAACCGCCAACTGATCTTTGGGAAATCAGATTCAATAAAAAAATTCAAAACGATTTACAATTCACAATTTCTCTCTTGTGATGCATCGCCCCGACGGCGGTCGAAGACCCCGTCGGTGGCAATTTTATAGTGATGTAAAAACCGCGATTCAAACGCCGTCGGGGCAAATGCATTCACTTTTTCAAATGAAATTCTATGAAACTTTTTTTTCCGCCGAACAGATCCACCATCCACTTTTTACTTAAAAACATGGGCTCCTTAGTTAAAATCGAATGGTACGACGAGTAGGGCCAATCCTCAAAATCTTTTACAAATCCATGATGCTGCGCATTTCTGTTTATGTAACGAATCACTTCCTTGAGTTGCGTTTGATTCGTTATTAATTTGCGACGAAAAGGTGATTCAAATAAACTGCCAGTGCGATTGTGCCTGACATTGAATTTTTGGGCATAAGCGTTAAAAAAGTGACCGAGTTGTTTAGATGCAGTTAATCGAATCAACCCTTTGCCATCGTCTCTTTCTACTATCACATTTTTTTTGGTAAACAATAATAAGTGAAAGTGATTCTTCAAAAGTGAATAAGCAAACGTTCGACTATCCGTTCTATATAAAGTTGATACTTCGTCAGGAAATCGAAGTAGTCAGAATCTTGTTGAAAAATATCGATTCCATTAACGCCATTATTGTAAATGTGATAATATTTACCTTCAAGAATAAGTTCGATCTTCATCGAGATATTTTATCAAAGTTTGAATCGCAGGGTTCTTACACAAAGTGAAAATGACCCTTTTTACGGAGTATTTTATAGGAATCGATTGCCATTTGAACGGTCGTCCCGACGGCGGTCGAAGACGTCGTCGGCAATTCCTGGAGTAAGAGTCATCGTAGTTGTTTTTGAATTCATCTTGTTTTAGCCAAATCGTAGTTGATAGCCCGCCGTCTCGGGCTAATTGTAATTAGTGACTTTGAAATGAAGAAAGAAAAAAATTCAGACTCAATGTCTCAGGCAAAAAATTGACCTCCATTCCCAAGTTCTTTTTAAAAACTACCTTCGTGTCATAAATACATATATGGCACTATCGATCAAACACATCTTAAAAAAAGAGTCTGCATATAAAGTCACCGGCCGATTATGGATCGAATGCGATGACGAGCGTTTTTTTGGTCCGGGCCGTGTTGAATTGCTTGAGCGCATTGTCGATACAGGATCTATAAATAAGGCTGCAAAACAAATGGGAATGTCCTACAAGAAGGCCTGGGAAATGATCAGTGCGCTTAATTTGCAAACAAAAAAACCAGTCGTCATCACAAAAACCGGTGGTAAAAAAGGCGGAGGCGCAATTGTGTCAGATGACGTCCACCAGATGATTGCCTACCATCGCGCGTTACGTGAACGGTTTACAGAATTTCTGGAACAGGAGACAAAGCATTTGAAACTCTAATAACCTCGAAAATATTTTAACTTGAAATTTAGTGCTTTCACTAATCTATTTTCAGGCTTCGATAAACTTAGTTTATAAGGTATCAGGAAAATTGTAGATTAGACAACATGAAAATAATTGCGGCTATATTTCTCTTACTAACAAGTTTCCTCATAATACAACCTCTTACCAGCAGATCTAAGCAAGTTGCAACGAAGAAGTCCTGTATGAAAATGATGAAATGTCCCGCAAAGAAAAATCAATCAAAAGACAATTCATGCACCAATAACAGTTGCAATCCTTTTATGGCTTGCGCCTACGGCAACTTTTTTACGGGGGCTTTTAATGCGATCACGGTAAGATCAGTTTCGCAGTTTAGGGAAAAAATTGCACCAGCTAACGACAATCGCATTACAGATATAAGTCCTGACTGCTGGCATCCTCCGCGTATCGATCTTCAACATTCGATTTAACCACATTATAAAACCAAATCTAAATAAGATGAAAAAAGTATTTTTTTCAGTTGTAGCTATTTGTTTGCTTTCGACCTCAGCAGTATTGGCTGGAAAAGTAAAGCATGCGAAAAAGCAGCAGCCTAAAAAAGAATGCCCGGCATCATGTCCAAAAACGCCGACGTGTCCCGGTATGCGTTCATAAAAATGTTTGAGTTAACATTGCCCCACCGCATGAAATGTGGTGGGTTTTTTAGTGAAACAGGTGAAGCAGCAAAAAATTGAAATACTGGGGAGTAAATTTTTATGCGTCGTTATGTTATTTACAATATAACGCTTACATTCGATGTAATTTTTTGCTTTTGAAAACAATCGTATTTACCATCGGCTGCTTTATCTCGCAATTTTTATATGGGCAGGATACGCTGCCAAGGGAAAAAAATTCTGATTCAACACGTATTGCGTATTTGGAAGAAGTCGTAGTTTCTGCGTCACGTGTGAGAGAAAAATTATTACAATCCCCGGTGAGTGTCCAAAAAGTTGGACAAAGATATTTTCGCTCGATGGCTTCTCCGAGTTTTTTTGATGCATTGGAAAATGTGCAGGGCGTACAAATGATCACTCCCAGTCTTGGCTTCAAAGTAATCAATGCGAGAGGTTTTGCAAATACAACCAATGTTCGATTTGCGCAACTGGTAGATGGCATGGACGTGCAATCGCCACATATTGGCGGCCCGATTGGAAACGCATTAGGTCCGACTGATCTTGATATCGAATCTGTCGAAATTATTCCGGGTGTTGCATCTGCGCTATACGGAATGAATACGATCAATGGGCTCGCTGAATTCACAACAAAAAATCCATTTACGTCCGAAGGACTAAGTATTCAACAAAAAACTGGTGTTACGCACCTGCGTGACTCGAATAGCAATGCAAAGATTTTTTCCGAAACCAGTCTGCGATATGCAAAAGCGATCTCTTCAAGGTTTGCATTTAAGATCAATGCGAGTTTTAGTAAGGGATATGATTGGATCGCCGATGATCACACGGATCTTAACCCCAATGCGAATGTGAGCACCGGTCTCACTGGATATGATAACCCGGCGCAGGATCCTGTCAACGGATATGGAAATGAATCATCCGACAGAAAAACGATCAGTTTACAGGGGAAATCTTACGTCGTATCGCGAACAGGTTATTACGAAAAAGAAGTGGTGGATTACTCTTTGCAAAATATAAAAGCTGATTTTGGATTATATTATAAAATTTCTTCGAAGAGTTCGATTGCATATTTATTTCACATGGGACTGCTGGACAATGTCTACCAACGCGCGAATCGTTTTCGTTTGCAGGATTATTTCATTCAGCAACACGGCATACAATTTCAATCGCCATCTGTACATGTAAAAATTTATTTTAATAACGAAAACACGGGGAAGTCGTACAATCTTCGATCGATGGCGGAAAATATAGACAGGGATTATAAACCTGACAATACCTGGTACGCTGATTACACAACTGCTTTTAATAATGCAACTACAGGTGGTGCAACCGTGGCCAATGCGCATCGACAGGCAAGAGCTGCTGCAGACGCAGGTCGTTATCAACCAGGAACCCCTGCATTTAACGACGCCTTAGAAAGATTGAAGGATGTAAACAACTGGGACTATGGCGCTGCACTTCGTGTAAAAGCAAGTTTTATCCAAGGAGAGGCACAAGTGAACCTGACAGAAGAATGGTTAGCCGGATTGAAAAAGAACGCTGGTCTTGAGATCCTGACAGGAATTGATTCGAGGACCTATATCATCGTGCCCGACGGAAATTATTTTATCAATCCGGAGAAAGGAAAAACAGACGAGAATATCGTCTACGGTAAAACGGGTGGATTTGTTTCTGCCACGAAGAACCTTTTTCATAACACGTTAAAACTCGGTGCAACAATCAGGGCTGACAAAAATGATTATTTCCCGCTTGCATGGAACCCGCGATTCACTGCTGTTTATTCTCCCACATTTAAACATAATTTTCGTGTATCGTTTCAAAGCGGTTACAGGTATCCAAGCATTTTTGAAGCCTATTCAAATATCAATAGTGGTGGTGTGAAAAGAGTGGGAGGGTTGCCGGTCATGTCAAAAGGAATTTTTGAAAATGCATGGCTTGCTACATCCATCACTGCATTCCAGGCTGCGGTGTTAAAGGATATGAATCAAAATGGTCTGTCGAAGAATGACGCTATTGTTAAGAATGAAGGACTTCTTAAGAAAAATCCATACACTTATATTCGACCTGAACACATAAAATCTTTTGAAGTGGGATATAAAGGATTATTTTTTGACAACAGGTTGTTTGTCGATGCTGATTTTTATTTTAATAATTACAATTCATTCATTGCACAGGCAAACATGAACGTACCGAATACGACAATTGAAGATTCAATTCCTTTTTATTTGTATGATAAAACTAAACAGGCCCAGTATAGAATGTGGACGAACTCGCAGACGACTGTTTATAATTATGGATTCACATTTGGCCTGACTTATGATTTTGGGAAAGGATACCGGGTAAATGCAAATACTTCTTTTGCAAAGTTGCAAAAATCAACAAATGAAGATGGATTGGAAGATGGATTCAATACGCCGCAATGGATGACCAATGTCGGGATCTACAATGAAAATATTTGTAAGAATTTCGGTGCAGGAGTGAGTTGGAAATGGCAGGATTCATATTACTGGCAATCGTTTCTTGTCAATGGCAATACTCCCGCATATTCTGTGGTGGACGCGCAGGTGACTTATTTAATCACGTCCGCTAAACTGAGAATTAAATTAGGGGCAACAAATCTTCTCAATCATTATTACCGTTCATTCCTGGGCGGCCCACAAATTGGTGGAATGTACTACACGACGTTGACGTATGGAATCAAATAGCAAGTTGGTAAGTTGATTTAGTTATCGGCTTTGGTTTTATACAAAAGCATATGCACACGTAGGATTTTTGTTTTGTGTCGTTGGTTTGTACGAAACCAAGTCTAATCCTGCTCCGAAATCTGCCAACTTGTTTGGGGAGAGGAATCCATCTTAGGAAGAAACAAATTCCACATTGATACACACAAAAGAATCCCTCCACTTAATCTTAAGGACAGAAATGAGCTCTCTGCGCTGGTACGCTTTCTGAAGTGTTAATGCATTACATAATTCCAAAAACCTATTTTATGGCAAAACAAAAACAAACCGGAAACAAGCAGCCGTCAAAAAATAATATGCGTGACGACGCTTCCGAAAAGAATTCAAAAAAGCCAATGGCTGATCCTAATGCAGAAAAGGAAATGAAAAGGAGGTCGGATGATGAAATGGAAATGCAAGGCGAAGGAGAAAATGCGGAAAATGTCGAGTGGAATCCGGATATATGAGAAATGACATTGTGAACTTTAAAAAGCTTTTTATGGATACTGGTGAAAACACGGGTTATGAGGAGGGAAAATTGACTGAAGCAATTGAAGATAAAACAGCGCGACTATCATCCGATACATTCCTCGTCGCATCAATCGCCGCAATGGGCATTTCATTTCTTGCTTTTTCAATACTCAAAAAAAAGCACACCGGACTTTTCTTAGGCCAATGGGTCGCTCCATTTTTGTTAATGGGCATTTACAACAAGCTGGTGAAACAGCGGGGACATGATATGGACGAGTGGGCGAGTTGATTAGTTGGTAGTTTAAGTCGGATGTGATAAAAAATCTAGAGCGAAGCGCGGAAAACGGAAAGCGCAGTGCGACATTGCAGTTCGCTTTCCGCCCTCTTCACTTCGCTCTATATAAACATTAGTTGAATTAATTTCTACCGCTATCATCTGTAGCGCACTCGCATCACCAGCTTCCTCCCGCGCCGCCGCCGCTTCCGCCGCCGCCGCCGAAGCCACCAAATCCGCCGCCACCGCCTCCGCCGGACCAACCACCGCCACCACCTCCGGACCAACCGCCTCCGCCTCCGCGGTTGCTAAGCATCGATGCAATGATCCATGGAAAAAATCCTGTGCGGTTCATCAATCCGCCTCTCCCGCCACCACCTCTTCCGGCAATTAGCACGATAATAATTATAA
>Ga0163162_10000223_pt1 | contig 51991 bp, 51 predicted proteins | sample S55metaG_FD_115310 | JGI IMG/M metagenome (GOLD analysis project Ga0163162, IMG submission 115310) | Switchgrass rhizosphere microbial communities from Kellogg Biological Station, Michigan, USA - S5-5 metaG | ecosystem: Host-associated > Plants > Roots > Rhizosphere > Soil | place: USA... | reverse complement strand
TTCCACCCCCTTAAAACTTGAAAAACATTCAAATAATGAGATACAATTTGTTAGGTAATACAGGCCTTAAAGTATCGGAGCTCTGCCTCGGCACCATGACCTTCGGCGGCAAAGGCATCTATACAGCCATCGGCACGCTCCCGCAGGACGAGGTGGACGCACTGGTGCGCCGCTCCGTAGAGGCAGGCATCAACTTCATCGACACGGCCAATGTCTATAGCGAAGGATTGAGCGAGCAGATGACAGGTACAGCCATACGCAACCTGGGCCTGAAACGCGATGACCTCATCATCGCCACCAAAGTACGCGGCCGGGTAGGCGAAGGCCCCAATCACCTCGGCCTCACCCGCAAGCACATCCTGCAACAGGTGGAAGAAAGCCTGCGGCGCCTGCAGATAGACTATATCGATCTCTACCAGATCCATGGATATGACATGCTGACGCCGCTGGAAGAAACCCTTGCCGCACTCGATTCCCTCGTCACCAGCGGCAAAGTACGCTACATCGGCTGCAGCAATCTCTCCGCCTGGCATATCATGAAATCCCTGTCTGTCTCGGAACGCCACGACTATGCAAAGTTCATCTCGCTGCAAGCCTATTACACCATCGCCGCCCGTGATATAGAAAGAGAGATCGTACCTTTATTACTGGATCAGAAAATAGGCCTGATGGTATGGAGTCCCCTCGCCGGCGGTCTGCTCAGCGGCAAATACACCCGCAGCAGCGCCCCGGAAGAAGGCCGTCGCGTGAGCTTCGACTTCCCGCCGGTGGATCGGGAAAAAGTCTATGATGTCGTTGATATCATGCAGGAAATAGGAAAGACCAGGAACGTTTCCGTAGCCCGCATCGCCCTCGCCTGGTTATTGCACCAGCCCGTCGTCAGCACCATCGTCATCGGCGCCAAAAGTCCGCAGCAGCTGGAAGATAACCTCGCAGCCGTCGACCTGAAGCTGGACCCCTCCGAACTGGAAAAGCTGGACACCGCCAGCAGGCTGGCCCCCGAATACCCCGGCTGGATGCTGGAATACATGGGCAGGGACCGCAGATGGGAACGCTCCTAACAAAACATAGTAGAACCACAACATAGAACAACTACAAACAAAAGCGAACAGCAATGTCCAACACCGAATCCATCGCAGACTTCTATCGCAATAAATGCCTCGGCATACCGGACAACCTGGAACGGGAGGTGGGACATTTCAATGCATTCAAAATAGAGGACCTGGCCCTGGTGAGCAAACAACCCGTCACTTATGCCCGCCGGGATTACTATAAGATCTCCCTCATGCGCGGCCATCACATCTATCACTATGCAGATAAAAGCCTGGAGGTATCCGGACCGGCATTGCTGTTCTTCAACCCCCGCGTACCCTATACGTTCGAGAACGTGGACGAGGGCCAAAGAAATTCAGGTTATTTCTGCATCTTCAAGGAAGAATTTTTCAGCGACCACATGCGCGTCAGCCTGCGCGAACTGCCCATGTACGCCACGGGCGGCAAGCCCGCCTATATGCTCGATCTCACACAGGATAAGAATGTGAGCCATGTCTTTGAAAAAATGCTGGAAGAGCTGAGGTCCGACTATCGTTTTAAATACGATCTTATCCGTAATTACATCATGGAGATGGTCCACTATGCCCTGAAAATGCAGCCGGCAGAATCGCTCTACCAGCACAAGGATGCCAACGCAAGGATCACAGCCGTATTCACCGAACTGCTGGAACGCCAGTTCCCCATCGAATCCTCCTCACAACAATTTACCCTCCGCAGCGCCAGGGACTTTGCCGAGCAGCTGAACGTCCACGTCAACCACCTCAACCGGGCCATCAAGCTCAGCACAGGCAAGACGACCACCGGGCATATCTCCGAAAGACTGGCCAGCGAAGCCAAAGCCCTGCTCAAACATACAGACTGGAATATTTCCGAGATCAGCTACTGCCTGGGATTCGAAGAGCCGGCCCATTTCAACCATTTCTTCAAGAAACAAACCCATATGACCCCCTCCGCTTTCAGAGGCTAGCATCCACAGGCTGCTTCAATTCCCTGAACCTCGCCGCCCTGTCCCCCTTCTCCACATGAATGAATGCCCGTTCATATTCTCTCAGTTCTTTGATGATCCGCTTCGGGTCCTTCCACTCGAAAAGATGTATGATCCATGTCATCAACCACAACGTTCCTTTCAAATGCACCAGTGTGCCGGCCAGCTTCGCAATATCCTTATCCCGGCTCGCAATACACGCATCATAGTCCGTTCCCGACAGCTTCTGCAGGTCTTCCGCAAAACACCAGGCCCCGTCCCGCGCATTCGAAATACTAAACTGTACCAGCACCGACTCCGTATTGCCCGACTGCCATCCGATGATGGAGACCAGGGGTGAAATATGATTGATCTCATTCAACACCTGGTAGGTCAGCGATCCGATAATAGTATTGATGCTGTCAAAATCTTTTTCAATATCCGTAAACACCAGTCCTTTCATCGTCTCCACTGCGGCAATCCCAAGGTCCAGGTTGATGTGCGCATTGATCCCCAGCAAAAGATGCTGCAGCACCAGCACAGAACGCCGCTGACAGGCTTCAAATGCCAGTTTCCACGATTCCGTGGGCGTTCCCCCCGACCGCCATGTATCATAGGCCGCAAGATACCGGTTGGCGAAGATCACATCCAGTTTCTCCATCCTCGCGCCATCCTGCCACTCATTTTTGATGATCCCTTCCTTGACCTTTGCCGTTACCTTATAATATAATGCCGCAAAATATCCGGCGCGGTCCCCGGTGCGCAGGCTCTCATCGATGATGTCCGTGAGCCGGATCAGCACTTCGTCGATCGTCGTAGCAGCCATGTTTTTTTGGTTAATATACGTAAATTGTGTCACCATGACTAAACTCACCCTCTTCCTGTTCAGTGCGCTCCTGGCAGCTTCCATGGCCAGCGCACAGCTTTCATCATCCGAAAAAAAAGCCATCGCCTACATCGCCACCCATATGGACAGCACCATGCAGCTGCTGATCGGGACCGTCAACATCAACAGCGGCACGCTCAATATCGCAGGCGTCAAAAAGGTCGGGGCTGTATATGCGAAGGAACTGGAAAAACTGGGCTTCACCATCGAATGGATCGCCGAGCCCGACTCCCTCCACCGGGCAGGACACCTCGTAGCTACCCATAAAGGCAAAAAGGGTAAAAAGCTTTTTCTCATCGGCCACCTGGACACGGTCTTCGAACCCGATATGCCCGCGGGGCCTTACACGGTCCTGAATGACTCCACGGCCACTGGTCAGGGCGTCAACGATATGAAAGGCGGTGACGTGGTAATGATCGCGGCCCTCCAAGGATTGCAGGCCGCCGGACTACTGAAAGACCTGAATATCGTCGCTTATTTTACAGGCGATGAGGAAAGGTCCGGCTTCCCCCATCATGTGGCCAGAAAAGATTTCATCGAAAGGGCGAAGACATGCGACATAGCGCTCGGCTTCGAGTCAGCCATGGGTCTTCACACCGTAGCTGCCGCCCGCCGTGGCGCCAGCAGCTGGTCCCTGGACATCAGTGCACGTACAGGGCATTCTTCCCAGGTATTCACCGACTCGGCCGGCTTTGGCGCCATCTACGAGGCCGCCCGTATCCTCAACACCTTTAGGGAACAATTGAGCCATGAGCAATACCTCACTTTTAACCCCGGCCTCATCGTCGGCGGCTCCGGGATGAAGCTCACGGACCAGGACGCCCGCGGCGAAGTCCTGGGCAAAACCAATATCATCGCCCCTTCCGCACATGTAACTGGCGACCTGCGCTTCCTTTCCGAAGCACAAAAGAATGCTGCCCGCGAAAAAATGCGGGCCATCGTAGCCGCCAGCCTTGTCGGCGCTCAGGCGGCCATCAGCTTCACCGACGGCCTCCCTTCCATGGAACCTACGCCTGGGAATCTCGGACTGGTAGCCCAGCTGGACAAGGTCACCCGTGACATGGGCATCGGCGGGACAGTAGCAGGCGACCCCGGCGCCAGGGGTGCCGGCGACATCTCGGACGTAGCCCAATACATGGATTGCCTCGACGGACTGGGAGCCTCCGGCAGCGGCGCCCACAAAGCAGGAGAGACCATCAACCTCAAAGAATACCCCACCCTCATCCAGCGTGCCGCGATCTTTCTCTACAGGCTCGGGCGCTAAAAACGCCCGGACGGCACATATATAATTAGTTGACAGTGAAAAGACGGCCCCAAAACATTCATCTATGATCAGCTCTATTGACAACCGAACTATCCATTTCGATGCATACATACTCCCGGTTGGGTAAAACAATCCCCACTCCTGGCATCCATAAAAAACTGTAAGTTCCTGAAAACCCATTACTTCCCGATTGGCAGGTTTTTAGATAATAATAAAGCGTAATCATCACAATTGATATATACTGATACCACCAACACGCAGACCCCGGAAGTCATTACTCCGGGGTCATTTTTTTTCCCTACCTTCCGGCGCATGTCACCTGCCGATGAAATAGCTTACTATGTCCACCTTTTCAAAGGACTCTTACCCGAGGACGTCACCCAGCTCTATACGATGGCTGAAACAAAGACCCTCCGCGCCGGCGATATCTACATACAAAAAGGCGTCATTTCTCAAAAGCTTGCTCTCATCAACCAGGGCCTCATCCGCGCTTATCATGTCCAGGACAGCAACGAAGAGATCACCATAAGCCTTCGCTGGGAACAGCAATTCCTCGCCTCTTTCGACAGCATCATTCATCAAAAACCTTCCCGGTTCACCTACCAGGCCATGGAAGACACCACCCTGATGGAGGTGGACTATGCTGCCGTTCAACCCATCATCGACAACAATCCCCGATTGTCGGCTATGCGCCACCACCTGCTGATGCAGATCCTGTCACAGTCCATTGAAAGGATAGAATCCTTTGTATTGCTCAGCCCCGAGGAACGTTATCTCAAACTCATCAATGAAAAACCCGGCATTTTCAACCGGGTGCCCAATAAGCATATCTCCACCTTCCTGGGCATCACCCCCGTATCCCTCAGCCGCATCCGGAAAAGGATCGCCCGGCCCCGGTAATTATCTTTTGCTAATTTTTCCTTGTCCCGCCCAATATATCTTTATGGCCGCACTTTCAACATACACCGTATGCACACCATACTCCATCTTATCACCCGGATCTTCACCTTCACAGCATTGCGTTACTTTGTTATCGCCGGCATCTTTTTCACCCTCTTCTATGGTCTCACCCGCAAGCGCTCCACCCGGAACAAGATCCAGCAGAAACATGCCGGCAAAAAGGATTTTCAAAGGGAGATCCTGCACTCACTCCAAAGCTCCCTCGTTTTCACGATCATCAGTTATGTCCTCTTCCTCACCCCTTTCTCAAAACACACACTCATATATCATGATCTCTCCGATCATTCCATCACCTGGCTTGTCCTGAGCCTGATCCTTTGCCTCATCATCCACGACACATACTTCTATTGGATGCACCGCCTCCTGCACCATAAAAAAATATTCCGGCTCACCCACCTGCTGCATCATCGTTCCGTCAACCCCTCCCCCTGGGCCGCCTATTCTTTTCATTTCATCGAATCCTGGACCGAAGGCGCCGTACTGCTGGTGATCGCGCTGATCATCCCCGTCCATATCCTCACCATCGCCTTGTTTACAATTACGAGCCTTATCATCAACGTATATGGTCACCTGGGGTATGAGATCATGCCGCGCAGTTTCAGGAGCTCCTTCCTCTTCGAAATATTCAACACCTCCGTGCATCACAACATGCACCACAGCAAGTTCAAAGGAAATTACGGGCTTTATTTCAGGACCTGGGATCGCCTCATGGGCACCGAACATCCCGACTACGTCCGTGAATACGATCGCATCCAGCATCAGCGCTTCAGCGCTGCATCTCCTTCTTCATTCCCGAAAAAATAGAATATGCTTTACTCACCTTGCCCGTACCATCCAATTCAAATTCCAATTGCTGGTCCTGTCCGCCCGCATAAAAAAACTTCGTAGGAGATTCAGGCACCAATTCAACATTTGCCCAACCTTTCCTGAGCCGGTAAAGTTTGCCTCCCCTCCTCACCACTTCTATCTGCTCCCCAAAAGGAATGCTATAATTACCCGTATACTTATCCAGCAACGAGCTATCCACCACAACAGCTTTATGCTCATACGGCAGGACCACGGGCCTTCCCGTTGCGATATACGCCAGTGCCCCGGTCAATCCAAATACATTCGACTGATTATTGGACAGCACGATCACTGTCAGATCGTGATCGACATACCTCGTCAGATTTGTATGATAACCAGGCCAGCCACCTGTATGGTTAATGTACCCGCCCATCTCATTCTCTCCTAAAAACTCTCCGTACCCATAATAGTTCTTCAACGTCGTATCAAAAATGTGCTGACGCGTAAACATCTCTTTTTGCGTCGTCTCGCTCAGCAATAGATGTCCTTTCAATGCCCTGTCCCACTTTAAAAGATCCCCCGTTGTGGAATTCACCGTCCCGTCGCCTACGATCCCATCCAGGTAATACACCAGGTCATATGCCGGCAGGCTATCGGGCAGCACATATTTTTTCAGACTTTCCGAATACACAAACCCATACGCATAATTAGTCATCGTCTCTCCCGACCTCCGGGTATTATAGATCCTCGTATGCTGCATCCCCAGCGGCTTAAAAATATGCTGCATCATATAATCCCGGAACGGCTGTCCCGACTCCTTCTCTACGATCGATGCCAGCATTTCATACGCCGTATTGGAATACATGCATTTCTCCCCCGGCCGGAAATCCGCCGGCACTTTCTCCGTGGCGAGAAAATGGATCACGTCTTTATTAAAAGCGATCTTCCTATGGTCCCATTTCGCAGCCATCGCATTCATATAATCCGGCAATCCCGATGTATGCGTCAACATATTCCAAACGGTGACATTGGCATAGGGCAGTTCCGGGAAGAACTTCCGCAGCGTATCCGTTAATGCCAGCTTCCCCCGGTCCTTCAATTGCAAAATGGCCACCGCCGTGAACTGCTTCGAAACGGAAGCCAGCTCAAACACAGAATTATTGTCCAGCACAGCCTTCGAATCATAGTCCCGATACCCAAAGCTCTTCTCATACAACACCTTCCCCCCTTGCGCCACCAATACATTCCCATTGAACCGGTGCACCTTCACCTCAGCCGACATCAAACTATCCATCGACGCCGCATATTTCTTTTGTGCCTTCACCGACATGGCGGTAAGACCCAGCACCAGCAAAAATGCCTTCATACTTTTAATGCGCATATCTCAATTCTTAAGGTTGATCAGGTTCACCACGACTTTTGCCATCATATCCTTCTCTTCCGGCTTACTTTCCGCGATCATCAACGTCAATGCCACCAGCGCATTATCCGCAATCTTCTTCGACCCATCCGGCCTGTACAGGATACTGTTCTTCTCCAAAAACCACACGAACAGGAAAGCCGCTATCCGCTTATTCCCATCAGAAAAAGAATGATTCTTGATCACGAAATACAAAAGGTTCGCCGCCTTCTCCTCCACACTCGGATACAGATCCTTTCCTCCAAACGTCTGGTAAATGGCCGCCAACGAACCCTGAAAAGACTCGTCCTTTTCATTCCCAAAAAGACTGCTCCCGCCAAACTTATCCTTCAATCCCTTAATAGCCTTCATCGCTTCCGGATAATTGATCTGGAACAGCTCCTCTTTTGTCGTGGCCCCCATCTGCAGTACTTGGTGATCATATTGATCCAGCACGTCCAGTGCATACGTATAATCCGTGATCACCTTCAACAACCCAGTCGCCTCCTCCGTATTCAATGCCTTGCTTTCAATGACATTGCCCAGCAGCTTCACCGTCTGCCGCAATTCATCCAGCTGCCGCGACTGCTGCTGCAAGCGGCTGGTATCAATGACATAACCCTTAATGAGATATTCTTTCAAAGTCTTGTTAGCCCAAATGCGGAACTGGATCCCTTTCTGTGACTTAACTCTGTAACCCACAGAGATAATGACATCTAAATTGAAATATTCTACTTGGTAGGTTTTACCATCAGCTCCACTTGTTGCATTTTTAACAACAACTGAATCCTTTTCCAGCTCTTCCTGAAAAACATTCTTCAAATGTCTGGAAACCACAGATTTATCTCTTCCAAACAGCAACGCTATCTGGTTCAAGGTCAACCAGACCGTCTCATTCTCCAACTTAACCTCGATCTGATCCATCTCAGGCCCCGCCTGATAAAAGACAATATTCCCTCTCTCTTCCATAAAATGAAATTTAAAAGTTAAAGTAAAAAAGGGTACCTATTACCCGAAGAGAGAGTCACTATAGAAGAGATACAAATATACTAATTTCCTTAGCGCGCAAAAAAACTTTTCCCAAGCAGATAAATTACCAACCCTGCAAACCCCACCTGCATGATCATATCTTATTTCAACAACCGCGCCTCCACCCCTTCCTTCGTGATCTTCACAGGCCTGATCAACCCATCCGCACCAAACTCCATCTTATCAATGCAAGTCACCCTGTGATTCGCATCCGTCTCCCCCAAAGGCCTCCGGTGATAAACAATATAATAATCATCCGTCCCCGGGATCTGCAGCACAGAATGATGCCCCGCCCCTGTAGCCACCTGCATATCCTGCTGTAATATCTTCCCAATCCTCTTGAACGGCCCCACCGGACTATCCGCCATCGCATAAGCCACTGAATAATCAGGACCACCCCATCCACCTTCCGACCACATAAAATAATACTTCCCCTTCCGGTAGATCATATAAGGACCTTCCACATAACCCTCCGGCGTGATCTCTTTGAACGTCACTCCATCCGGAAAAGGAAGCAGCCCCGTAAAATCCGGCTTCAACCGCACAATATTACAATGACGCCACCCGCCATAGAGCATATACCACGAACCTTCCTTATCATGAAATACAGCCTGGTCGATCGGCTGCGCACCATTGTGAAATCTATCGATCAACGGCTTACCTAAATAATCCTTATAAGGTCCCTCCGGTCGGTCAGCCACAGCCACCCCGATCCCGCCCACCGTCGAGTCGTTCTGTATATCATTAGCGGCGAAGAAGAAATAATATTTGCCATCTTTCTCCGTGATCGCAGGCGCCCACATAGCCCGCTTTGCCCAACGGATAGCAGCAGTATCCACAATATGCCCGTGCTTTTCCCAACGAACAAGATCAGGAGAAGAGAAAGCATCAAAGAATACCTGGTCCTTATACCGTGCCGAATACGTAGGATATATCCAATACTGATGGCCAAAGACCGCCGTTTCCGGGTCCGCGTACGTGCCGGCAAAAACAGGATTGCCCGAGCGCGTCTGGGCATGGGAAAAATGGGACAGCAAAAGAAGAAGTATACAGATCCTGATGTGCATAGGAGTGATTGTGAGATGAAGATACGCCAAACACGCCAATCTCTCCGCATCTCACGCCAACCCACAAATTCGAACCTCCGCCCGCCTAATTTTACCAAAAAACAAAATGAAAATGTCCTTCCTCCTCTGCACGCTCTTGACAATGATCCATGCTCCTCAGATCCCAGGCAAAGATCCCCGAAGCGGATATCCAATCCATCACACGCATTAACAAACAATACGGGGAAGCCTTTGCAAAAAACGACTCAACCCTTTTCCTCTACTGTTACGCCACCGATGCCTGCGTCCATGCCCCAAACGCACCGGCCCTCTGCGGAGAAAAGATGCTGCTGCTTTTTTACAAAGCCGCGCACAACACCGGCATGCGGAACATCGTTTTTACCACAGCTAACTGGTACGGGTACACGGGCGACTATGTCACCGAACAGGGTACTTACCGGCAATTTGACGCAAACAACGCACCCATCGGCGCAGGCAAATACCTGGTCGTTTGGTACTCCGGCAGATCCTCTCCTGAACAAGGCAGCTGCACCGATGCAGGCTTCATCTTCACCAGCAGCAGCCCGTCCATCTCATGCAGCACAAACGCCATCGATAGCTCCAGGATGTGCTTCTTCAGTACAGGAAAACCCTGCAGCCGCTCCGCAAAAGGCAGTTCTCCAGCGCCTCCCCGATCGTGCTGCTGTTCCGGATCACCGCCCCGACAATAGCCAGGGCCGCCAGCTGCAGGCGTTCCCCAAAATGCAGCCCAAACAGCGGGTCGCCCGATAAGGCCACCGCCGCTTCAAAAAGGTCATTCAGCTGCTGCGCGCTGATAGCCACGGGCCCCTCCGATCGAAAGGCCTCCAGGTCGATCCCGCAACGCCTCACAATCCATCAGCCGGAATATCCTGTTGGGCGGCATAGGAAATAAGACTTACAACAAGGTTCTTTTTATAGTCGGCCATATAAGATCTACCTCAACAACCGGCGCCTGAATTGGTTGCTCAAATGGAGCCTCCGTTCATATATTCCTGACTATCTGTAATTTATCCCACCAATTTGGGGCCTAAGCCATCGTCTCCAATATTCATATTATATAATTATATATATAATAAATATCCGCCTCTAATCTGAACATAATCTATTTAAAAATCGATTTATTATTTTTTTAATAATTTTTCAGCTTAAACCTCTGCTTTGGCAAGTTGAAATACTCATATTAAAAATTTATAATATTTTTCAATATAAAAAATTTTATACTTTCGTCCTGCTGTAAAGTGCATTAAAAAGGTATTGCTTGCTGCTCTTCATCTCTGGATGGATGACCCCAGGTAATACCTTTTGCACCACCTCCAATATCCATAAAGCAACGAGCTATTCAAATAGTCTGCTGGGAAACTTACTAACTGACCTGACCCATTAAATCAAAATAGTAAGTATCATTCTATCACATAAAAAAAACAGTGCACTATGTCCATTGCAAAACTTGAGTATATCTGGCTCGATGGATATCAACCCATCCAAAGTTTGCGTAGCAAAACAAAGATCGAAAAAGACTTCTCCGGCAAGCTGGAAGATGTCCCTATGTGGAGTTTCGACGGCTCATCCACCGAACAGGCCCCCGGCGGCTCTTCGGATTGTATACTGGCACCCGTATACCTGGTTAAAGATCCGCAGCGTAAGAACGGCTACCTCGTAATGTGTGAAGTGCTGAGCCCCAATGGCAAGCCCCACCCCAGCAACGGCCGGGCATTGATCGACGACGACGACAACGACTTCTGGTTCGGATTCGAACAGGAATATTTCCTCTGGAATCCTGAAACTGATAAACCCATCGGATTCCCCGAAGGCGGTTATCCCCGTCCCCAGGGCCCTTACTATTGCTCCGTTGGCGCCAAGAACGCCTATGGCCGCGCAATGGTGGAAGAGCACCTCGACGCCTGCCTCGAAGCCGGCCTCAATGTAGAAGGTATCAACGCTGAAGTTGCCACAGGCCAATGGGAATTCCAGATCTTCGCCAAAGGCGCCAAAGAAGCCGGCGACCAGGTTTGGATCGCCCGCTACCTGCTGGAACGCATCGGTGAAAAATATAACATCGCCATCAACTGGCATTGCAAACCCCTGGGCAACCTGGATTGGAACGGCAGTGGCATGCACGCCAACTTCTCCAATACCCTGCTCAGGACCGCCGGCAGCCGTGACGCTTACGAAAAGGTGTGTGAAGCATTCCGCCCCTTCATCCAGGAGCACATCGACGCCTACGGCCCCGATAACCACCTCCGCCTGACTGGCAAGCACGAGACAGCCGCTATCGACGAATTTAAATACGGCGTCTCCGACCGTGGTGCATCCATCCGCATTCCCATCGCCACCGTTGAAAGAGGTTGGAAAGGCTGGCTCGAAGATCGCCGCCCCAACAGCGCCGCCGATCCCTATAAAGTAGCAGGCCGTATCATCAAAACGGTGAAGACAGCCAAAGTAGAAGAAGTAGAACTCGTCGCCTAAAAACAACCACGATAATACGCCAGGGGAAGTGTTAGCAATAACGCTTCCCCTTTTTCTATTACCATCAATGCGTGGAACCGTATTGGAGTTGGGTTAAATATGCATCCTGAATAGAAGCTTTACAAGCTCTTGATCGCTTTCACCAGAGCATCAGCTTCACCCTGCTGAATATCCGTGACATCGCCTTCCTCTGTACATACAAGCGTAAATTTTGCGACCTTCTTCTTGGCCTTTCTATCCATAGACTTGTCATCCGTCCGTTTGATGGAAAAGCCTTTATAAGTGGCCTCTGTTCCATCATCGGCAGTCATAAGATAGCTTAATCCCTGCTCGAGGTAGCGCAGTTGTACCAGGTTGCCGAATTTCAGCGTCGATACATTGTGATTATTGGGGTATTGCTTGTCCCGGAAAGTCAGTAAATACATGGTGTCATTGTGCTTGACAATGCGTTGCAGCTGCAAGGGCCAGTCTCCGGATCGCAGTTCAGCGATCGTAATAGTAGAAGTATTCGAAATAGTGAATTGCGCCTTGGCTTTTACCACAACAAACGGTAATAATACAAATAAAAAGATAAGCTTTTTCATAGTGTTACTAATTTCGAAATGTATTGGTTGACTATTGACGATTAATAAAAACGGATAACCACACTATTTATTGTTGCGCGGAGGACAAGAATATCAACCTTTTAGAAGTTCCTTATAGCCTTGCTGATCATGTCGGCCTCCTGTTGGCGGAAGTCGCAGGTCGAATATTTCGTTCGCAAAATATACCACCAGCCATCATACTTTTTATTCGCGCGCTTGACACTGTAATTGGAGAAACTGGCCTCGTCGCCGTCATTTCCCCGTTTCAACACCGTCAGGGCCGAATCCAGGTAAACCAATTGTCGCTTATCGGCAAACACCAGGGTATCATATACCTCCTCCACCAGCACCTGCTGGTCGCGGAAAATAAATGAATAAGATTTCCCCTCCGACTCCAGGCTTATCGGCCATTTGCCGCTGCGTATCTCAACGGAATTAGGGGGGCCCATTTTGGCAAAGGGAAGAAGTAATAAACTTAGAAGTAGTTTTTTCATATAATTTGGATGTGGCAATATAAAAAGAAAGATCCGAAAATCCAAGACTCGTCCCATGGCTAGGAAGACTCCTTCGAGGCAGCCTTCCACCCTGCCCTCATACGATATAATTTTATAAAATAGGGGACCAGGGCAAGGAGCTCCAACCTGAAAGTGAAGGACAGCCCTTGAAGCGTGTACACCGTCGACACTAAACATATTGCAATCCCCAACCCCGCGTCGATCAGCCCCAGCGTGATCGCCCAGTCCTGCTCAAACCATAAACCATAGGCAACCGCTGTTTTCAACAAGAAAAGAAGGAGAACAAAGACCCCGAAGATGGTCGTCTGCTCATCGGCCCTGAGTCCGTATATCGAAAGATAGAACTTGAAACCAAGCAGCCCGGCAATAAAACCAAGAAAAGTAAAGATCCCGGCAACCAAAAAGATCCAGATGAATATCCTCATCCACAAAGGGATAAGGCTCCGCCGCTGCGCCTTGCTTTGCTCCTGGGTAAAGTCATCCAGTACATTCTCGTTCATTAGAACCTGTTTTATTTTGTCGTCGCGATCCGTATATTCCTGTATTCAATGGGACCATGATCCCCCTGTAAATAGATAGACCCCGGTTCACCTTCCCTGCTATCCAAAGCGCCTCCCGTGATCCCCGGTATCTCCTGGTTGCAGATCACCGTCTTACCATTGAACACCACCGTCACCATCCGTCCCACCAGGGTAATATCATACGTCTGCCAGACACCCGCACCCTTTGATGCATTTTCACTGGGCGTGAGGAAACCATAAACACCACTGATCTGGTCAAAAGCGGGATGCAGTCCCTCGCCGTCCTCTATCTGCACCTCATAACGCCCACGTAGGTATACACCGCTGTTGCTGCCGGCAGGGCACCTGAACTCAATATGTAATTTGAAGTCGGAAAACTTTCCGTCTGTAACGATATTCGCTCCCGAGTGAGGGCTGCGCAATACACCGCCTTCCGCCAGCCATTGATTGTTGCCATTGGCATGCCATCCCTTCAGGTCATGTCCGTTGAAAAGACTCACGGGCACACTCCAAACGGGCGGCTTAGTACGTTTCAATGACGGCGCCCGCCGGCCCACCCATTGATATTCCTTCCCATTGGGCGCTACCATCGTCCCCACCAACGAATCTCCTTGCAGTGTTCCCTCGACCGTCAGGTCCTTGTCTTCCTTCTCCCATTGCGGCGGTATGGAAAAGCTGATCTTCCCTTGGTTATAATTGATCTTCGAAACAGGCCGCGCGCTTCCCCCTCCACCCACAAATCTTCCTACCAGCGTGCTAAAGCCTGAAAGCTGGATCTCCAGCCAGGAAGGCGTCTCCCGCTCGGATGAATGTACCGTGATATCCCAGCGGCCGATCACATCACTAATACTATCGACAGGCGCCGCGTCAGCAGCGACCGCTCCGGCCCACAAAACGAGAACAAACAATATTTTTTTCATATGCGTTCATTGAAGAATTGAATATACAGTAAAATAATATATAAATCACCCGCTGGCAAACACATGTATACTTTACTATCTTGCGCTATCCCAAAAACATAAACCAATGAAAAAGACCTTCCTTTTCACAGTCACCATTGCGCTCTTTACTTTATCCTGTAAAAAATCCAGCACCTCCGGCAGCCCCTACTACATCAAAGCCACCGTGGACGGAACAGCAAAAACTTTCAATGTCAATGCCATGGCCATGAAGATGACCGCCGCTGGCATCACCTCGATCTCCGTCTTTGGCAATGTAAAATCGGCCGCCGACCTGGAAGGCATCAACATCGGTATTAACAACACCCCCAGCAGCAAGCCTATTGTTGCAGGGACGTACACCGAAACCAACACTGCTGATTTTGTTACGGCCGGTGTCTACAACCCGGGCAGTCAGACAGTCGTATGGGGAGCAGGGCAATATCCAAGCCCGACCCACCCGTTGACGATCGTCATCACCTCCATTGATGACAAGACCATCAAAGGTACTTTCAGCGGCGACTTCTATTACACCAACACCGCTACTGTACAGATCGGCCCCGACAAGAAAACATTTACCAACGGAGAGTTCAACGTGAAATTCTAAAACCCTCCGGCAAAGTACTTTAAGCAAAGCGGCCTCCCTAAAAATGGGAGGCCGCTTTATTTACAACGGCTCCGCAGCCACGCCACACAGCTTTCAAAACCCGCCGTTGGGCAACTGCCGTCCCATCATTTTCATTTTATTGCTTTCTTGCATCTCTCCCCCAACCACCCGAAGGCCATCATTTTTTCATAACAAACGCATTACAATGAAAAGAGCCCTGCTCCTCGCCGGTGTCTGCATCGCACTGTCCAATCTCGCCAGCGCCCATATCTGGCGCGTCAACAACGACCCGTCAAAGTCTGCCGACTTCGCCCTCATCAACGATGCCATCGCGGCAGCGGCGCCCGGCGACACCATTCATATCGAACCTTCAGCCACTGCCTACCCAAACTTCCTGCTCAACAAACGTCTGGTCATCCTGGGCAACGGTTATTTCCTGGGTGGCGGCAATCTGCAGGTCGATAAGGACAGCAGCATGGCCAACAGCATGGTCGTCGACAGCAGCTCCGCAACAGCCAATGGCAGCGGCAGTTTCATCGCAGGCATGACCTTCAACAGCGTCTCCTTCCTGCATAACGTCCACGACGTTACCCTCACCCGTTGTCATGTGACAGGGCAGGTCAATATCACGGCTTTCGACAGACCCGCCACGGGCATTACCATAACAAAGAATTTCATAGAATCCTTCATCGTCTCCGCATTCCTCACGGCACAGGTGACGGCTACCATCGAGAACAATATCTTCTCCACCGCCACTGGCACCGGAGGCGCCTCCATCACCCTGGATGCCAACGTCACAGGTCTGTTCCGCAATAACACCGTCAATTTCTTCCAGGCCGGCATGACCCTGAATAATTTCTACATTGCCAACAACGTATTCGTCAGCGCGAATATGGCGGCCATCACCGGCGGGAACAACATCATCCGGAATAACTCGTTCGCCGCAACCACCGTCACCAACGTAACAGACGGCGCGGACGGCAATCACACCGATGTCGACATGTCTGCCCTGTTCACCGGTAGTACGTCCGCAGGTTACGGAGACAGCCGTTTCCGCACGGCCGGCCCGGGCGTCCTGCGCGGTACAGGCGAAACCATCGGAGGCATCACACCCGACCGCGGCGCCTATAACACCGTGGCCGCCACGGATTCTTACCGTACCAGCGGTATCCCTCCCATCCCTTCCATCTATCGCCTGACAGTGCCCGTCTCCGTTGACCCTTCCGCTACCACTGTCGACATCATTCTAAGCACACGCAGCAACAATTAAACTGGACACCATGAACTTACGCATCATCCTGCCAATAGCAGCCTTCTTTGCCGCCCCCCTGCTCTCCTCCGCCCAGCCAGCCTATTCCCCTGCACCTTCAGCCCCTCCGCAAGTCACCGCCATCGAATGGTTCATAGACAACGACCCGGGCTTCGGCAATGGCACGCCTTTGTCCCACACCAGCGCCCCCGACATTGCATCGCTCACGGCCGCCATACCTTTAACCTCCATTTCTCATGGGATCCATCATATCTTCATCCGTAGCAAAGATGCTTCCGGCAGCTGGAGCCTGACAGCAGCTGGCACCTTCGAGAACCTTCATCCCGCATACACGCCGAACTCCCCTGCACCACCGCCCATCACGCAGCTGGAGATCTTCTTCGACAATGACCCCGGCTTCGGCAACGGCACCAAACAAACAGTCACAGCAGCCACGGATATCAGCAACCTCACCCTCACCCTGGGCATCGACACCCTGTCCAAGGGCCCCCACCAGCTGTTCATCCGCACCCCGGGCAGCCTCACCGCCTCGGCAGGCTTTGCAAACGACGTCCCTCTGCCCCTCACCTGGCTCTACGCAAAGGGAGAGATCATAGACGGGCAATCCCACCTCAGCTGGGCCACCGCCGAAGAGCACAACACCAAAAATTTTGAGATCGAACACAGCCAGGACGGCCATGTATATACCACCATCGGCGCCACACCTGCGGCAGGCAACAGCGCACAGCCAAAAGACTATGCCTGGATCCATACCACCCCCGCCACCGGCGCCAACTACTATAGGATCAAACAGGTCGACCTTGATAACAAATTCACTTACTCCAGCATTATCCCACTGCTCTATAACCCTACGCTCACCCAAACCACCGCCGTACCCAACCCTTTCAGCAGCATCCTCACAGTCGTGCTGGCCACTCCAGCGGACCGCTCCATGCTCACCATTTACAACACCGCAGGCGTCCCCCTGGTCAAAACCCGGCTACCAGATGGCACACGCCAGCAAAACCTTGATCTGAGCGCCCTCCCGGCAGGCGTTTACTTCCTTCAACTGCAAAGTGGTGCACACCAGGAAACGCTTAGGCTCGTGAAGAAGCACTTGTGACAGTACCTCAGTTCGCACTAATTTTTTGTTATAATAATATGCGTTGCTTTTTCTCCATTTATTTTTTGAACTTGATTGAAGCCTAAGGCAGACATATCTATTCCCGAAAACAAGTGTTCTCCGCTACCAAGAAATATCGGGGAGAATGCCAGGTGCATTTCATTAATATAGCCTGCTTGTAAGAATTGACGGATGGCCGAAACTCCGCCACCAATGCGTATGTCCTTACCTTTCGCGGCCTTTTTGGCCTCTTCCAGGGCGGATTCAATACCACCTGTAATAAAGTGAAATGTTGTTCCACCTTTCATTTCAAGTGGTTCTCTTGCATGATGGGTTAAAACAAAGACAGGAACATGATAGGGCGGCTCTTTACCCCACCAGCCTTTCCACTCGTTATCCGGCCAGGGTCCACGAATGGGCCCAAACATATTGCGTCCCATAATCCACGCGCCAATATTCTCCATTGACTTCTCAGCGAAGTCGTTATCCACTCCCTCAGTTCCGCCCTCTTTGCCAGTCAAACGATGAAACATTTTTGTGGTAACGATCCACGTATGAAGCTCTTCGCCTCGCACGCCGAGTGGATTCTCTAGTCTTTGGTCTTGTCCGGCTCCAAATCCATCCAGGGAAACTGAAAATGCTGCTACTTTTATCTTGCTCATGTTTTCATAATTTTAGCTGAACTAACTTCAATACAAAGATCGAGAGAAAATCGGATTGATATAGGGGTTGAATATGACAAAATAATTATATCGCACACCAAAGGCATTGATCTTCAATAAATCCAAATATAAAGGTTCGAAAGTTGTCGCCATTGCGTTTACAGCGTGCAGTTATATAATTAACAAGCATATGGTATTAAAATATTATTATATTTAATCTCTTTTTTTAGAGGTAAGTGTTTGTGTATATATTTTTTATACCTTTAATACTATACAATAACGCTTACCGACAAACTTATTTTATGAAAAAGACCTTTACCTCTCTGTCAGACAGTCACAGAAATCGCCATGCCACTATTTTTCCCGCCATTTTAGTTGTCTTTTTAATTTTTCCGGCTATCAGTATTCGCCTGTGTGACTAAGCGCCAACGGTGTCCTGGTCTTCCATCCATTAGCTGAGTGCCTGAAATCCCATCCTGAAAAACCATTTCACGCGCACATTTATTTACACAAAAAGTCTTTTATGAGGATGAAGTTTACATTTTTTATTGTTGTTGTTTTTTTGCTAGGAAATAGTCGTCAGCTATTCGCACAATCCGAGGGCGACTACAGAAGCATTGCCAGCGGTTCCTGGAGTGCTACCACCACCTGGGAGCGTTTTACGACGGGGGCCTGGGTGGCTGCGCCTTCGGCGCCCGCTTCCACGGATGGCGTGATCGATATCCGGAACGGACATACGGTGACAGGGGTCGCGTCCACCATCGTGGACCAGGTTGTCATTGAGTCAGGGGGGACGCTATCCCTCAACACGTCGTTTAACATTGCGGACGGAACGGGCACGGACCTATCCATCCTGAGCGGCGGCACGCTGAACATGGCCACGGGGACCACACTGGGTGTTACGGGCAATATCGATAACAGCGGCACCATCAACTGGGCCGGCGGGACTATCAGCCTTGGCAACGGGATCATCAATAACAGCGGGAACTTCAATATGACCATGACCGGAAATAATACAATGCAGAATGTTTCCGGGACCAATGCCTTCAACAACCTGGCGGGCGGGACGATCACGAAGAGCGTCGGCACCACCTCGGACGATATCTCGGTGCCGTTCAATAATGCCGGGACCATCAATGTCAACGCCGGGATCCTTCGTGCCCCAACCGGTGGCGGTCCTGTTACTAATTCGGGGACCATCAACGTGTCCGCCAGTTGTCAATTCAGCACGTTATTTACCGGGAGTATAACCTTCAATCCGGGCACTGTGATTGCCGGCGCCGGTCAGGTGAGGCTGTTCACTACCGTGGTCAACCTGGCGCTGGAGACGCCTGCAGGCATTACCGTGCAGGTGAGCGGGAATGTAACGGGTACAGGCTCCCTGAAGGTTGATGGCACCCTGAACTGGGCGACTGGTACCATCGGGATACCCACCCAGGTGCCGGCGGGGGCAACCCTGAATATGACCGGCGCCGGCAGCAAGACCCTGAGTGCTGCCTTTACCCTGGATGGAACCGCGAACTGGACGGCCGGGGCGCTGGTTTTCAATGGGGGCACGCTGACCAATAACGGGACATTCAATGTAAATACGGGGGCAGCTGCGGATATCCATGCTTCGGGAGGGGCGAACTCCATTGTGAACAACGGGACTTTTGCCAAGATCGACAATGCCGCCACTACCCTGACGGTGACCTCCGTACTGATGACCAACAACAGCACGGGCACTATCACGGGGATTGGAGGGATAACATTCACCGGCGTAGGCGGCACGCTGACCAATAATGGCAACGTTGCCCCCGGCACTACCGTCGGCACCCTTACGATGGACCCCTCAGCGGTGTCATCGGGCAGCACCACACAGATCGCGATCGTCGATAACACAGGCGCAGGAACGGGCAATGATCTGCTGACGCTCACAGGCAGCACCGATCTGACCGGCTCGACCCTGACGATCACCGACAACGCGTCGGCTCCTCTCGGCATTTACACCATCATGACGACTTCCAGCGGGAGCTTTACAGGGACGTTTGGCACGGTGAATAAAAACGCCAATTATGCCAGCCCGGTGATCTCCGGTAATACGGTGACAATCGAGAAGATCACCGCTTTGCCCGTGACCTGGGGGACTTTCACCGCCGTGCCTGTAAATGAAAAGGTACTGCTCACCTGGACAACCCTGCGGGAATTTAATACTTCTCATTTCCTGGTAGAGCATTCGGGGAATGACCAGCAATTCAATGTGATCGGAAGAGTGACGGCCGGCGGAAATACCTCGCTTTCCTCTGCGTATACATTTACGGATCCAGCTCCGGTGGCCAAGGGGAATAACTTTTACCGTTTGCGCCAGGTGGATCTTGACGGACAGTCGACATATTCAGAAGTGCGTATTGTCAGTCTGAACGGTTCAGCCGGCAGCTATGTCAACATATATCCCAATCCTGTCAGGGATGTCATGCATCTCGATGTCGCTGCGGAATCAGTGGAGGTGATGGTCAACGATATATCGGGAAAGAAGATTAAGACTTTTATATTGCAGCCGGGTATGCATACGGTCAGCGTCAGTGACCTCAGCCGGGGTATCTACCAGGTGGTGACCTGTGTGAAGGGCAAGGTAGTGGCTTCAACGCTGATGACCAAGTTCTGAAATGACTTACTTAAATAGAAGAAGCCGTCCTGGTTGCCCCAGGACGGCTTGCATTATGTAAACGAACATGATCTGTCGATAGACGCGTACCATCGACAATCCACACCATCGTTTGATAGAAGTCTTCGACTAGATTATTATTACGCAGGACGTCACCCACCCAAGATCGGGCATTTTTTCCCGGTGATTTTATTTCGATGTACAATTCCCCAATCTGAAAGATTGTTGATGATGGCTTGGAGCGTATTGCCATGTTCCGTAAGTTCATATTGAACCGATATAGGTTGTGTATCTAAAACGGTTCGTTTGACCAACTGGTTTATTTCTAATTCCTTTAATTCTTTGCTCAACATTCTGTTGGAAAGTCCTTCTACATCATTCAAAATATCGGAAAACCGCCTTTTGCCGTAACAGCAAATAGACGAAATAATAGCGATCTTCCATTTACCATTCAGCACGTCCATTGAATCCTGAACGGCTCGCATTCTCTTCTTTTGTTCCTGTTGGAACTCTTCTATTTTACACCCCATAATGTTACTTAGTTACCTCCGTGTTACTGTTATTTTTGAGTACAAAGTTACTAAAAGTAACTTCAGTAATCTAGCTTTGTCGCTCAATCGTTAAAAAAAAATAATGAATAAATTAAAAAACAAACTAGCAGTTATCACAGGTGGCAATAGTGGCATTGGGTTTGGCATTGCCCAGGAATTTAAAAATGAAGGTGCTAAAGGAGTTATTGTCGGCAGAAATCAGGAAACTTTAGACAGTTCTGTAGCTCAGCTTGGAGATAATTTTATAGCCATAAATGCCGATGTAACCAACGTTGCCGACCTGGAAAGAGTGTTTAAACAAACATCTGAAAAATATGGTAAAATAGACGTGGTTGTAGCCAATGCGGGTGGTGGAACTATAGGAACTGTGGCAGATATTGGCGAAGCCGACTATGACAGGACAATGGATCTAAACCTGAAAAGTGTTTACTTCACCGTTCAAAAAGCGTTGCCCTACATGAATGATGGTGGTTCTGTTATTCTTATCGGGTCAAATGCAGCACATCGGGCATATCCGTCTTTTACGCTTTATGGTGCTGCAAAAGCCGCTGTAATCTATTTTGCAAAAGGATTTTCAAGCGACCTTTTAGGCAGAAAAATTAGAGCAAACGTAATAACACCAGGCACAACAGATACACCAGCATTTGAAAAGTTTATTCCCGCAGAACAAATTGAAGCTATAAAAAAACACTTTGCGGATGTAATGCCGATAGGCAGGATTGGGCAACCATCTGACATTGGTAAAACAGCGGTTTTCCTGGCCTCTGATGATTCTTCGTTTATGCTTGGGGCTGAACTCCTTGTTGATGGTGGTCTAACCTATTTGGCTAAGTAATTAAAATAAATTCAAAATGAGTAAATTAAAAAACAAAGTAGCGGTAGTTACCGGTGCCTCAAAAGGAATAGGGGCATCTATCGCCAAACACTTTGCGGCAGAAGGCGCAAAGGTAGTTGTGAATTATGCCGCAAGTAAAGAAGGCGCAGACAGCGTGGTAAAGAACATCACAGACAATGGAGGCATAGCCATTGCGGTACAGGCCGATATATCGAAAGAAGCCGATGTAATCAGGCTGTTTGAAGAAACAAAGAAGGCTTTCGGCACGTTGGATATTTTGGTAAACAACGCGGCCTTTCAGGGATACACACCTATTGAACAGGTATCAGTAGACTCTTTTCATCAGCATTTCAACGTCAATGTTTTGGGGCCTATACTTACCATCCAGGCAGCCTTGAAACTGTTCGGCGACAAGGGCAGCAATATCATCAATATCAGTTCGGGTGCAAGCAAAATGCCGCTTCCGGCAGCCTCGTTGTATTCTGCAACTAAAGCGGCATTAGATGCCATAACGATCTCCTTATCGAAAGAACTGGGTGCAAAAAAGATTCGTATCAATTCAATATTGCCAGGTGCTACGGAAACAGAAGGTGCAACTAGTGCGGGCGTCACTGCTGGCAGTGAGTATGTAACGATGTTTGTTGCCAATACACCGCTTGGTCGTAGAGGTCAGCCCCAAGATATTGCGAAAGCTGCCGTATTTCTCGCGTCCGACGATGCAGCCTGGATCACCGGAGAGCAAATTTCCGTTTCGGGTGGTATGTATGGTTTTTAAATTTACCTTACCAGACAAAACCTGGGTTCGAAAGTTGTCGCCAGCGCTCAGCTGGGTCGAAATCAAATGATACTGAAAGCCTGTAAAACTGAGTGTTTGCAGGCTTTTTGATTGTTATAAAATCTGACCAAACTAATTTTCCATCACCACTTTACCACTATCTTCATTTTGATCCATTCATTCAATCCCATATCAGCATAGGATTCATACTTCCCCTCTGCTTCTTTCCGCAGCCTGTCGAACTTATAATCAGGATAGGAAAAATATTGTATGGAATGGTTCCTGCGGAGCTGGTCCTCCGCCCTTCCGTTGGTGGGCCTGATGTAGATGGATTCAAACCTGCTGTTGTCCTTATTGATCCTGAATGCTACACCGATAAAGCCCCTCGCATCCGGGGGTTAGGTAGGCAGCAGCCGGCTCAACAGCATCACTTCAATGGTCCCGTTGCTGAAACTATCAGTGTTGATCAGACGCACAAATGTGGGCAGATCGGATCCTTTTGTGGCCGTGTCCCTTGCTACCCTTATCACTTTCTTGCCATCAAGGTTCGCAATTGACATATTCACCAGCACAGGTTCCAGATCATAGTTTCCGAATCGCTTGTCCTGGGCAGACAGCTGGCAGGAACAGGGCAATAACAATATACTTATGACCACGCGACGCAGCAGGTAAAAGATGGATGAAAACATAATGACCGTTTTGAAATGTCCGGTTACAGGCCGCACTCCTTTCTCAGCGCCTGATTATTTGACTGCCTCTGCAGTCGCCGTATTTTTTCTTTGCGGGAGCCCCTCGCCTTCATTTATCAGCTTGGCCAGGCTCCCTTTAAAATATTGGTCCCACCCTTTTACACAGCCATCATAACATTCTACCTGGGGTTCTAACCCGACATGTGTAAATTGGATCCTGGTTGCATCCCCTTCGGCCGATATTTCAAAGACGATCTGGGTATCCTTCCATTCTTTCTTGTCAGCCAGCCAGTGGAGGTGGCAGTCCGTGACATTCCATACGACCTTTCTGCCCGGAACGGATTCGACTATTTTCATCGTTACAAAGGCTTCCCCGAAATGGATGATAAAAACATCGTTCAGCTTTTCAGATCTGCCTTCGATATTTTCTGTCCACCATGCGGTAACCTCGTTAATGCTTTGGAATACCTTGTTTGCGGTGGCCTCGACCAGGATGGTGGCCGTGTAGTCTTGTTTTTTCATTTTGTTTAAATTTTTATGTTCGTGTTGCCTGCTATATTAAGTAACTTTAAAGTTACACAAACTTAAGAGTAACTTTCAAGTTACACAAATTTTTGGTCGACTTTTTTCACATTTTTTTATTTTACACCCATGAAAAGTCTATTCTTTTAAGCAAAAAAGTATCCTTATCTCATTGAATATCCGTTCGTTGAATACTATCAGGCATCACCCGGGCAGAGGTACGCAATCTTTAAATATCCGTAAGGGCAACCCGTAGCAGGCTGTACCCGTTTGCTCTAATCAAATCACTGTCATGAAAAAACACCCTTTGGCCCTGGCCTGCGGCTTTCTCTGCCTTTGCGTCACTATTATGCTGGCCTCCTGCAAAAAAAATTCGAACCCGCCGGCTGCCAGGACCATCCAATATATTCTTTATACAAAAAAGGATTTTGCTCACGACCTCGATACTATCCGGTTCCGGCTGTTCATGTCCTCGGGTATTCATACCCTGTTCGACTCCAGCCTCGCTCCCATGACAATCGCCTCCATCCCCGATTCCTTGCATGCCCTGGTCTTTCGGAAGAATGTCCCGCCTGGCTATGAACAGGCCAAACTCGCCGTCGGCTTTTTCTACGCAATAGACAATGTCGGCGAATCCTGGTTCATCGATAGCAGTATTGCTGGTCAGGCCTTCAAGAAGGTGGAATATAATTTTCAATAAGCATTTCTGATCTTTAGCAATTCGAAAATTGCACTGGCCATTGCTTTAACGCCGGTTTTTATTGTCGTATCCGGCACCGGAACCATAAATGGCGAATGATTGGATGGCAAAGGGATGCCTGTTCTGAGAGATTCATTATATTTTTCTGCATCGGCGCTTCCAATTGAAAAAAATAAGCCGGGAATTGCTTTACCCAAACCATAATAAGAAAAATCCTCTCCGGTTAAAAGTGGTTTCATATTCACTACATTTTCTCCTCCCATTTCTCTTTTAAAAACCCTGGAGATCCGTTCAGTCAATGCCGGGTCATTGTAATTGGCTGGATAGCCTTTCAAAGAGGTAACTACGGGCATCCTATCGCCCGGAACGCCTGACGTCATAGCTATGCCGTTTGCCATACGGGTAATTGCAGCTATTGTTTTATCATATACTTCATCATTCAGCGCCCTGACATTAAATTTCAGGTGAACCTCTTCAGGTATTATATTAGCGGCAGCACCGCCCTGGATAGATCCGATGGTAAGTGTCACAGGATCGAAAGGATTTGTTTCACGGCTTATAATGGTTTGCAAGATCAATATTAATTCGGCGGCCATAACAACAGGGTCTTTACCATCCTGCGGCCTGGCGGGGTGTGCGCCTACGCCACGGACTACAATCTCTCCAGCCCCGCTTACTGCATTTGAATACCCCGGTACGAGACCAACTTTGCCCGTTACAAGCGCAGGTGTTTGATGCAGCCCCAATAGATAATCCGGCCTTGGAAATCTTGTATATAATCCGTCATTCAGCATAGCCTCTGCCCCGCTTGCCCCCGGGCCGGCTTCTTCAGCAGGCTGGGCTACCATTAATAAAGTGCCGCGCCATTTTGTTCTCATCTCTGCCATTATTTTTGCGACACCCAAAAAAACAGCCATATGTATGTCATGTCCGCAGGCATGCATTACACCAACCAATTCATTCGCTTCATTTTTTATTTTTACCGTACTTGCATACGGCAAAGCAGTTTTCTCTGTTATCGGAAGCGCATCCATATCTGTACGCACCAGGACAGTAGGGCCGTTTCCATTTTTCAGTATCCCTGCAACACCATACCCTTTCCATGGTCTGTTCTTGAACTTTCCAATATTTTCCGTTACATCATATCCCAAGCCCTTTAATTGCACCGCTATATAAAATGAAGTTTTTTCCTCCTGACCTGGCAATTCAGGTGCGGCGTGAATCGTCTTATATGCATTCACCAGGTCGCTTAATTCTTTATTTATAGCATTGTCAATATTTACTTGAGAAAAAACTTGATGGCTGCCCAAAGAAAAAACAAAAATAATTGTTGTAATATTTTTTATCATTTTTTGGATATTTCGCTTACTCAGATGTCACTATTCCTGATGCATGAAGGTGAACTACAACCCAGGAATTATTTCTTTTTGCAAGAACCAATGTACGTCTGCCGAATGTGCCGGGATCTTCTAACACAAAAGTTACTATGCCTATAGCCCCGAATAGCTGTATTTTTAAACTTTTTGGGATTATTGTCAGGTAAGGCCCATGGGATTTCTCGTTCCTGACTTTGTCAAAAAAACGCTTAAAAATACTTTCAATTTCAGTTTTATTATTTGCCCTGCCTGCAAACTTGGCTGAAGGAGGAAAGAAAGCTGTAGCACTATCGTCAAAAAAAGCGGTAAAGTGATCCCAATCCAGCATGGAGAGTGCACTTATAAAACTATCTGCCGTTTGACGAAGCGCAACGGAGTCCCCGGCGCCTGCGGCCCCGTTTGATTGAGAGAGGGATCGGCCTGTCATTAGAAAAACCAGGTACAGAACTGTAAAGGCCTTTTTTTGCCAGTTAATATTGCTCATATAAGTGAGATCTACAAATGGATCAGCGTTAAAAATATGGGCATTATCCACTTGCAGGACCAGGAATTAGACAACGGCGTGTTAGGAAAGGCAACGGCATTTTTCTTTTAAAGATGGTCACCCAAATACAAATAGTGATTATCTTCAATCCGTAATGCCCCTATTAATATTTATAAAAACACCCCTCCGGACCGTCAAACGATCAATTTGCTGCACGTTGGTCCTGGTTTTGGCAATATCCGGCCATTGCCTGTTTGCACAAAGCACCCCGTTAAATGATAATGCCGGATACACCATCAGTAAAAGATTCCTTTCTATTGAAGATGGACTGGCATCCCACGAAGTATTTTGTGGTCTTCAGGACAAAGCCGGTTTCCTGTGGTTTGGCACCCGCAACGGGCTGAACCGCTATGATGGTAAGAATTGTTTGCTCTTTACCCGTCAGCGTAATAACCTGCAGGATAATAAAGTGGTGCAGCTTGCAAAGGACGATGGCAACAATTTGTTTATAGAATATAGCAGTACAGGTTTTCAACTCAGGACCATCGGCAAGGTGGATGTAATGAACACTGCCACACAGGAAGTAAAAACCCTTACGGCAGCTTTTCCAAACATGCCTTTTAAAGAACAGGACGTGTACTGGATCTCGAATGATGGAACAAATGAAATTAATTTCCTCACTGCTTATCCTTTCAGGCTTTGGAAATATTCATCCGGACGCGGATTTAGACTTCGGTATGAGATCAAAGATTGGAACAATTACGACACTTTGCCGTTTGTTGATCATCGCAGCACAGGGCCTCTCTGCATGTTCGCAAAGGGAAAAGCGCTGGTGAAATTATTCAACCAGGCAACCCAATATTTAATATCGGATGATACAGTAATTGCCTTTACTCAAAAGGACGCATTAAGATCGCTGCCAATGGGTTTCACAAGCCAAAACGATCTTTTAATTACATATAATACAAAAGCCGAAAGCAATACATTTGATGTAGGGATGATAACCCATTCGGGCAACAGCCAGTTTCCAGCCAGTGTACAAAAATCTAATACAGATAGCATTAAAGGGAGATACTGGTATCAGGCTGCTGGCTCCACCGACGGCGCATCCTGTATATTTTATATAGGCACGGATGCACTTTACCTGTGGAATGAAAATGCATTCCTGAAAATAGTTTCCAGATCTGAGATAAAAGCTTTTGAAAATTTATTTCTTTACCAGCTTTTCCCTGACAATTTAGGAAACCTTTGGCTTTGCACTTCGCATGGCGTATTGCAGTTGAAGATAGAAAAGAGCCGTTTTAAACAGTACTTCACAGGCAAACAACAAAACATTGAGCCGAACAGCCAGGTCCGTGGTATCTATGCTGATGACACCGGCAAGGTAGTGGCTAATATATGGAGGCATACTTTCATGCAGCAGGATGGGAAAATACAATATACAGCTGATGATGAAATTAAGTATGCGCTCATTAAACACCGTTCGGGATTATACTGTGGCGGCAACAACCTGTTTTATTATGATGAAAGGAAAAATAAGATCGTAAAATATACCACGGGACAACGATCCGAGATTTGGTCGATGTTTTCTCTCAATGACAGCCTGCTGTTGCTGGGAAGGACCAACGGTTTTTCTTTGTTCAACTCCAATACCAACCGGTTCGATTCACTTTCCCCTGCAAATAAAAATGTTCCCGAAGCCAGGTTTGTATATCGTTTCTTTAAAACGAATGATGACACTTTGTGGGCTGTTTCGGAAAATGGATTGTATAAAATATTCATCGCCAATGGCCGATGGTCGATAAGCTATGGGCTATCGCCGGCGATCAATGCGCTGATCTTACAGGATGCTTATGCCGATGCAAATGGAATATTCTGGCTTGCAACCAATGGCGAAGGATTATATCGTTGGGACCGGAAAGATAATTCGTTTCGGCAATTCAACATCACTTCCGGCTTCCCTTCCGATGTTTTATACCGCGTGGAACCGGATGACTATGACAACCTCTGGATTAGTTCAGATTACGGTTTGATCCGCTTCAACAAAAAGACATTGTCTGTAAAAACGTACACCGCCGGTGATGGCATTTCTCATAATGAATTCAACAGAACATCTTCATTCAGGGCCAAAGACGGCAGGCTTTATTTTGGCGGACTGGATGGCGTAAATGCCTTTGATCCAAAAGATTTCACAACGGACACCAATTCGTTCAATGTACCATTGCGGATCATTGCTTTCCGCCAGTTTGTCGGTTCCCGAAGTGAACTGGTCAATAAAACAAATGACTTATTGAGCACTTCGAAAATTAAGCTGTCGCCCAACGATCAATTCTTCACGCTTGAATTTCAATTACTGGACTTTGCAAAAGATGAAGTGTACCGCTATGCATATCAAATTGAAGGAGTAGATAAGACCTGGAATTATATCAATGAGAACTCCATACGCATCAGCGGATTGCCATATGGCAGCTTCACATTGCATATTAAAGCGCAGAGCCGTGAGGGAGCATGGAGCAAAAGTGAACTGAACATCCCATTGATCGTTTTAAAACCATTCTATCTTGAATGGTGGTTCATCACTTTACTTGCTTTGTTATTTGCAATAGCTGTTTACTGGATCATAAATGCGAGGACCAAACAACTGGCCAATGATAAGAATAAGCTGGAGAAATTGGTGAATGAAAGGACGGCACAGCTAAAACGATCATTGTCGGCCCAGGCTGAATTGCTTACAGAGAAGGACGTCTTGATGAAAGAGATCCACCATCGGGTAAAAAATAACTTACAGGTTATTTCAGGACTACTGGAGTTGCAGAGTAAAGTCCTGAATGACGAGGCAGCACGGGATGCATTAAGGGATGGGCGCAGCCGGGTAAGAAGTATTGCATTGATCCACCAGAACCTCTACCAGTTTGAAAACATCAGCACGATTGAACTGCGGCAGTTCGTAAATGATCTGTGCAGGCAGGTGGAAAGCGTGTTTCATAAAAACAACAATGTGGCTATGAAAATAGAAGTGCCTCATTTGCGCCTGGACATTGATACTGCGGTTCCACTTGGATTGATCATGAATGAGCTCTTGTCCAATTCCTTTAAATATGCATTTAATAATGGCGCATCGGGGATAATAAACCTTGAAATTCACACCCGGACAGAAGGAAAATACGACCTGGTCTATTCCGACAACGGCCCTGGGCTGCCTATAGAACTTGATCTGAGAGAAGCAAGAACGCTGGGCATCCAATTGATCACCGACCTGAGCCGGCAAATAGGAGGAAAAGTAAAATATGAGAACAAAAATGGCGCCGCGTTTACAATAAATTTCACCAACCGCGACATGCGAAAAAATGAGGACTAAAGCCTATGTCTGTTTTAAAAATAGGAATTGTAGAAGATGAGCTTGTAATAGCCCGCACTATCCTAAGTACGCTTACCGATCTGGGCTATTCGTATTGCGGGCCCGCAATAAGCTATACGGAGGCGATGGAAATGCTTGACAATGATAAACCGGATTTGCTGTTGCTCGACATCCAGTTGTCAGGTAAGAAAGACGGCATTGATCTGGCGGAAAAGATCAACGAGCTTTACCAGATCCCCTTTATTTTCCTGACGGCCAACAGCGATATTGATACGATCGACCGTGCAAAAAAGGTAAAGCCACATGCCTACATTGTTAAGCCTTTCACCAAAGAAGAATTGTTTGCTGCCATTGAGATCGCATTCAGCAATTTTACAGGCGGTCATTCGAATAAGAAGACTGAGCAGGCAGCTTCATATAGCAGCAAGGACTATGTGTTTGTGAGGGATGGATATGTTTTTAGAAAAATATTCTTTAATGAGCTGTTATACATGGAAAGCGATGCCAATTATGTCACCCTGCATCTAAAAGCTCAAAAAAAAGTGATGGTAAGATCTACACTCAACGACTTTATTGAACAGATCGGCGAAAAAAGCTTCATTCGCGTCCATCGCAGCTATTCCGTCAATATCCACCTGATCGACGATATTTTCCCCACGGAGATCTCAGTTGCCGGAGTTAAGATCCCTATTGGTAAATCATTCAGAGACCCCCTTTTTAAAGCCCTCGGTATAATTCATCCCTAACCAGGTGGATTCGTCCCTTTTATTTTGCAGTCTTTAATGGTGGGTGGACATTTGCTCACGCAATGCCACTATTGGATTTAGATAAGATCATCATTAAAAGAACCATCCTGGGCATCCGCTGCACGTATTGTGGAGGCAGCCTCGTAATTACTAAAAAAAGGTCCATAACGGCCCTATTGATTAGACTGATCTCCCTTGGAACCATTAAACCAAAGCATTTCGAATGCGAAAATTGTAAAAAAAAGCACATCCTATTGTAGCAGGCAATTTATTAGTCATTATTATAAACCCTTCAAAATCAGTAACAATGAGTATCAGATTAGGCGACATCGCACCAGATTTCACGGCCGAAACAACACAAGGCACCATTCATTTTCACGAATGGATTGGTGACGGTTGGGCCATTCTCTTCTCCCATCCAAAAGATTTCACACCGGTTTGCACGACAGAGCTTGGGTACATGGCAAAGCTTGCACCCGAGTTTAAGCAAAGGAACTGCAAGGTTATCGGCTTGAGTGTAGACCCGGTAGAGAGCCATCTAAAATGGGAAAAAGATATTGAAGAAACCCAGGGCCATGCAGTGAACTATCCTATGATCGGCGACCCAACACTTTCTATTGCAAAATTGTACGATATGCTTCCCGCGGACGAGGCAGGCACTTCAGAGGGCAGAACCGCAGCCACCAATCATACAGTACGTTCTGTTTTTGTAATAGGTCCTGATAAGAAAGTAAAGCTGCACCTTACGTATCCAATGACCACTGGACGCAACTTTAATGAGATCCTCCGGGTGCTTGATTCTATGCAGCTTACGGCCGCACACAAAGTAGCGACCCCGGTAAACTGGACCAATGGAGAGGATGTGATCATCGTTCCCGCGGTATCAGATGCGGAAGCAAAGGAAAAATACCCGCAAGGTTGGAAAACAATTAAACCGTATTTGCGCCTTGTTTCCCAGCCAGGCAAAAACTAACAATGTAAAATACAGAAATGAAATTACGTGCAGTAGTATTAGGCGCGGTTTTGGAGGAATGGAGCTTAGCTCCATTCTTTCTGAAACCATCGGAGACAGCCCAACATCACTTCATCCTAATCGCACCACGGCCATACTTATCTTTATATTCCCGTGGCGTCATGCCAACATGCCTCTTAAATACTTTTCTGAAAAAACTCATGTCTTCATAGCCGCATTTCATAGCCACTTGCTCAATTCCGAAATTTTTGTTCTCAAGCATCTTTTTTGCATTTTCTATTCGAAAGCGTTGCAGGTACTCCAGCGGGGTGTTGCTGGTTGCTTGTTCAAAACGCCGGATCAGGTTTCTGGGGCTCATGTTGCTGATACCAGCCATATCCTTCACAGTGATGGTTTTGGCATAGTTCTTCTCCATATATTGCTGCACTATGGCAATTGCATCGTCAGCATGGCTTTTTTGAAACTGAAAAATGGAAAAGCTTGTTTGAGGCTGCTGGTGCATATTGATCATCAAAATTTTGGAAGCGGTAATAGCAACCTCGTGCCCGCAAAATTTTTCGATCAGGTATATCATGAAGGTAGTAAAGCTAAAAGCGCCTCCGCAGGTATATATACTGCCCTGGTCAACGATGATCTTATCGTCCTCTAACGTTACCTGCGGGTACTTCTTTCTGAATAGATCAGCAAACATCCAATTGGTAGTTGCTTTTTTCCCATTTAGAAGCCCGGTGGCGGCCAGCAGAAAACTACCTACACAAATACTTGCCAGCTCAGTATTCTTATTATATTGCTGCTTCAGCCATTCAATGATCCTGGTCTCTTTTTGAACTACTTCCTCTATTTTAGTGGAGAACATTGCAGGAACAATTACCAGGCCATATACATCGTTCTTTGTTATTTTATGCTGCTCTTTTTCACTAAAAGCCTTTCTCCAAAAAACACCCTTTTCCTCTGTAATGAGATCAATTTCAAAATCATCATCCAACTCCTTTCCACTCACTACAGGGTAAGTTCTCATTAAAGCCGCAAAAATATCAGCGGGGCCGCTTACACTTGTCGGCACAGCATAATCATAATTAAGTATACCAATTTTCATAAAACTTTTTCAAATGAGCAATAAGGTCCAGTCAACCTGTAAATTACACAATTTGTCATTATCAACCTCATTGTTGGCAGTTTAGCCACTTCCAACGGCCCCCCGGTGATGTATTTTTGTGTTGTAAAGCAATTACAAACAATAAAAATACAAAAAATGAAAAACAAGCATTTCACAACTACCATTTTGGTAGATCAATCACCACTGGAAGTTTTCAACGCCATCAATAATGTACGTGGCTGGTGGTCGGAAGGGATCGAAGGCAACACCAGTAAGCTCAACGATGAGTTTACATTCCAGGTAAAAGATGTCCATTACACCAAACATAAATTGACAGAAGTGGTTCCGGGCGAAAAAGTAGTCTGGCTAACTACGGATAGTCATATAAGCTTTGTTAAGGACAAGAGCGAATGGACAGGCACAAAGATCATTTTCGACATCACCCGGGCCGGCGATAAAACAAAGCTGGTTTTCACGCACGAAGGATTAGTTCCCGATGTGGAATGTTATGACGCCTGCTCCCCCGCATGGACCGAGTACGTGCAGCATAGTTTGTTCAATTTGATCACCACGGGCATAGGCGATCCTAATCTAGAAGGAAAAAGAATAAAAGCAATAAAGTAAAACAGGTACCTGAAATTATTATTTAAAAAATAAAAAACTTAACAATGACACAGACAAATAGCAAAACAATGACAACCCGGGAAGTTGCCGCCCGTTTCAACGAACTTGCCAGGGAGGAAAAATGGTTTGAGATCCAGGACGAATTTTTTGCAGACAATGCAAGAAGTATTGAACCACCGGGATCACCCTATTTTGACTATGCTGAAGGCAAATCCGCGATCCATAAAAAAGGGAAAGATTTCGTCAGCCGCATCACAGCTGTTCACAGGCTCTTTACCTCGGAGCCGATCGTGGCCGGCAATCACTTCGCAGTAGGAAGAGAAACGGATATTACTGTGGAAGGCCATGGCAGGATCCAGATAAATCAGATCATGCTGTACGAAGTTAAAAATGGTCAAATTATTCTGGAGCAATTTTTTTACTAGTGAGTAAGGCAAATAATTTTAATGCCATAAATTAATCAAAGTGAAAAATACAGAAAGCAAGGCGCTGCAGGACAAAAGCTTCACCACTTCTCTATCGGTAACCCAATCGCCGGAAGAAGTATTTGATGCGATCAACAATGTTCGTGGATGGTGGTCGGAGTCAATTGAGGGCATTACAGACCAGCTCGATGCTGAGTTTCTCCAGTACTACCGGGATATCCACATTGCCAAGATGAAAATTTCAGAATTCATACCTGGCAAAAAGGTGACATGGCTTGTGTTAGACAGCTACTTCAGTTTCACTAAGATCAAAAAAGAATGGAAGGACACGAAGATCTGTTTTGAAATTTCCAGGAAGGGCAATAAAACACAACTCCTTTTCACCCACCTGGGTTTAGTTCCGGAATACGAATGCTATGATGTTTGCAATGATGCCTGGAGCGATTTGATAAATATTAGTTTACGCGGCTTGATCACTACCGGCAAAGGCCATCCCAATCCGAAGGAGGAGGATGGCTTCAATCCCAAACAGGCCAAAAGATGGAAATTGTCACATTAATTTTCAGCCTAAAATACCTATCCAATCCTGTATATACGCAAGGAGCCGGGTTGAATCCAGATCCGGCGAAGGACCTGCCTCAGCCCCCAGTACCGCCAGGCCAAGCGCCAAACAATACCTTGTCTCCAGTTGAAGCAATAACCCTATCTGGTAACCTGCGCTGAACCTGGCCCTGGCGCCTGCTGCTTCGCTGCTTTCGGCCGGCGGCCTCCCGGGAAGGACGACTTGTCCATCCCGGGAAAGCTGCATCGCACCATAGCCATGAAGGACCACCAGGGAGTCAATGTTCATTGTGTTGAAGATGAAATGATATTTTTCCCCTGCGCGCGGAGAACCTGATCCGGAGATGCCGGCGCCCGGACTACGGCCATTCAACTTGTTCCAAAGATTGCCGGCTTCGTCGTTGTTGAGCATCAGCATCACCTTTCCGTACGAAGAATAATCACCGATGATGTCAAGGACCTCGTCTATATCAAACACCGGTTTATTCGCCACGTCTCCCAGATGAAAGATGAAGTGAAAATCCCGCTTCTGAAGAGGCTTGATCACGTCTGTATACAGCCCGTCCCAAAGGCCGGAAGCATTCTGTATCGCAGCCCAATCCGTGAACTCGATGATCGGAGAGCTGCTGAAGAGAACGCTGCGCTCGTTTTCGGGCATCGACCCGCTGACCCTTATGCTGCCTGTCGAAGCATTACTTTGAAAAGGATTGATCATGGTCGGTTGGCCGGTCTGTCGCAGGCACTGGTCCACCGGGACATTGAACTCCCGGATAATGCCGGTGAGGGTAGACAACATGCAGGCTGTATCCGGCCTGTTCTGTATTTGGCACATGGCTGTATTTTTTGATGACGTGAGGGAAAGGGATCAATAACCCAGTGTTTTCCTGATACTGGCCGCTGCCTGCAACAACGCCGTTCTCACTGCGGGAACGCCGGCTATTGGGTTTAGCAGCCCATAATCATGAATGAGGCCTCCATACCTGGTCAAAGTCACCGGGACACCCGCTTCATCCAATCTGCGGGCATAGGCTTCACCCTCATCCCGCAGCACGTCATTCTCTGCCGTTTGGATCAGGGTCGGCGGTAATCCTTTCAATTGTTCCACTGTTGCCTGAAGGGGTGATGCGTAAATTTCCCTGCGCTTTTTTTCATCAGGAAGATATTGATCCCAGAACCAGATCATCATTTTTTTGGTCAGGAACCTGCCTTCTCCCAGGTTATTATAAGAAGTTGTCTCGAAATTGGCGTCCGTCACTGGCCATAGCATCACCTGAAGCCTGATGGCCGGACCGCCTTTTGCCTTTGCCATCAAAACCACGGCGGCAGTCATATTTCCACCGACGCTGTTGCCTACCACAGCGAGGTTCTTTCCGTTCACCCCGATCTCGCTGCCATGCTCCGACACCCATTTGGTAGTGGCATAGATCTGGTTGATGGCAACAGGGTAATGGGCTTCCGGTGAAGGTGTATAATCCGGGAAGACCGCCACAGCGCCGCTTTCTACTACCAGGTCCCTTACCAGGCGTCGGTGCGTGGGGTAATCTCCTAAAACCCAACCACCGCCATGGATGAAAATAAAGACAGAAGCGCCTGTTCTGTCACCCACAGGCCTGACAATATGTATCTTGACCTGCTCTCCATCCTGGGTGATAGTCTTCTCTGACTCTTCGATGCCGGAGTAATCTACGGTTACGGACTTTTGCGCATCGGACAAGACCTTGCGGGCATCGGCCGGGCTGAGCGCTTCAATGGGTTTGCCATCACCGGCATTCAGCGCTTTCAGGAAATCTCTCACCTGTACAAAAATGCGCGGATCGTTCTCTGCTTTTACTGGACTAGTGGACTGTGCCATAATAATTGTGTTTATACTCATGAATAATATCGAATGAACGATCAACGATGTGAAGCTGACTTTCATAATAAGATGTTTTAAGGTTGCTGCCCCGGATCCGCGTCATGCGCATCCACTAGTATACCTTTTACGCCTGTAATGATGGAAATGGCGTACACGGTCTCGATTTCATTAGGTTGAGATGGGTCATCGATCCGGAAGCTCTCGTCGACCTTATATGCCGCCGGGTTCAGCCGCATGTCCAGATCACCGCAATAAAGGCAGAAAGGGTCTGTTTCAAAATTAAGATCGGCTTCATAGCCTCTTTTCCTGAGGTCTGACAAAGCGTCGTCGGGGGATGCATTGTTTTCCATATCATTTACTTTTAATTGGTTAATATTTCATACAACAACCCTACAATAAGTTCATAGGGCTGCCAGCGGCAACGCTTACTTCGGTGGGCGTCAATATCAGGTCTTCCATACGGAGGGCGTCGTCGAGGAACTCACCGCCTTCGCTGGTATTTTGCGGAGCCGCATGAACGGCAACCAGCGGATGTTCATCCTCTAGCTGCAGCTTAAATGGATGTAAAAAGGAATAGTGCATGGTATTTTGTGTTTAAAAGTGAATTCAATGAAAAAGAAGAATGAGAATTGGTCTGCTGCCTGTCGGATTGCCGTGTTGTTGACCGGTTTTCGTAAGGATCATACGCCGGCGTGGGGATATCCTGATGCACGAACAGGTGGAAAGTGCATTCCCGTTACAACCGCCTCGGCAAACTGGCACCCGTCATCTTCGTTCCGATAGCCAGCAGACCCTCAGCCGTTAAGCATGTTGAGCCTGTTTGTCGAACCAGGTTGCAAAGTCGATAGCGCCCAGCTTTGCCTTTCCTGCCGGCACCAATGATGCATAGCCGATCTGTGCTCCATAATACTGGGTATTGCTGTTGGGTATGACCTTGCGGGGATCATTGGTGCCTTGCAGGTATCGGGCAATAATTTCAGGCATGGTAAATCGCTTTGGCCCGGCTATCTCCATTATACCATTGATAGGTGCCGCCAGCGCAGCTTCTGCCACGAAGGTGGCTACATCTTCAGCAGCAATCGGCTGGAATTGGACATCCGAGACATGCACTACATCTCCTTCCGTAGCCTGATTCGCAATGCCCGCCATGAACTCCAGGAACTGGGTGCTGCGGACGATGGTATACGGTACTCCGGACTTTCTGATCAGGTCTTCCTGCACCAGCTTGGCGCGCATATAGCCGCTGTCCTGCATAAGGTCGACGCCTACGATAGACAGCGCCACATGATGTTTTACGCCGGCATTGATCTCTGCCGCCAGCAGATGGGCGCCGGCTGTCTGAAAGAATTCCATCACGGCCTTGTCTTCGAAGGAAGGTGAGTTGGCGAGATCCACAACCACATCCGTATTGTTCAAAGCTTCGGCCAGCCCTTCTCCCGTAATGGTGTTGATGCCCGTGTTAGGAGAGGCGGCAATGACCTCATGACCGCCCTGGCGGATTTTGTTTACTACTTTGCTTCCGATGAGGCCTGTGCCTCCGATGACTACGATTTTCATAATGTGTTTTTTAATCTCACAGACCAACGAAATGCCAGATACTCAGATCATTGATGATCAACGATCTAAGAATATCAGCCATCTTATTTTTCGTTATATTTCGTTAAAGCACGATAAGTTTCATCATAAAAAACTTGCGTAACTTATAAATTACATTTAAGTTTGTGTAACCATTCAGTTACTCAATAAAACAAAAAATGAACACCCAGGATTTTTCCACTACATTTTTAGTGGACCAAACACCAAAAGAAGCCTTCGAGGCGATCATCAACGTTCGCGGATGGTGGTCGGAAGAAATTGAAGGCAACACCGAGTTCCTCCAGGACGAGTTTACTTACCATTACAAAGATGTCCACTATTGCCATTTGATCTTGACAGAGGTCGTTCCTTACAAAAAAGTCGAATGGTCCGTTAAATACAACTACTTTAATTTTACCAGGGACAGCAGCGAATGGACTGGCACGAAAGTAACCTTTGAAATAAGCGAAGAAGACAATAAGACGCGGTTGCGCTTCACCCACCATGGTTTGGTTCCGGGATTTGAATGCTACGACATTTGCTTCAACGGATGGAGCAATTATATCAATGGCAGCTTATGCAGTCTGATAACCACCGGAAAGGGACAGCCCAATAAAAAAGAAGTTCAGCCTTTTCACCTGTTGAAAGGGGTCTCATTGATCAAATGAAAACCCCGGTTCACCAGCAGGAAATTATTGATATCATCCTTTTTCAGCGTTACGAAAATGCTGTCGCTCATCCATTTTCCCCGTAAAAGCATCCCTTCCTTCCCCATCAGTGAATATTCCAGGTGCCCTTTCTGCGTCGTATCTCCTCTACGGGTCATCACGATCTTCCTTGCCGCCGTGTCCGGCTTGAATGTAAAGGTTCTTGAACTATCATTCATCAGCCTCACGCCGGCATACTCCTTGCCCGACACGATCAGCTTACGCCACCGTACAGTATCCGTGGTCAATGGTGCCAGCGTATCCTTATTCCGCACAAAGGTCTGTACATCATAAATTCCATATAAAGGAGGCTTCGCCCGCGTATCATAGTCCTTCAAATACTGGGATATCCCATACAGGTCACCCCCGACTACCAGGGCGATCAGCAAATATTTGAAAACAATAAGCGATCGACCCACCCATTTCCATTTAAACACAGGTATCCCGCTGCTCTCCGGATCCACCATCCTGTTGCGGAAAAAGAAATTAAGATGATGCTCCCGGTGCTGGTACAATAAGTACGCTGCCATGATCACCAGGGTAGTGGACAGTAATTTCACACAAACATCGAAACAATAATTGACGGCCATGATATTTGCCGCCACCACCAGCGAAATGATGGCGCCGATCCGCAGGGTCCGCCTGGAAAGCAGCAACAGCCCGCTCGCCACCTCCGCAAAACCCATAAAATAATTATAACCCTGCGAATACCCGAAAAAGCTCCATGCAAGCCGCATGGGAGACGAGCTGCCATACGTCTCTGACAAACCAAAAAGGCTGGGAAAAGGGAACTGTAGCTTGAAAAATTTCCCGAACCCATAGTTGATCATCGTAAAAGCGAAATAGTAACGCACTAGCGCGATCAGCCAGTACCGAAGAACAGCATAGCCGGAACGCCGCCTGTCGAGCAGGGTCCATACCACACACCCAATCACAGACAGCAGAAAGATCAATACATACATCACCAGGTCAAATGTCGTATCGCCGCTCCCATTAGTAAATGAAGTAATGGGATAGGACAGGTGCAGCCAATGCTTGCCTATCCAGGGGATCAGCTTATGGAAAGGTTGGATATATACCTCAAAGGCATTGTCGATAAAAGGCACAAACCCATTGGGATTTAAGACGATATATAATGTAAAAAATAAGAAAGCCAGGCGAAAGAACACATTTTTCATCGTCAAATTTATCCACCGATCTAATACCCAAAAACCCCAATAACCCATCGGCCGCCATTAAACGATTTTCGGCAGGCGCCGGTCATTCAACGGCCGCGTTTCCGTATATTACGGTAAATTAAAGAAAAACCCGAAAATCGATCTTCATGCTCAAGAACCTCCTCCTCGTCGCCATCCGGAACTTCAAGAGGGATAAATGGTACAGCCTCCTCAATATCCTGGGATTGATGATCGGCATCACCTTCAGCCTCTTCCTCATATTTTATATAAAAGACGAGCTGAGCTACGACGCCTATAATAAAAATGCCGACAGGCTCTATCGCATCAACTCCTATATCAAAGAACCTGAAAGGGACACGATGAAAATAGCCATCACCCAGGTTCCGCTGGCAGCCGCGCTCAAGAACGAATTTCCGGAAGTGGAGGAAGCTACCCGCTTCGTTTCGGCCGGCAAGCCCATGTTCAAAAACGGCGAAAACAGGTTTTATGAGGAGAAGGTCTTCTTCGCGGACAGCAACATTTTCAGGGTCTTCACCCATCAATTCATCGAAGGCGATCCAAATACGGCCCTGCAGGCCCCCCGCTCGCTCGTGCTGACTGAATCGATCGCAAAAAAATATTTTGGAAAGACGGCGTCCGTCGTAGGTAAAGCCCTGCAAAATGACAAGGGCGAGATCTATAAGGTCACAGCCGTTATAAAGGATGTCCCCAAAAATTCCCATATCAGGTTCAATATCCTGGCCTCTTTCAGCACCCTGCCCAAGGACTTCGGCGCCGATAACTGGGGTAATTTCAACATCTTTACCTACGCCCTTCTCAAACCCAATAGCAGCCCCAAAGCCTTCGAGACCAAGCTGCTGCCCATGTATCAAAAACATATGGCGGCCATCTTCTCCCAGTTCAACATAAAGATCAGGTACGGCATACAGCCCATCAAGGCCATCCACCTGCACTCGGACATGGCCAATGAACCCGAAGAGCTGGGGAATGTCTCTTACATCTACATATTCGCCTCCGTGGCCCTCTTCATGCTGCTGATCGCCTGCATCAATTACATGAACCTGACCACCGCCCGCTCCGCCAGACGGGCAAAAGAGATCGGCATACGCAAGGTCACTGGCGTGACAAAACCGCAGCTGATCACCCAATTCCTTGTGGAATCCACGCTGACAGCCCTCTTCGCCCTCCTGCTAAGCATAGGCATGATCGCATTGCTGCTGCCGACTTTCAACCTCCTCTCCGGCAAGCAAATTTCTTTTCATGCACTCCTGGAGCCCGGCACCTTCGTGATCCTGCTGGCCATCGTCGTATTCGTAGGCCTGGTGGGCGGCAGCTATCCGGCCTTCTACCTTTCGGGATTCAATCCCATCAGCATCCTGAAAGGCAAGCTGGCAAAAGGCTCCAGCAATTCCACCCTCCGCAGGGTGCTGGTGGTGGTGCAGTTCTCCATCTCCATGATCATGCTCATCTGCACCTGGGTGGTCTATAGCCAATTGCACTACCTGCGCACCGTAGACCTGGGTTTCAACAAGCAGCAGGTCCTCTCCCTCGCAGCCAATAGCAACAATGACATCCGCGCCAAGATCGAAGCCTTTCAGAACGACTTACGAAAGGACCCGAACATAACCTCCGTAAGTACTTCCCAGGCCACACCCGGTGGGGGCGACATCAACTTCAGCCTGTTCAGCGTCGAGACAAAAAATGGTTTCGTGGACAAAGGAGTGGACAACTATGCCATAGACGAACATTTTCTCCCTACCCTGGGCATGCAGATCAAACAAGGCCGGAACTTCACGGGCCTTGCCGATACACTTAAGAGGGTCATCGTAAATCAGAGCATGGTAAAATACTTCGGCTGGGATAACCCCATCGGTAAGAGACTTAGACAATCCGGTGACACCACTGGCTATTATGAAGTAATAGGCGTGGTAAAGGACTTTAACCAAAAATCACTCTATAATCCCATCACCCCGCTGGTCCTCTACTACACACACAACAGCAATCGCATACAGTTGAAGCTGGAAGGCAGGAATATCCCCGCCACGGTGACAAACATCGAAAGATCCTGGAAGACCTACTTCCCGGACCTGCCCTTTGCGTATACCTTCCTCGATCAGGACTTCGATTCGCAATATGCCGCCGATCAGAAACGAGGTAAGATCTTCACTGCCTTCTCCATCCTCACCATCCTGATCACCTGCCTGGGCCTCCTGGGTCTCATAGCATTCACCACTGAACAAAGGCAAAAGGAGATCAGTATTCGCAAGGTAATGGGCGCCGGCATCGGGCAGATCGTCCCCCTGCTGACAAGGAATTTCGTCTACCTCGTGGGCCTGTCCTGCCTCATTTCTTTCCCGGTCGCCTGGCTGTTTATGAGCAAATGGCTGAAGATCTTCCCATACAACACTGGCTTGAACGCTACACCCTTTCTGTTGTCGGCGCTTTCGGTCTTACTGATCACCATGCTCACCGTCATTTTCCATGCGGTACGGGCTGCCGTGGCAAATCCCGTAAAAAGCCTCAAAGCAGATTAGGACAGATCAATCAGAAAAAAATTGAATACCTATTTCTTGCTGGCAGTCTTCTTTTTCTTGGACGACTTCGCGTGCTTATTAAAATCCAGGCACAGCCTGATCCAAAAATCCAATGCAGCTTTCCTTGAAACATCAGCTTCATTCACAAGAATATAGCCCTTATACTCCCTGCCCTTCATCACCATCGTCCGGCAGGGCTTCTCCTCCAGCAGCTGATCATGCAGCGCCGGGTCGATCCGGCACATGATCCTGTCCGGCCCCACATTGATACACATCTTATCATTCACCAGGAAAGCTATCCCGCTGAACATGACCTTTTCCTCCACCCTCGGCACGTCCACAAGGGCCATCCGTATCCGGTCGGCTAATTTTTCACTATACATTTATCTTAATAATTAAGATTCTTATAAATAAAGATAAATTCCTACCTTTCTCTTAAATAAATCTACAACCTTAAAACTATGAATAAAAACACCAACGATTTCGCCCCCGCCATCACCCTCATGTTCCTGGCCCCACTGATCGCCGAGGTCCTCCCGGGAGCCACCCGCTTCAGCTCGATCTTCGTATTCCCCGTGGAAGTATGCGTCTGGGGCGGCGGCGCCCTCCTCATCCGCTACGCCGTAAAACGCTGGCAGCTCCCCTGGACCAGCATGCTCCTCCTCGCACTCGCGCTCGCCGTCGCAGAAGAATGTATCATCCAGCAAACCTCCCTCGCCCCACTGGTGATCCGGCTAAAAGGATTGACCTACGCCCGTGCCGCAGGCATTAACTATGTCTACCTCCTCTGGGCCCTCATCTATGAATCCACCTTTGTCGTCTTCGTACCCATCTGCCTGGTAGAGCTGATCTACCCTGCAAGAAAAGAAAGACGCTGGATCAGCAAAGGCGGCTTTTTCGCCGTCAGCCCTCTCTTCCTCCTGGGCAGCTTGCTGGCCTGGTACTCCTGGACCCACATAGCCAGAACCAAAGTCTTCCACCTCCCGCTATATACCCCGCCTGCAATAGCCATGATCCTATCCGTAACCCTTATCCTCCTGTTGATCATTACCGCACTTAAAACCAAACCTACCCCCTCACAACATTCCAAAACAGCTCCCCATCTTACCCTCCTCTCAACCCTCCCCGCCATCTGGGCCATCCTCCTCTTCGCCATCGCACTCCTCGCCTTCGGCATCGCCCCCCAATTCCCACCGGCACTCGCTATCCTCCTGGGCCTCCTCCTCGCCATAACAGCAATAACAACCGTTCCCCGCTGGAACCTCTCCCCCCATCACCTTTTTATCCTCCTCGCCAGTATCCTCACAGGCTCCATGGCCGTCAGCTTCATCGCCTTCATAGACACCGCGGGTCCCGACCTCTATTTCAAGATCATCATCAACTTCATTGCCGTAGTTTTGCTGATCCCGTTAGGATCCAAAATAAGAAAACATGCAGACACCTCCCGTCAATCCGAAAGTCTATGACCTCATGCTGGCCGTCAGAAAGCTCACACGGACCACCTTGATCCATCAACATACCATCGCCAACGATATGGGCCTGCATGTCACTGACGCTGAATGCATCGATTTCCTGCAGGAAATGGGACCTTCCACCGCCGGCGACCTCGCCAGAGCCACCCGCCTCACCACAGGCGCCATCACCAACGTCATCGACAGACTGGAAAAAGCCGGCTATGTCAAACGCTCGCCCGACCCGAAAGATCGCAGAAAGGTCATCGTATCTTTCTTACCCCAAAAACACACCGATTCAAAAGCAGCGGCCCGCTATGGCGCCCTGGCCGGCGCTGTTCAGGAACTCTTCCTCAACTATACGGACGATCAGTTGAAGTTCCTGGTAACACATACACAGGCGCTGACAAACATCTACTCCACCGAGACCGAGGCTCTTCAGGCCCGGCAATAGCCAAAGCCCCCGGCCGGGAACGATTGCGTAGATTCTTCCATGCGTAGAGGACGCATTTTCATCTGAACTTGCTTACTTTACAAGCAGTACAGTTTACGTCCAACTTAAACGATTGCTTCATATGAGAAAATACCAACGCCATGGCAGGCTGCTGATAACGCTTACTGCCACAGGATTGCTGATGACGATCCTCACTTCATTCCCCTCCTTTTCGTTCGCACAAAACAAGACAGCCGTCAAAGGTACCGTGGTCAATGGCCGGACGAACCAGCCATTGCCGGATGTCAACATCATCCTCAAAGGTTCGGCCATCGGGACCCGCTCCGGGTCAAAGGGGGAATATTCCATCAACGCAAGGCCGGGAGATATCATTTCCTTCTCTTACTCAGGATATGAGACCTATGAGGTCAAATTCTCCAGTGAGTCGACGATCAACATCACCCTGAAAGAGACAGCTTCCAAGCTGGATGAAGTGGTGGTCATCGGATATGGCACCGCCAGGCGGAAGGACATCACGGGTTCTGTCGCCTCCGTTTCAGGCAAGGAGATCGCAGCCGTTCCCACGGTCAATGCGGCCCAGGCCCTGGCCGGCAAACTCCCGGGTGTACAGGTGTCCGCCCAGGACGGCCGCCCCGATGCCGCCATCTCGATCCGGGTGCGTGGCGGCGGGTCCGTTTCTCAAAGCAACGAGCCTTTGTACATCGTGGACGGATTTCCCGTCGGCAATATCATTGACATCCCGGGCAGCCAGATAGAAAGCATCGATGTGCTGAAGGATGCTTCTTCCACGGCCATCTATGGCGCCCGCGGCGCCAATGGCGTCGTGATCGTCACCACTAAGAATGGCAAGGCCGGCAAGCTCACCATCAACTATGATGGTTATGTGCAGTTCAACCGGCCAACGAAGTATCTGCCTACCATGAACGCCTACGATTACATCGCCTATAACTGGGGATATGCAAAGGCCATCAGCGATAACTATGCGACGGCCTGGGAGCAACTCTGGGCCATCGGCAATTCCGCCGCGACCTACAACAACAGCGAAGGTATCGACCATTATAAAAATGTGGCTGCCGCCGACTACGCCAAACAGGCATACAGCAGCTCCTTTTCGCATAACCACAGCCTGAGCATCACCAACGGCAATGCCAATACAAAATACCTGCTGGCCATGAGCTATGCCGATAATGACGGCATGAAGATCAATTCATGGTTCAAGAGGGCTAATGCGCTCTTCAAGCTCAACCAGCGGGTGAATGACAGGCTCAGCTTCTCTTTCGACACCCGCTTTACCAATATTCAGAAAATGAGCGATGAGAGTACCACCAACGGCAAAGGCTCCATCCTGTCCTCGGCCTATCAGTTCAGGCCCATCGCTACAAAAGATGTCCTGGGCGAGCTGGACGATACCAAAAATACACAGCTGGGATTATACGATCTCGTCCTGCAGGATCAATACAATCCGGTAGCCAGGATGAAGGATTACCTGCCGCAGGCCACGGAGCGGGATCTGCGATCCAATGCATCCCTTTCGCTCAACATCCTCAAAGGCCTGAATGCAAGGACGGAGTTCGGATATCATCTGTATTGGAACAGGTCCAAGACCTGGTCCGGCGCCCTGTATAACAACTACCTGGACAACAAAGGCAACAAGACCTATGCGGGAAATGCAGCCATCGCCTCCAGCGAAGGCTGGGCCCTGCGATGGGTCAACACCCTGAACTACCAGGTGCAGGGCCTGGGCGTGGATCACAACCTCAATATGGTCATTGGCCAGGAAGTCAACAATACGCACTCGGAAGGCACCACCCAGTTCGGGAATAAATATCCGGTCTCCTTTTCTCCCGACAGGGCCTTCGCCATGATGGACCAGTATCTGACGAGCACGACTACCGTGAACTACGGGCTGAGCTCCTCCGTCGGTACGCCCAGCAGGCTGACGTCCTGGTTCGGCCGTTTGAACTACACCCTCTTCGACAAGTACCTCTTCACCGCCACCTTCCGGGCCGACGGGTCTTCGCGATTCTCACCAACCCATCGCTGGGGCTATTTCCCCGCAGGCGCCATCGCCTGGCGGGTCAACGATGAAGCCTTTCTCAGGAATGTCCGCTGGCTCACCAGCCTTAAGCTCCGCGCGTCCTATGGACAAGTGGGCAATGACGGCATCAGCGCCAACCTCTGGAAAACGCAATGGACCTCCGATGGATTGACAAAATACTCCATCAATGAAGCACAGCAGGTGTCCTATTCCCCCGCATCCACCATCGCCAACCCCGACCTGAAATGGGAGACTACGACCACCAGGAACATCGGTGTCGACTTCTCCCTTTTTAATTCGCGCTTATATGGCACGATAGAGGTGTACAAGAATTCCACCAAAGACCTGCTGATGCTGACATCCATCTCGGCCATCAGCGGTTTTTCCGCCACGTATGACAACGTGGGAAGCACCAGCAACAAAGGCATCGAAGTCTCGCTGGGCGGCGAGATCTACCGCTCCAAAGACTTCCGCTTAAGCGCTAATTTCAATATCAGCTTTAACAAAGGCCGCGTGGACGAGCTGGCGCCGGGTGTCAACGGCCTGTATAAAACGCAGTGGGGTTCCACCGTGACGCAGCCGAATACGGGCGATTATATCCTGAAGGTTGGGCGGCCCGTTGGACAGGTGCGGGGCTATACCTATGCCGGCTGGTACTCCGTCGATGACTTTGATTATGCCAATGGCGTATACACGCTGAAAAAAGGTATTCCTGACATCGGGTCCGGGATCCTGGGCACGGTCTATGGCACCAATGCCCACAAGCCGGGAGGACAAACGGCTTATCCGGGTGTCATGAAATTCAAGGACAGGAGTGGTGACGGGGTCATCGACGAGAGAGATGTGGACATCATCGGGGACATGACGCCTAAGCATACGGGAGGCTTTTCACTCAATGCAGGCTACAAGCAGATAGACCTGGCCCTCAACTTCAACTGGAGCTACGGCAACCAGGTCTACAATGCCAACTATCTCGCCGCCTTTTATGGCAGCAAGGAGGATGGTTTGTATAAGAACAGGCTAAACTATCTTTCCACTTCTTACAGGATCTATGACATTCAAAATGGTCAGCTCGTCAGCGTCACCGATCCGGCGGCATTAAAGGCGCTGAATGCACACGCCACCACCTTCCTCCCCTACCAGGAGAACCCCGTGGTTTCTACCCTGGGCATTCAAAACGGTTCTTTCCTCCGCCTGAACACCGTGACGGCGGGTTATACTTTCCCGGAGAAGCTCAGCAAAAAGGCAGGGATCAGCCGGCTCCGTATCTATGGCGCCATCTACAACGCCCTGACCTTTACGAGCTACAAGGGTCTGGACCCGGAAGTAAATACCAACACGGCCCAGGGTGGAGCGCAGTATCCCACCATCGGGCTGGATTGGGGCGCCTATCCCCGTGCCAGATCATTCACCGCAGGCCTTAACCTTGAATTTTAACTATTCCAAAATTGCTGTCATGATGAACAAGACTATCATCGCCCTATTTGCCGTCCTCTCCCTTGCCGGCCTCTCCTGTAAAAGATCTTTCCTGGAAGTGCAGTCGCCTTCTTCCGTCGACGAGGACTTCGTATTCTCCTCTCCCGGCGAAACTTATAAAGTAATGATCGGTATGTACGAGCTCTGGCGCAATGCCAACAACGGCTTGTTCTACGACGTCGACGTGGTAGGATCGGATGCGGAATGCCACCCGGAAACATATGACGCACAGACAAGGCATGTTCCCGAAGGGCTTTATGCCACGGCGCTTACCATTGATTACGCCAACTCGGTCAATGCATGGGCAGCCTGGTACAAAGTGGCCAATCGCGCCAACATCATCATGAAGGCCATTGCGGAAAAGCAGGAATACAAAGATGCGTTGGCGGGAGCACAGCCCACCAACTGGACCCATTTGTACGGCGAAGCCGCAGTGTTCCGGGCATTCTCTTATTTCCAGCTGATCCGCTATTTCGGTGATGTCCCCTATTTCACCATTCCTGTCAGCACCTCGGCCCAGACGGATACGGCCAGGCTGATCTCCAGGGATCTCATCTACGACGGCGAATTGCAAAGCTTGGAAAATGCGGAGAAGATGATGTATCGCCTGGGCGAAGGCGGCATCAATGCTGAAAGGTTCTCCCGGAGCTTTGCGGAGGGCCTCATTGGAAAAATGGCCCTGTTTGCCGGCGGATACGGACTGCGCCGCACCGACTTCAATTATGGCGGCGTAAGCTTCGAGCAGAAAGGCACAGAGAAATGGAACGCCAAATATGTCCGGCTGACCGATTATAAAAAATATTACCAGGTTGCAAAGACCTACCTGGAGGAACTCACCCAGCAGCCGGGTTCAGCGATCCTGATCAGCACCGACAACCGCGGAGCAGGCTATGACAACCCTTTTCAGTTGAACTTCCAGTACAATATGAACCTCGTCACCAGTCCCGAATCATTGTATGAGATCGGCGAAACGCAGGGACAGTTCTCGGAAAGGCCCTATGCATTCGGCCGCCCGTCCGGTGGCGGCAGCGCCAATGCTTATCCCTGTAAGGCCTATGGCCAGAGCCGTATGTATGCCAGCTATTATTACGGCGATTTTGATCCGAAAGATCTTCGCAGGGATGTCACCGTGGGCGTCACGGTTAACTCGGGGTCTTGCAATGAAAAGATGATCGATTTTTCGCCGGGCAGCAGGGACAAGGGCGGACTTTCCAACAACAAATGGGATGAGAGCCGGATGCCGAACCCCTGGATCGCTTCACAGCGGCAGTCCGGCGTCAACTGGCCGATGATGCGCATGTCGGACGTTATCCTGATGCTGGCGGAAGTATATGCGGAACTGGGCGACGAAGGCTCGGCAAAGACGCAGCTGACAAAGGTCCGCAGCCGCGCTTTCCTGCCTGCCGACCGCCAGGAGAAGGTTACGGACTATGTCAATGCCTTATCTGGCGATGCCCTGAAAGCCGCCATCCTGGATGAAAGGAAACTGGAGCTGGCCGGTGAAGGACTCCTGCGCTATGATTACATCCGCCTGGGCGTACTACCCGACAGGATCTTTCAGCGGCGGAACACGCAAAAAGCCATGGTCGCTGCACTGAAGACAAATGGCTACTATACCTTCCCCAATGGGAACACGATCTCGAACTACATTTATGTAAAGGCCGTCAACGTTGCCGACCTGGGGATGAGTAAGATGCTGACCTATCAATGCGAAGTGCCTTCCACCGATCCTACCTATCCCGTTCGATTCCCCGGATGGCGCGGCAACTGCGACCTCTGGGCAGCACAAAACTTCACCGCAGCAACAGGGCTTCGCAACCTGGCGATCCAGGGATTGTTCAATTACATCGATCCCAATGGCGCCGAGGCGGCAGCCCTGGTGGCAGCGGGCTATAAGAAGACAGCCTGGGGATCGAATATCGTGGCATATGAGGATCAGTATACCAACAATATATTCAAGGGTTACACCGACGCCGATTATGCAGCGGGCGTTCCACCCAGGTACCTGTTCCCGCTGTCGTCCGAGACGGTCTTGAAATCGAATGGTCTCATCGCAAACGGTTATGGCTTTTAAATTTTAAACCAAACTACCCACTTACAATTATCAACCGTCTCCTTTCGGAAACCAGATCCTTCCATTCGGAGACCCTCTCTTCCCACTTGGGAAAACTGGCCACTAAGTGGTATTGCTAATGCCCGTCGACAGCCTAATCTTTGCATAAAAAGAGATATGAAAAGATTTGTGTTGTTGATGTCCCTCATTGGTTTGGCCCATGGCAATCCCATCCGCGCCCAAACCCAAAAAGTTAACGAAGTTTGCAGCGCCATTCCCTGCGAGAGCGGTCTGTACTGCGTGGAAACAAGGGACGGCAAAAAGAAATGCGCCGCCTGCGAACAGTCCACGCTGAACGACCTCACAGGTAAAGTAGAGGATTGCTGCAAAGCCTTTGGCAAAGGCTGGACACCCGAATCCAGCGACGAATACCAGGCCGCACTTGCCGCAGATGGCAGGGTCCTCGTTGACGTCTTCGACAAGATGCTCGAAAACGCCAAAAAATGCAAGGAAGCCCGCGAATACAGGGAAGACAGATGCTGGAAAGGTGGGGATGACGAACATAAGGCAGCCATCAACCAGGTAAAGGAAAGCATCGAGCGCATGTCCGCCCATAAATACAAGATGATCTCCGACAGGCGCGTGTACTACGGCTCCAAAAGCTACTACGACAGCAGGCTCAGCACCTTTAAGTCAAAGGCAAGCCTGAATTTCCCTGACATAGATCAAAAACTCACATTAATCGAAAAAGATATCAACGATGGCAAAAAAGTTAGTTGTTCCGACATTGAAAGATACAGCAATGACTGCGAACGCTGTGTCGACGCAGGTAAAGATCTATTATACGATGGATTCTCAAATAGCAACGAAAAATTTCCGGAAGAATACAGCACTCCCTACATTCGGGCACAGGATTTGCTTAAACGGGCGAAGGCGCTTCTGGAAACAGCCAAAAGCAAGAGTCTCTGCAATTAGTTAAATTGGAAAATGGCTTAACTTCAGTAAGCCATGCCAACAACAAGAAGAGACTTCATAAGAACAGCCGGAAGTCTCACCATCGGGTTCTGCCTCGGTGGGAGACCCTGGCGCCAGCCCGCCTCGTCGAACCCTGGGGACAATGCGTCCATTGATGCCTGGTTGGAAATACTGGCCGATGGTAGACTGCGCGTCCTCACAGGCAAGCTGGAGCTGGGACAGGGCATACGGACAGCCGTAGCCCAGGTGGCGGCAGAAGAGCTGGACATGGAAATGTCTCAGGTAGAAGTAACGATGGCAGAGACCGGCCGCACACCCAACGAAGGTTATACAGCCGGCAGCAACTCGATAGAGAGCAGCGCCATGTCCATTCGCCGCGCCGCCGCTGCCGCCCGGGAGCAGCTGATCAGGCTGGCCGCAGAAAAATTAAAAGTTCCGGCCAATGACCTGGTACTATCCCGTGGAAGGATCAGCACAAACACCGGTACAAACCCCTTAACCTTTGCCGAGATCCTGGATGGCAGACAGCTGACAGGAGACGTCCCCGAAAAAATAGCCCTAAAGCCAAAGAACGCTTATAAGCTCGTCGGCAAACCCATCCCCCGCGAAGACACCGCGAAAATTGTAAAAGGGGATCCAGTATATGTCCACGACCTGCGCTTCCCCGGTATGGTACACGCCCGTGTCGTCCGCCCACCCGCCTACGGCGCGAAGCTCCTGCACGCTGAAGAAGTCCCCGGTATAATAAGAACGGTGATCAATGGCAGCTTCCTCGGCGTCATCACAGAGCATGAATATCAATCCATACAGGCACAGCAGCAGCTCCGGAAAAATGCGATTTGGTCAGCAACCCCTCCCCTACCAAAACTTGGCAGCGGTCACCAACTAGCGGACTACCTCCTGTCCCTCCCCGCCAAAACTGAACAGGTCACAAAAAAAGGCGACATAACCCAGACCAATACCCCAAGCCTGAAAGCCCGCTATTTCAAACCCTATATTATGCACGGCGCCACAGGCCCTTCCTGCGCCATAGCCCTGTACGATGACAATAACAACTTACATATATGGACCCACAGCCAGGGCGTATACCCTTTAAGGGAGTCCCTGGCAAAAATGCTGCGCCTCCCCGCCGCCAACATCCATGTCAAAGGTGTTCCGGGCTCCGGCTGTTACGGACATAATGGCGCCGATGACGTCGCGGCCGACGCCGCGCTGCTGGCAATCGCCTATCCAAAAAAACAT